>Ga0307992_1000361_pt1 | contig 29242 bp, 17 predicted proteins | sample EllFjometagen133_FD_203162 | JGI IMG/M metagenome (GOLD analysis project Ga0307992, IMG submission 203162) | Marine microbial communities from Ellis Fjord, Antarctic Ocean - #133 | ecosystem: Environmental > Aquatic > Marine > Unclassified | place: Southern Ocean | collected 2014-10-08
CCATTCATACAAAAAACAACTGATTCCCAAATTTCTAAAGCATCGTGTTGAACATAACCTGCTTTAGGAAAATATTGATTAAATTCCTTACTAACAAAAGACACAATATCCCCGTTCTTGTTAAAAATAACTACTCTTGAAGATGTTGTTCCTTGATCAATTGCTAAAATATATTTTTCCATAATTATCACCGTAAATATTATACCAAATTGTGTTTTAAATTTAAACCAATAATGTTATAATTGAATTATTAATAAATAGGAGGATTTAAATGGAAAAAATTATTTTAAAAGATTATCAAGAAAATCCTATTCATGTATACTTATATCAACCAGATACAAAGATTAAAGGTATTGTTCATGTAGTACATGGTGCTTCTGAACATTTTGCTAGATATGGTCTTTTCGCTGAATTTTTAAATGCCAATGGGTATTTAGTTATTGGTTGTGATTTTTTAGGACATGGATTATCAACTGAAACATTAGATTATGTTCATTTCGCCGATAAGAATGGTGATATATTAGCATATGAATCTGTTGTTTTAGTTAAAGAGTACATTGAAGAAAACTATAAAGATTATGATGTTTTTCTTATCGGTCATTCAATGGGTAGTTTCTTAGCTAGAAAACTAATTCTAGATTTTCCGAATTTTTACAAGAAGGCAGTTATCTCAGGTACAGCTTTTTCACCAAAGATAGTTGTTGCGATGGGAAGCTTCTTAATTAAAGTTATTAAATTATTCAAGGGACCAAAATATGTATCAAAATTGATACAAAATATGGCTATTGATGCTAATCCAAACAAAATGCGTAAAGATGGAATTATTAGCGGTATTGATGAAGAATGGTTAACAAGAGACACAGAAATTCAACAATATTACAAGAATTCTAATATGTGTGGTCAACCATTTACAATTCAAGCTAACTTAGATATGTTCCAATGGGTAAAATTTGTTGACAATAAGAAAAACATAAATAGTGGTAATAAAGAAATGCCTTTATACTTTATGTCTGGTAACAATGATCCATTGAGTAACTATGGTGAAGATATCAAGAAGCTACTTAAAGTTATGCAAGATTTAGGTTATAAAGACGTTCAAATGAAATTATTCCCTGAATGCCGTCATGAAATTCTTAACGAATTAATTAAAGATGAAGTATATAAAGAAATGTTAGATTTTATAAAAGCCAAATAAAAGCCATCGTTGATGGCTTTTTTTATGCATCAATTTTCTCTTATTTAATTATAGAAAAAGTCTAGAAAATCTAGACTTCATCTTGATATATTTTTATATCTTTAATTATATATTCAACTGGAAAAATATTATCATCTACTCTCCCACCAAATTTACCGCCAATCGCTAAGTTAATCAGTAAGAAGTAAGGATGGTCAAAAGGCCAACCTCTATATGTTTGATCGGATTTATCAAATTTTGAATATTTAACTATTATTTTATCATCAATATAATAAGTAATACTATCTTGATTCCAATCTATCGAATATGTATGAAACTCATCAGTAGCTCCTTGAATGATTTTCTCATGGTAAAAAGGATCTCCTTTTAAATGATTATAAGCTTCAGTGTGTAAACATAAGAAGATATTGTCTTCGTTTCTTCCAACATGTTCCATAATATCTATTTCGCCACTTTTAGGCCAATGACCATATAATTCACTTTCACTCATCATCCATAAAGCTGGCCAAGTTCCTAATCCTTTAGGTACTTTAGCTACTATATCAATTTTTCCATACTTGAAAGAAAACTTGTGTTTTGTATCGATTCTTGAGCTTCTATAAATACCATCCTTGAAGGTAGCTCTAATAACTAACCCATCTCTAAAAAATAGATTCTCTTCACTATCAACATAATGTTGAAGTTCGTTATTAGACCATTTGTCTCCTACGGCTACATTCCAAACGTTTGTATCCAAAGACGTGTCATTTTTGAAATCAAAATGTTTTATAAGTTTTTTCATATCTTCCTTGTTGTTTCCCCTTCAAAAATACTAGTTTCTATTTCGAAAGTTTTCCCTCGCAGAGTTTGTTTTTTTACTTTAATCATAGCAAGAATTTTTTTAGCTGCCATTTTACCCATTTCCTCAGTATCTTGTTTCACTGAAGTAAGCAAAGGACTAATAAGTAATCCTGCATCTATACCATCAAAACCTATTATTGAGTAATCTCTTGGCACCTTTTTACCATGCCTTTTAATTGCTTGCATGGCACCAATAGCTAACATGTCTGAAGCACAGACGATAGCTGTTGGTTGGTCTTTAAGTTTTAGCACTTGATTCATTGCATTAAAACCATCTTCTTTACTGAATAATTCACCATTTATTAGATACTCTTCAGGCACGCTTAGTCCATGTTCCGCCATTGTTTGAAGGAAATATGCTTTTCTTAAATCCCCAATATAAGTATCTGTTGATCCATGGATATTAGCAATCTTTTTGTGATTCAAGTTTATGAGATATTCAACTGATTCTTTAACGCCAGTTCTATTATTAGAAGTAATATTACAATTACTTGGATGATGAAAATCAATCATTACGACTGGTAAAGAACTTTTGTATAACTCCATCATTTGTTCAGAGTTAAACTCAGCACATAAAACAAGGATTGCATCTACTTGTTTTCGTACACTATGTTGATAATAAGAGCCATTATTTCCGTTATTTGAATATTTAGATAGGAACATAATATCATATCCTAGTTTTTCTACTTCGGTTTTAAAAGCATCTAATATTTTTGAGAATAATGGATGTTGGAGACCAACGCCGGTAATCTCTTCAAATATAATACCAATTGTATAGGATTTTTTACTTACAAGTCCTTGAGCTTGTGCGTTCGGAATATATCCCATTTCCTTACACACTTTTTTTATGTGTTTTTTAGTACTTGTAGCAATATCAGGATAATTATTTAAAGCCTTTGATACTGTAGTAATACTAAATCCTGTAACCTTAGAAATATCTTTAATTGTAACCAATTAACTCACCTTCTCAAATTCAAAATAATTTAAGTTAAATCCGCCAATACTTGCTTTTACTTTGAAGGTATAAACCCCTTCTTGTAAGGTAAATGTTTGACTTGTTACACTTTCCCATATTTGCCAACCACCAGTTATAGGTAGTGGTGTTGTAGCTAGTGCTAAAGAACTTTTTCCATAAAGTTTAATTTCACCGGATTCGTCTAAACTCGCTACTCTATATGTAATCTGATATGTTCCAGTTTCTTCAACTAATAACTTATATTCCATGTAATCATTATTGTCAATCCAACCAACATTTTGTCCACCACCGATATCTGTACAAGTTTCTCGAACAACTCCAGATTGGAAAACATAGCTTTCTGCTTCAATCCTACCTAGGTTTGATCTAATACTGTCAGTGCTTATATTTAAGGTTTCTTCGGTTGACTTATTTCCAGCAAAATCTACGGATACAACATCTATCCGATAAGCTGTGCTAGGTAGTAAATCTGTGATTTCAAATGCATTTAATGACGTCGCCCCAACTAGAGAATAATCTACATAGACTTCATATTCTTTTACCATAATATCATCAGTTGCTTTATCCCAGTAAATTTTTAGTGATTCAGATCCGCTTTTTAGAGTTGAAAGGTCTGAGACTGGATTTGGTGCCTCTTGGTCCATACCAGCATAATCCTTTTGATATACTCGTACATAGTCAACTTCCAAAGTCGTTGGAAATGCAGTAGGATCAACACCTTCGATTCCGCCCCAGTTTCCGCCAACTGCTATATTTAATAACAAATGGAATCTTTGATCAAATGGCCAAGCATCTGAGTTTTCAATATCAATATTGACAAGAGGATTATATCCAAATGTTCCATAATTAACACCATCAATAAAAACTTTTATTGAACCCGGTTCCCATTCTATTTCATAAACATGAAATGCAGTTTCGGCATCATCTACAGTTTTAGAAAAACCAATTTGATTACCAATAGCTCCATTACGAGCTCCTGTGTGTAGTGTTCCATGAACATTACCTGGATCAAATCCAACATATTCCATAATATCTATTTCACCACTATCAGGCCATCCACCATATGACCAATCTGTTGGCAACATCCAAATCGCAGGCCATGTTCCTGTTCCTGATGGTAATTTAGCTTTAACTTGGATTTTTCCGTATAACCATTCACCTTTGTATTTGGTGATTAATCTTGCTGAGGTATACTCATTACCACTATAACTTTCTTTAATAGCAGTAATTTTTAATGTTCCATCGCTTACGCTGGCGTTGTCTAAGTCGTCGCGAGTATAGTATTGCAACTCGTTATTACCCCAACCTGAACCGCCAACATCATAGTTCCACTTATCTGTGTCCGGTAATCCTTCATAATCGAATTCATCGCACCATACTGGTTGCCAATCATCGATATTATTGAGTATCTCACAATCATCAGGTACTAATGAACGATCATCATATACGAATTCTGTAGTATTTAATTGAGTTGTTTGTTCTGTTGTTTCTTCAGTTGATTGTAATGTTGTGGTGGTGTCACTTAAAGTGACTTCATTACAGCTTACTAATCCTATAATCAGAAGCATCATAAACAATATACTTAATTTTTTCATAAATTTATTCTCCTGTAATTCCTGTTCTATCAATACTTTCAACAAAGTGACGTTGGAAAATAAAGTAAACAATTAATAATGGTAGTAAAGTTAATACATTACCTGCAAGTTTAACTGCTTGCATTAATTCTCTTGCTCTACTTCCCTCTGGATAGATTGAAGTATAATTATTAATAAATTGATTTACTCTTAATGGTAGTGTTAACATATCACTTCCACTTAGGAATAATCCAGCAAGGTATGTTTCGTTATAATACCATACCAAACTAAATAAGAAAACGATAATGATAGATGGAACAGCCAGTGGTAATGCAATTTTTGTAAAGATTTTAAAATTACTAGCTCCATCTAATTGAGCTGATTCTTCTAATGATTTTGGAATCATTTTAAAGAATTGATAGAAAATTAATATAAATATCGCACCATTCAATCCTTGTCCAAGAATTGCGGGATAGATAAAGGCTTTAATAGATCCTAATAATCCATATTGCGAATACATTCTAAATGTAGGCAACATTGTGATTTGTGGAGGAATAATAAATGTAATGATCATTAAAACAAATAATAATTTTTTTAATGGGAAATTATACCTAGCAAATCCATATCCAATAATTGCACTTGATACAGTTGCTGATAATGCAGGTAAAACAGATAGGATAACGGCATCTTTCAATGCGTTTAGGTATCCAATGTCATTCCAAACAATCTTGTAATTTTCCCAGTTTAGTGATGACGGAATCCATTTTACAGATACATTAATGATATCTTCAACTGTCATAAAACTGTTGGTTATCATATAAAGTACTGGATATAGATATATATAACCTAAACTGATTAATAAAGTGTAGATTAAAATCTTAAATAAAATACCATCTGTGAATTTCATTCCGACAAGCAGTTTTTTAAATTTTATTCTTAACTGTTTAAAGTCTCTTGCTTTTATTAAACCAAATACTTCTTTATTAAAAGCTTTGACTCTTTTAAATAGTTTCATCGTCTTGACCTCCTCTTGATATTAAGGAGTCCAACATATAACCCAATGATTAATACCATCGCTAGGAAGTAAATCCATGATAAAGCTGCACTATATCCATAACCAGATGTTAATGTACCGATAGTGGATTCGCCTAGCATAACGTTCTTAATATAAATAATAACTTCGTTTAAGCTAAATACACTCATTGACACTACTGTATATACTACTGAAACAGATATTAAAGGCATAATTGATGGAAGAGTAATCTTCCAAAAAGATTCCCAAGGACTAGCACCATCAATCATTGAAGCTTCATAAATTGCTTTATCGATTTTCTGCAAACCAGCCAAGATAATCAAAATTTGAATACCCGAGAACCAAAGAACTAAAAGAATTGTTTCTAATAAGTTTTGAATTGGGGCTGCGATAAAATCTCCTACATTACTTAAGATAAGGGAGACAATATCATAATTATTTATGGAAGGCAAAGTTGTTGCCCCTTGATTAATCAACTCACCAATAATTGGTCCTGAGGAAATAATAACTGGCAAGAAGAATATTGTTCTCCATACACCTTTTCCTTTAACATCTTGGTTAATAAGCATCGCAATAATAAGAGCGAACACTAATACTACTGGTACGTTAATTAAAGTATTCATTGCGTATTTAAGCAATATTTCCACAAAATATGGATCTTGAATAAAAGCGGCCTTAAAGTTGTTGATAGCCTCGAAATGCATTTGAATTTGTGCACCATCTAACCTAACTTTAAAGAAACTTAAAAACAAACTATAGAATACGGGATATAATGAGAAAACAAGGTATCCCACAATCCAAAGTAAGATAAATGCATATCCAGTCATCGCCGCACGGCGCTTATTCGTTATCTTAAATTTTAAGAAGCTAAATAGGATTAAATGTGAATGTGTAAATCTAATTAAAAAATTATGTGTTAATGCATGCCCTATATCATCTAAAATAACGGATACTTTATTTGTATAGAAGTTTCCTAATTTCGATAATAATTTTTTCATCAAGCAACACCTCCTACATAATAATCCATCGCAGGAATTGTTACAGCCCCTGTTGTAAAATCACTAGATGTGTAATTAATAAAAATATCCACACCATTAGAATAAGTTACTTGAACAACACCAAAGTCTAATACTAAACGACTAGTAATATACTCACCATTCACATATTTTAAGGCATTATTTATGTAGTCATATTCGCTTGTTATCGTATCTTTCCATAGATCAAATTCAGTTGTAAAGTATCTCTTTAAATCTGTGTCTTTCAATTTTGATGACGGTTCATAGGTTAAAACATAAGCAGGATTCATACCAAAATCTATTATGTTTAGAATTGTTTCTTTTCCTAAACTGTTATAGTTCAAATACGATGCATACATATCAATACTACCTTTAAGCACTACCTGTAATAGTGGTACTATATCATCATAGTATTTCAATTGTGAATTATATAGTGGGGCTTCATAGAAGCCGTTTGCGTATTTATATGCATAACTATATGGATACATGTAATGTCCGATTTCTGAATATTGTTCCATAGCCATAACGTACTCATTATAACTATCACTTCTAAAGAAATAATCTCCATTAGCATAGTAAGACATTAGATTATTACCCAACGATTCAAATAAAACACCAACATTATCTTTAAGATAATCATCAAAATCATCATCTGCCATTTCTTTTGTTACAAATGGATATAATACAAAGAATTCCGGATGAATAAGCCTATCAAATGAGGCTTCTATCTTAAATTTGTTTGTTCCTTTAGCTACATCACTGGCATAACTAATACTATCAGTACTTCCTGATGCAAAAACGTAATTATTAAGTAAGATAACAGAGTTTTCTTGATTGATATAATCAAACAAATTACGGAATGCTCTGTTAGAGCCTAATTTGTTTTCGAAATCAAGATTACTTGGTAATTCACCACTGTATCCATCATTGTTCCAACCCATTAATCCTACACTTTGATTGATTAGTCCTTGTTCTAAGAAATAATTATACATCTGCATTACTTGCTCTACTGAAGTCATCTCAACTACAGAATTACCAAAGAGCGATGCTTCTGAATCACTCATCAAGTAATTTAAGAAAATATCGATATCTCCAGATTTATCATGTTGTTCTAATATTTCTTGCGTTTCTAAGTGATTTCTATAATTTTTACCAATACCAACATAATTAGCGTCGGCACCATTTAAAAAGTTATAAACAATATCAATGTCTTCGAAGCTGCTCTGAATGAGCTTTAAAGCCCCTCCAGTGCCGTCACTGTTAAAGCTTTGACGATATACCTGTTGCACATCGAACTTAGGGAAAATAACGTTGTAAGGCAAATTATGAGCGCCATTTGGATAAGCAAATAATCTTGAATTATAATCTCCGCCTTCAATAATTGCTACATACCCATTTTGGTTTACACCATGAACCGCACCAAATATTGGCATAGATAAAGGATAGTTAGTAACGGAAAGTTTAAAGTCATCTAACCCCATATTTTGTCCATAGAATCTTTCTTCAAACGGCGCTTTGAATTGGCCTTGATTGTCTTCATATCTAATTAAGGCTCCAGCTCCATCAGGAATTACCATATATCCAGGAATTTCATCCATTTCTGTAGCTCCTAAACCAGGGAACAATATAATTGATGTCAGTACTATTTCTTCTGGTTTTTCTTCTTGAATGGAATTGATTGGAATAAACGCTTCAATACCTTGTTCTGTTAACCTGACTTCTAAATCAAAAGAAGCGTTGATATCGGTATAACCCATTTCAATCATTTCTTCTAAGGTGAAATCACCTTCCAAGTAACGATCATAAAATCTTTTACAGTTTCTAGTAGCACAGTATCCACCTAAATCAAGTGATAAGTTGATGCCACCTTCTACTAATTCTTGTTCAGCAGTAAAAGCGATATCGCTAATACCTACATTTTCTTCAATGAACATGTCTTTTGCTAGCACAACATATTCAATACCAATTCCTGAGCCTAATAAACCAGTATAAGAACCAGCATTTGGACTATCAATGGCGGTTGACCATACGTAATTAGTCGCTTTATCCAATATTTTAAATGAAATAATTTCTTCATTGAAATACAACTTGAATAAATTATTTTCTGCAATTAATTCATCATCACGATCATCAATTTCAATAAATAGATCCGGATCTACTAAGCTTAAATCATCAGGCTTTGTATATCTTGAGGATGCAAGTTTTGCATCTTCAATAAATTCATAGTTTTCAAAATCGTAGTCACTAACTAGAGTAACATCTAATTGGATTGCTTTTACAGTTGTAAAAAATACTAACGAAAGTGTTAATACTAATATCATCTTTTTAATTAAATTAGACACGAGCGACCACCTCCATTACAATATCTCGAATTAGATTCACTAACTCACTTAACAAGATATAGATAATAATTGAACTAAGCAATAACATAATCATAGTAAAGAATGAGATAAAGATAGATCCAATCGTTTCCTTAACACCATAATAATGCGTTTCCTTTACCATAATAAAGAAGTAAATGAATGTAGCTAATACACCCACAAACATAATAGCATTAATTATAAACTCTTCATTGTAGGTTAATACCTGAGAAAGAATAGTAATAATTGGTAATACTATAACTAGTGGAGTTATGCTATATACGGTTGTAATATATACATCTTTAAATCTACCTTCACCTTCACGGATTGAACTAACTAATGTGTTAGATATAACCCACAGGAATAAAGGCAAGAATATTTTTAATGCTTCTTCTAAGATATTGATATCTGCAATAACTCGATAATTAAATAAGAATCCAAATTCATAAACATAGATTAAATAAATTAAGAAATAAATTATTAAGAGAATAGTTGCTGATAACATTCCAGCACGATTCTTTCGTTTGATCTCATAGGACCCATCCGCCGGATTTTTTAGATATTGAAATACAAAAAGCATTTCATCTATAATCTTAACTTTTTTTCTGAATTTGGTAAAACGTTTTTTGAGAGGCCTAGTGAAACGCCTTGAGAAATGAACTCGCATATCAACAAAGTATACAACCATTAAACCAAAAACAATAATTAAGATAGTCTCCACGTTTGTTAATAACCAAGCATTTCTAACTTCCCAATAAGAATCACTATATCCAGCTCTATCATAAGAAATATAATATTCCTCTAAAGCATCTTCATATTCACCAACACTGAAATAGGCATTACCTAAACCAGAGTGAGCCAAATCGAATAAGTCATTCATTTTAAGTACTTCTTCCCACGGTTCTTTACTTTCAGCATATAACCCATCTTGATAAAGGTCTAATGCTGAATGAACTAAGGTCGAGAATTTAGTTGGGATAAAGATTTGTAATTCCTGATTCGCTGAATCAAGAACATAAATATTATAATTATCATCTACAGCTATTGCTGAAGGAATGTTAAATAATCCTTTGATTTGATTAGATACATCTTGTCCACCGAAATTAAATAAAAGATTCCCTTCGATATCATACTCTGAAATGTATCCAGACTTGCTAATCACATAGATGTTTCCAATCGGTCCAACATAGATATCAACTAAATCTAATTCGTTTAACATTTCTGGTAAAAGATTATCCCCACTAATGTTTAATCTCTTCACACCATAGCCTTCTACACCTAAACTTGTTGTATGTATTAGACCACGGTCATCAATCGCTAGATTCGAAATCTCTTGTGGAGATATGTTAAATAGATTCGCTCTTTGTTCGTCAGTAAAGAATGTATACTGGAGAATCGTTCTAAAAGATGGCGTGATGGTATTCGTTCCAAAATATCCAAAGAACTCGCCACTATTTGAGTACTGCATTAACCCTTTCGAGCCATTATTAAGAACATACACGTTACCACGTGAATCACTTACAATCTTGCGAGGGTTATATTCATCATCTCCATAAAGAGGTGAATCTGGTTTTGAATATTCAAAAAGGATATTTCCATCTGCATCAAGTTTATATGCTTTGTGAGCATCCCTATCCGCAACATAGATTTCTCCATCATCGTTCACATAAATACCTGTAGGATTTATTAAGAAGTCAGAACCTAAAACCTCTAAATCATCATTAGCTAAATTAAACTTAATAATTTTCCCGTTGTCATTAATTGTATTTGTTGAAGCGATGTATACGTAATTATTATTATCAATATATATGTCATTTGGTGTATCTAAAGCTTCACCATATACACTATCATTTTCTGATAAGGCAATATATGCTGTTTGCGTTCTAACATATTCACCATTACTACTTGTATAAGTATCATATCTTACTCCTGACTCCGCATTTACTACCGTACCGAGGGTAACAAATACTAGAAGTGATACAACAATTACACTTAAAAACTTCTTCATTATTTAATACCTGAATGAGCCATAGTATTCATAACTTTTGATTGCAAGAATATGAAGATAACAATATTCGGTACGAATGTTATCAAACTGGCTGCGGCCATAATCCCTTGTCCAGCTACAGTGTTACCGGTTCTAGATGCTAAAGTTGAGAAATAGAAAGCTAAAGTTTTCATTCTCTCATCATTCACATATAAGGATGAACCACTGGTATCATTCCATAATAATTGGAAAGACAAAATACCTACTGTAGCGATTGCAGGTGCTATAATTGGAACAATAATCTTTAAGAAAATTTCCATTTCACTAGCGCCATCAATCTTAGCTGATTCAATCAACTCATTAGGTGTTTGGTCAATAAACTGTTTCACCAAGAATAATCCAACTGGCATAGCGATTAACGGTAAGATTAAAACAGAATAAGTATCAATCAGGCCGGTGTTAGCTATAACTAAATACCTCGGAATTGTTACCGCAATTGGTACAAACATCAGAGCTATCGTATTAATTTCAAATAACACTTTCTTCCCTTTGAATTTCAATTTACTTAATGCATAAGCAGCCATTGAAGTGAACATAACACTTAAGAACACGCCAAAAACAGTTACGATTATACTATTGAATAGGTATCTACTAAAAGGAATCCCAGAATCACTAGCTATTGAAACCAAGTCTCTAAAATTCTGAAGAGTAGGTACTCTTACAAAGAATCTTGGTGGGTAAGCAAATAACTCATTTGCTGGTTTAAATGCGTGTGAGATTATAAATAAAATTGGTAATGCAATAAATAATGCCATCGGGATTAAAATCAGGAAGAATTTTATTTGTGATTTATGAAATCTTGATGGATTTATTTTTGTTCCACTAAAACTTGCCATAATCTACCCCCTAATCCCTTTCTCCGAGTAATTTGAAAGTAGCTCTACTGATTGCATAAACTAATAGCAATAGTACAACACTTATTGCAGATGCATATCCCATTAAAAATCGAATAAATCCAAAGTCCTCAATATGGTTTACTATAAGTTGACCTGAATATTGAGGCGTTGGATTTCCTCCAGAAAGCATAACGCCTATCGCTCCAGCCTGGAAGGTTCCAACCACCGCCATAACAGCTCCAAAGAGCATCTGCGGCTTCATAGATGGGATTGTTATATAAAAGATTTCTTGCCAACGGTTTTTTAAACCATCAACATAAGCAGCTTCATATAAGGATTGATCAATATTAAGAATCCCAGCTAACATAGCTAAGAAACCAACACCCATACTACCCCATAAAGAAACTAATATCATAATATTCATTAAATGATCAGGTGATGTTAAGAACTGAATAGGTTCTTGTACCAACCCAATTTGTAATAATATACTGTTCAGATATCCGGTGGAGTCACCACTGAATAAAACTGTCCAAACAACAGCCATAGCTATACCTGCAGTCATTGATGGACTATATAATATAATAGCTAATATAGTTCTTGGTTTTTTAGGAACTTGTGCAAGTAACCATGCAAGCAAGAAACTCATGAAAAACCCTACAGGACCTACAATAAACGCAAATTTAATTGTATTAGGTAATACATACTGCATGAATACTTCATCTCTAGTTATTAATTCAATATAGTTTCTTAAGCTAATGAAATCTGGAGTTTCAATTGTATTAAAGTAAGTGAAACTTAATCCCATAGCTATCAAAATAGGAATGATAATGAATACAACAAAAAGAACAACATATGGTAAAAGGAACCAAATAGGTCTATTAATTTTCCTAATCATCAGAATCATGCTCCTTTAACCAATAGTCTATGTTATAGATCGTTGGAACGTTGTAATCCCTCTGAATCACACCGTCAATTACATAATCAAATTCTTCCATTTTATAACGAATTTCTCTATTTGACGTTTTAACTGCTTCATCCAATGTAACCCTCGGATTCGCATCGTCAAAGACGATAGTATTCCATGCGTTACTTATTTCTCTTTCTACCATATATGAACCAGGAATTCTTGAAGCTTCCATTGCATATTTCCATTGTTCAAGAATAACTTCTTTATGTTTTGTAGGTAATGGAAGTGATTCAAAAGCTTCTAAATTGGCCGTATTCCATAAATATGCAGTTCCATATGTAGTTTGTAATCTTTGAGCAAAATTAGATTGTACATCTGTACTCATCCACCAACTCAAAAAGTCCCATGATTCTTGTTGAAGTTCACTTCCACTTAGAATCATTGACGCTTGAGCACCACTAGCTGCCCATCTTGAAACTTCTCCTGTTTCTTCATTTAATACACCAGGGTGAGGTGCTATATCCCATTTTCCTGCTATCTCAGGAGCAGCTACCGTAAGTTGTAGGTAAGTTCCTAAGTCACTAATCCCTATTGGTAAAGTTCCATAGCGAAAATGATTAAAGAAATTCGGTATTTCTTTTGGTAAATTGTAGACTGTAAATAACTCAGTCATTAAATTGATACCTTCTAAACTTTCTTCAGAGTTAATAATTGTAGACATACCATCATCAGAGAATAAGCTTCCTCCAAATTGATATATGAAAGGAATGGTTGCTACAAATGGTTTAAATCCTTTAAAAGCCGCTAAAGGTTCATAATAATTCATTCCATACCTTTGAAGCTCAGGTAAAATATCTATTACGTCCTCCCAAGTATCTGGAACAGGTAAATTCAATGATTCAAAAATATCAGTACGGTAGTATGTAACCCAAAAATTCTGAGTCTCAGGTATACCATAAACGCCTTCTTCAAAAGCGTATGGAATTATGACACCAGGACTAAATTTAGTGATCAAATCACCATATCCTTCAAACTGTCTTAAATCTACAGAAGCCCCACGAATAGCAAATTCATATGGTATCCAGTGATTTACGCCTAAAGCTACATCAGGACTGTAATTAGTTGAGTTAGCTAAAATTAATTTGTTTTCATCTGGCATGATTGACAGTTTCACTTCAATATTGGTGTTTCGAGTAAAATCATTATCAATCATGGTTTGCATAATTTCAATATATTGTCTTGGATGATTAACCCAAACCTCAATTACTCCTTCAGGTACATCTGTAACAGCGTAATCGCTAGTTGTAAATGATATGAAGAAACGTTTTATTGATTCCCAACTTCTAATAAACATGTTTGCTTGTGGCGCTGGTAACTTTTCTTCGCCTGTAAGATAAATTGCTTCAAAATCTAATCCATTTTCTAACAATCCTTGAACTGTTGCACCTAAGAATTGAGAAGCTGAACTCGAGCCATCAGCTAATAGAACCATTTTGTTTGGAATATCATCAACATCTTCTCTTAAATCTTCTAGCTGATCAATGGCTAAACTTATATTTGTAAGTTGCCCTGGATTAGTTTGATGAGAATATTTGCTTAATTCTTCAAAAACATCTTCCAATACGGCAATCCATCCATCAAATCTTGTTTCAATATCAGGTATGTAATCTACTAAATCCCATGTACGGTATTTATCAGATGTATTACCAGTCAATTTTTTAATTTCTAAGCTTAGAGCATTAATTTCATCCATAACACCAATAATAGCTTCGTACGCATTTCTATATGGATCTAGGACTACTCTAAAAGCAACAGTGTGTGTTCCTTCAGTAAGATAAAACTTATAATTTTCGTCTCCGTTATTTAATATCAAATTTTCATATGTTGAAGTATAACTAAAAGGATAGTTTCTTACCTCGTCAAAAGGCACTTCACCATCAATCTGTATTTCTCTAAATACAGGCATTTGCATTAAATAATCTTGGCGATATTTTAAGGCTAAATTATAGTAACCTGTTTCAGGCACTTCTAATTCATAAATGATTTCATCGTTTCCTTGTCTGAAACTGTACCCATTAATTGAATTCAATCTTAGATATTGTGTATTATAAGAAGTCGCAGAAGGATCTCTTTCACTATCCAAAGTAATGGAAGGACTGGTTTTATATAATAAATTTTCAGCACCCTTGATTACTTGACCACTTGCCATAACACCAGTGTTACCGGCTAAATACTCTTCATATGACATGAGTGATTCAATTGATTTAATATATAATTTTCCTAACAATATTTCTCCAGCTAAGCACTCTAGTTTAATTGTATTTGAACCACTTACTAACTCAAACTTCAAATCATCTGAATTAAGAGCGGTTGAATCTCTTAAAGGTGTTTCAACTCTCCATTGATTATCTTTTAATGAATTTGGTAATATTTCATTACCATATCTATCTTTTTGAAATGTTGCAGATTCAAATTTCCAATAGGTAGGAAGTTTTATTACTTTTGCTTCTTCATATTGGAATTCTGAATTAATCGACAAAGAAATTTCATTTGGTAAGATATTATCCGAAACATCAAGTTGGTCAATTAGAATGTTATATGCGCCAAGAAGAGTTATATCCACATCAAATTCAATAGAATCTCCTTCTTTTAAACGAATGATATTTCCATCGTAGTTAAAAGAGTCACCATCTATAAAAACATCAGACATACCTTCAGCATTCACAGCAACTGATGTATCTACAGTTACATCATCCCAAGTTTTGGAAACCTGACTATATGAATCTAAATTAAAATTCTGTACATCTATTGAATATGGATCAACATCTATATAATCAACATTAGAGTACTTTGTGAAAGATAACACAATCAGCACTACAATAGCCACTATAAACGCTAGAATATACCATTTCCTATTTATTTGCTTAAATTTTTCAAGCATATATTTACCTCTTTCGTAAAAAAAATAAAGGCAAGTCATCTTGTAGTATATAATTTTTTAAGTTTATATCATACATGAGCTTGCCTTAAATTCTATTTTTTATTCTTCTTCGTCTTGGCCAATTTGTGCCATTGCATCAGCAACCAATTGATTTAATTTAGTTTCCCACTCTGAAGCAAATACTTCAGGAGTAACTAACCCCTCACCAATTTTAGTCAAGTAATCATTTTCTTCATTAGTCACCCATTCCCAGAATGCTTTATATCCTGGCAACCATTTGTCAACATCAGGTTTTGAGTATTCTAATAAATCAATGCTTTCTTGTAACCCTTCTACATAGTATGTGAAATCTTCTGCAGCAGTCCATACTTCTGGATAATTAGCGATTGGGTAACGGTCAAGGATGTTAATTTCATTTTCTTCCATTATTTCAAGTCTTTTCAACCAACCTTCTCTACCAAAAGTCATCCATTTAGCTAAAAGATATGCTTCTTTAGGATTAGCTGTTTGTGAAGAAACACATGTGAAGTCAAGAATTGTTGGTGGAAATTGACCTGCAGCCCCACCTGGGTAAGGCCAAAATCCTACTTCAATGTTTCTTTGATCATACATATCATCGACCATCCACAAATTCCATGAACCATCAATTTTCATTCCGATTAGTCCATCATACCATGGCCATTCAACGCCAAGATTATCTAATTCTTCAGGTGTATAGTTACCAACAACATCTTGAGCTTGTAGGCTTAATTTAGCGTTATAAGCGTCAATCCAAGCTTCACTAGTGAAATTGAATTGTGTACCATCCCAAGTTTGGTATCCAACGTCTGCAAAATCTTGAGTAGGGAAAGTCGATTCAAAATCAAGTTGTCCATACCAAGGATCAATACCAAATACGCTATCACTTAATCCAGCTTGTCTAATTTCGATTGCTAAGTCAATAAATTCGTTATAGTTCCAATCTTTATCTGGTAAAGGAATATTGTATGTTTCAAATAATGTGATGTTAATATAAATTCCTTTAATAAATTGGAATGATGGAATTCCTAATCTCAATCCATTATATATAGCTGTTTCTTTAATGTTTGGATATATATATTGTGTATCTGGATCCATATCAAAATATTCAGCAACGTCTAATAACATCCCGTTGTAGATACCTGTAGGTACGTTATCAATTGCAAATACATCTGGTAAAATACCAGCTGCTTGTGCGTTGATTAAATTTCCTGTAAATTCAGCTCCAGAACCAGTAATATCTTGTCTTAAATCAACAGTTATATTTGGGTATTTTAACATAAATTCATTTACCAAAGCTTGATTTAATTCAGGGTCACCCCAATCTGCATAAGATAATACGATATTATCAGTTGTGATACATTCAGGTGCGAATGGATCTATCTCACAAGGATCTAATTCTTCTGTTGTAGTTCCAACAGTTTCAATTCCAGCGCTTGTAGTTACCGCTTCTGTAGTTGTGGTTTGTGTTGTAGTGTCTCCACCATTATCACAAGCTATTAAAGCAAAACTAATAACAGCAATTAGAGTAAAAGTTATAAGTTTTTTCATCATTTTTCTCCTTTAATGTTTTTTGGAAGGTAGCCTTTTTTTACAATATCTCTTAAAGACCATCCAATATTTTTTTTTGTTGATTCTTCACTTAAATTATAATTCCAGAAGAACCACCCATTTGTTGTTTCATACGCAGTTAGTAAACTGTTACCTAATGCAGTATAAAATGCATTTTTAATAAAATCATCCGTCAGTTGGTCTGATGCGTTCTTATGAACTCCTAAAGACCACTCACCTATTATCTTATCAGTATAATCAATCTGTTCCAATTCCTTATAGCGTAATGTACTTGTTTTCTCTAAAACTTCAACAGGGTTTCTTTTTGAATCATTATAAGAAAATACCTGATACATATGAGTATCTAAAATTACATTACTAAAATCATTAGTAGTAAAAAATTCTTTCCACTCATTTAACCTAAATGCATCGTGAAACACAATTACGTACTTATCATTAAGATATTTTCTTATAATTCTATAACTTTTCAAGTAAAAATCTTGAATTATAGACATATCAATATCCCATTTAGGTTCATTTAGTACTTCTATACCATAAAGACTTTTTTCGGTTTTATAATAATCAGTTAATTTTTGGATAAAGTCTAATGTTTTCTGAATATTTTCAGCTTTTGGCCAATCACAGATTCCGCTTAATCCTCCATTGTCAAAAGCGTTTTGACAACCAGAAGCAGCATGAACATCTAACAATATTTTCATATTATACTTTTCCGCCCACTTAAATGCTTGATTCACATACTCTACTGAATGAACGTAAGGATAATTATCTTCGAATAACCAATGTCCAATTGGTAGTCTAACAACGTTAAGCCCATAATCGCTTATCCATTTAAAGTCTTCTTCTGTAATAAAACTATCTCTATGTTCTTTTAAAACAACTTTTCTTGAATCTTTTAGTTTAAGTAGAAGATTATACTCATCTTCAACATCATAACCGTTATATAACTCAGGAGTCATCCATTTTTCTAGGACTAACCATCCACCTAAGTTAACACCTCTAATTTTTTTCATTAATTTTTTCCTCCAAAAGAGGGGGGGCATAGGCTTCTATGCCCCTTTAAGAAATACTCTTTAAAAAACTACTAATCGAGTATTACATTCTTATTGTTTGAATTTTTTTAATACCAAATAATTAAATATCTTTTTTTATAATAGAGTCTGCTTTATTTTCTGCAAATCTCCTTAAGCAGGATTTTCAACCGTAACAACTCTTGTAACTATTGTTACGTTTCCAGCTGAATCTTCAACTGTATAAGTTAAAGTATAATCTCCAACTGTTGTTGTATCAACAGTTCCTGTTACATTAGTTAAGTCAAGAATAATTGTGCCATCAATAAAGTCAAATGCAGACACATCAGCAAGTGGATCAAAAGTTGAATCAACATTAACTGTTACTGCTTCTATTCCTAAAAATTCAGGGGCAGCTTCAAATGGATTAAAAGTTCTATAAACAATAATATTATCCATTGTTACAACTCCACCAACTGCTGAACCAATAGCTCCTAATTCAAAGTCTAATTTACCAGTAATTCCTGTTCCGTCATATGTGAATGAAAATGCGAAAGTTTGCATTTCTGTTGTTAATGAGAATGTTTCTCTATATTCTTTCCCACCAGCAATTAATACAACATTGATATCTCTAGCAACATCTGCTTTTGCAGCAAACATAATTGTGTAAACTGCATCAGGAGTTAAAGCAATTTCTTCTTGGAATAATTGTGAATTCCAGAATTCAGTTCCCACATTAGGTATATTAACTACTAATTCTTCATTAACTACTGAGATTGTTGTGCTTGCATCAACTGACCATGTAGACCATCCTACAGTTTGATCAAATGTTCCGTTTACAACTTCAACTGCAGTAGTTCCATCAGTCATTGCGATATTATCAAATGTTACAACGCCAGCTACTGCTGAACCAATAACACCCATTTCAAAGTCAATTTTACCTATTGTTGCAGTTCCATCATATAAGAATGTGTAAGTAAATGTTTGTGATGTAGTTGTTAATGAAGCTACATATAAGTACTCTACTTTATTAGCATCAATTAATTTTAAATTAATATCTCTTGCAACATCTGCTTTTGCGTCAAATGTGATTGTATAAGTTGTTCCAGATACTAGCTCAATTCCTTCTTGGAATAATTGAATTGAATAGTTAAATCCACCTAGGGCAGATATTGTAGCTACTAATTCATCACTTACAATAGCGATATCAATGATGCCAACAGTATCCCAATCTTGAGACCATGTTGACCAACCAATATCTGATAAATCACTATTTACTACTGTTTCAGCTTGATCCAATAATAATACTTGAACATCGTCCATATATACAGTATCATCTGCTTGGCCAAATTCGAATTTTAATACATCTACGTATCCTGCATTGTCTTCATTTACTGTGAAGATAAATTCAAATGTTTGATATGCTGTAGTTAAATCAAATTCTTCGCCACCATATCCATGCCATTGATCAGCAACAGTATCTTGGAATCCAGCTACTGCACTTATAACACGTGCTGCATCTGCTTTTGCTTTGAATGAAATTTTATAAGTTTGTCCTAATTCAAATTCTATTTCTTGAGATGCTTGTAATACCCATCCTGCGTATCCCCAAGAACCAACAGTAACTACTTCAAGAACTAATTCTTCTGAAACAATTGATAATGTTCCGTCTGAATTTGGACTAGTAGATGGATCCCAATTTGCTTCATATAAATTCCATTCTGCTGGATCACCAATTGCAGCGGCAAAATCGCCGTTTACAACTAGACCAGTATCATTGAATATTAAACCAACAACAGTAACTACTCTTGTAACTACTATTTCATTTCCAGCTGAATCTTCAACTGTATAAGTTATAGTATAATCTGCAGCAGTTGTTGTATCAACAGTTCCTGTTACATTAGTTAAGTCAAGAATAATTGTGCCATCAATCAAGTCAATTACTGTGACACCATCAAGTGGATCAAATTCAGATCCGAGTTCGATTGTTACATCAGATGCTCCTAATAATTCAGGATCAGCTTCAAATGGATTAAAAGTTCTATAAACAATAATATTATCCATTGTTACAACTGCGGCTACTGAAGCCGAGCTGATTGCACCGAATTCAAAGTCTAATTTACCAGTAGTTGCTGTTCCATCATATGTGAATGAAAATGCGAAAGTTTGCATTTCAGTTGTTAATGAGAATGTTTCTCTATATTCATTCCCACCAGCTATTAATACAACATTCATATCTCTAGCAACATCTGCTTTTGCAGCAAACATAATTGTGTAAACTGCATCAGGAGTTAAAGCAATTCCTTCTTGGAATAATTGTGAATTCCAGAATTCAGTTCCCACATTAGGTATATTAACTACTAATTCTTCATTAACTACTGAGATTGTTGTGCTTGCATCAACTGACCATGTAGACCATCCTACAGTTTGATCAAATGTTCCGTTTACAACTTCAACTGCAGTAGTTCCATCAGTCATTGCGATATTATCAAATGTTACAACGCCAGCTACTGCTGAACCAATAACACCCATTTCAAAGTCAATTTTACCTATTGTTGCAGTTCCATCATATAAGAATGTGTAAGTAAATGTTTGTGATGTAGTTGTTAATGAAGCTACATATAAGTACTCTACTTTATTAGCATCAATTAATTTTAAATTAATATCTCTTGCAACATCTGCTTTTGCGTCAAATGTGATTGTATAAGTTGTTCCAGATACTAATTCAATTCCTTCTTGGAATAATTGAATTGAATAGTTAAATCCACCTAAGGCAGATATTGTAGCTACTAATTCATCACTTACAATAGCAATATCAATGATGCCAACAGTATCCCAATCTTGTGACCATGTTGACCAACCAATATCTGATAAATCACTGTTTTGTACACCTTCAGGTTGATCTAATAACAATACTTGAACATCGTCCATATATACAGTATCAGCTGCTTGTCCAAATTCGAATTTTAATACATCTAAGTATTCTGCATTATCTTCATTTACTGTGAAGATAAATTCAAATGTTTGATATGCTGTAGTTAAATCGAATTCTTCGCCACCGTATCCATGCCATTGATCAGCAACAGTATCTTGGAATCCAGCTACTGCACTTATAACACGTGCTGCATCTGCTTTTGCTTTGAATGAAATTTTATAAGTTTGTCCTACTTCAAATTCTATTTCTTGAGATGCTTGTAATAACCATCCTTGGTATCCCCAAGAACCAATATTAACTACTTCAAGAAGTAATTCTTCTGAAACAATTGATAATGTTCCATCTGACATTGGGCTAGTAGATGGATCCCAGTTTGCTTCATATAAATTCCATTCTGCTGGATCACCAATTGCAGCAGCAAAATCGCCGTTTACAACTAGACCAGTTTCATTGAATATTAATGCCACAACAGTAATTACCCTTATAACTATTGTTTCATTTCCTGCAGCATCTTCAACTGTATAAGTTATAGTATAATCTGCAGCTATAGTTATATCAACAGTTCCTACATAATGACTAGCATCTAGAGTAATATCTCCATCAACAACGTCAAATGCTGTAACACCATCAAGTGGATCAAATACAGTTCCAACTTCAATTGTTACATCATCAGCACCAGTTAATAAAGGCGCTGTTGTATCAGCATCTGGAGTAGATTCAACTATTGTAATATCATCATAATATATTGTTGTTAAATAGTTATCAAATCCAGCGTCGCCTACAATAGTAGCTCCGTTTTCAAATGTAATTTGTCCGTTTTCATTTGTATCTAAATTCATAGTAAATTTAAATGAGAACGTTTGCCATTCAGTTGTTAGATTGAATATATCTGTTTGACCTGTTTTGAAGTCTACAAACCAAGGCCCAACTGACAATAATTCACCGACTTGAACTTTAATAGGTCTTTGTGCATCCGCTTTTGCTTTAAAAGTAATTTCGTACGTAACACCATTTTCGATTGTCATTGTATTACTTTCTAAACGTGGGAACGGATCACTCCATCCTTCTGCGGTTACTTCTACTTCTAAAACACCTTCTGTAACAGTAAATGTTCCTATTCCGCCTTCTACATTAGATGTAGAACCCCAAATAGCCCATCCTAATGAGAAGTCGCCATTTTGAACCATTTCATCACCTAGTAAACTTGGATCAACTTCAACAGTAATATATCTTGATGCTTCAGTTTTATTACCGGCAGCATCAGTTACACTGTATTTAATGAAATATACACCTGTAGCTGATGTATCAACAACACCAACATAAGTTACAGAAGCAATTAAATTACCATCAACATTATCTGTGGCTGTGATTCCAGCTAGCGGATCAAATACCGCGTCAACATATATTGTGATATCAGTAGCACCAGTTATTACAGGGCCAACTGTATCGCCAGCTGTTGTGATAACTGTAGTTTGCTCTTGTGTCGTTGTTTCAGCGACAGTTGTTTCTTCTTGTGTCGTTTGTTGTTCTGTTGTAGTTGCAGTAGTTGTTGCTTCTGTACACGCAACAAATCCTAATGCAAATCCAAAGATTACAGCAAACATCATAAATCTTTTTAAGAATAATTTCATAATTTCCTCCTATTTCAATTTTTAATATATATATTAATTTTCTTATAAAAGCCATCTCTTATCATCTTTGCTTGATTCTGACTTATAAAGTTTTGATTAATAACTTCAGTGTTATCTTCAGTAATCAATTCATACTTAGTAATAATACAAGAATCATACGTATCGAATCTATAATCGCTTATATAAGTAACCTCAACATCTTTCATGAATTGGAAAGTCAATGTGTTATCTTCTTTGAAAAACTCTTTCGAAAATAATGGTTCTGGTTTAAACACTAACTCGCCTTCTATTAATTTAAACGGATTCCCACCCGTCATCATCATTCTCCAAATATCAAGTACTTCCACAGTAGAACCAGATAATCTTGGCATGAATCCCTTACCGTGAATTTTTGGATTCGGATTGTTCGATGGAGCAATAAAACTTGTGTTCTCTAAAATATTTCTTCCGTAATTCTCTGGATTCATAAAGCAAACAAAGTTATTCATCATCTCTTTATAGAATTCTTGATACAATCCAGCTTTTAACAATCCACCTAAATATTTATATGCCATATGTAAGAAATCTGACTCTCTTTCTAACCAACCTGGTGTGAAAGCTCTTATTCGTCCAATTTCAAAATCTTCATTTTCTAGAAGTTCACTAGTTTTATAAATTTTTAGTTTCTTATCATAAATAGTACTTTGTTTAATCGCTTGATACATTTTTCTTAGTTTTTCTTTATCAAAATCAATTTTCAATAATCTTGCCGGAGCTTCTAAGAATTTTGGTAATGTGTTCCTAACGTACTTCTTCGGATTTACTAGTGGTAATCCATAATTTCCTATTAATGGGGTTCCATGCACTAATAATTCCTCGTATTCAGTAACATTATAAGTAAGATAAGTTGGAATAATATCGTCTGACTCATCAAATAATGTGTTTAACTTCTGATCTAAAAATTCATTCAATTTAGTTAAGTAGTCCTCTAAGTCTTTTTTACTTAAAATCTTAACTTCACCAGATAATCCTAATCTTATTGAATTTCTATATGATTCTCGATTATCTAATCTTTTGAAGTAATCATCACTATCCATCAATCCTTGGAACAAAGTATATACCTCAAAAGGTACTGTAACTTCTTTTCCTTTATGCATTAATAAGAATCTGACAATTCTTTTTAATTCAATTGTTTCACTTATACCTGAACCAAAAAGCCCTGGCAAACCATTCATTGCATCATTCCAACCCGGTTTTTCTGATTCCATTTCAACGCCTAAACCATCGTAATCTAATTGAGAATGTTTGTTTAGAACCAAAATCAACAATTTAACAAATAGATTTGTTCGATAGTCTTTTCCGTTTAACTTAACCCAATTACTTTCTGTAGGGTTAAGTTTTAATTTATGTATTTTCTCTTCATCTGAATGAAGTATACTGCCATATTGTCTGATTTTACCCTTTGAATTAATCACTGCTTTTCTATCTCTGTCTAAAACAGAAACGGTTGATTCAAAAGTTAATATGTCTGATTGATTAAATAATAGTTCATTAATTTTATCAGGATAGATTCCTTCATAAGATTCGACTAAATCTAAAATATATGTGAAATGATCCACCCAATATCCTTCACCAAATACTGATTCAAAATTATGAGTTGAATTTTCAACTACTTCATCTAAGCAACTTATTTCATCTATTTTGAGTTTTATATTATGGTTATGAATATAGTTAACTAATCCACCTGGTGAAAACTTGTTTTTAAAGAAAATAGTCATCTTTTCTTTATTGTCATAAAAATGCTTTTCGACTAATTCTTCAATTAAGTCATTATTTTTAATTTTATAAGTTAATCCATTTACAGTTAATGGGTTATACCCATCCAATTGAACTAATGAAGCAAAATGCTTTATATTATGTGATTTAACATCTCGATGAATGAAACTATCCATTCGCCTATTTTGACAGACATCTCTAAAGTTCCCTCCACCTTGAGAATAATACTCAGGCGCTAAACTAAAGAAATTATAATCTCTTTCTAAATCACCATGTTTTCTAGAATACAAATGATAGATTGAATTCCCAATTTTAGTTGGATACCCACCTCTTATTAAATTATCTAAATAACTTTGTTTGATATACTCATCAAATATATGAGAACCTGTATCAGTTGCTACATCCTTGACTAAGTCATCAATTATTTGTTTTGCTTCTTCATCTTTTGCTTCTATGTATTCTTTGCTTTTTGCTTTTTCAATAAATTTTTCTAAGAATTCCTTACTATGAGTAAAGCCTGTAATTATGTCTATTTGTAAAACTTCACCTTGTTTTAGTTTCTGAGTGTAAGGAATATATCCACAAGCTAACTTATTAACTGTTACTTGTTCTGAATTAATTATTTTATTTAAATCATTATCGATAAAATTACTTGCTGAACGTTTTAAGCTATCATAACCAAAAACTAAATCTTGATCCACTATTGGTTTTATCAATTCGTTATTTATAATTCCAAATAAATAGTTGCCACTTTCAATTTCAGTTACTTCGGATTGGTCCCCTGTTGAAGATCTAAGGTTGTAAAATGCATATTTTTTATCAAGTTCTTCAACATCCATCCAACTGCTTAAGAGATTAGAGATTTTTTTGAAGGAGTCATTTGTAACGCCCGAAGGTATTACCTCAGTTAATCCATCAAGAATTTCTAAATTAATCGGCTTTTTGTTTGTGTTTTCAATTTTTACTCGTCTTACTAAAGCACCAATATTTTCATTTGGTAAACCAAAATATTTAACGCTTATATGTACTCCTAAATCTTCATTTTCTTCTTCAATCGTAAAAGCAGATCTTTCAATGGCCATACGGTTGTTCAGTTTATTGGTTGGTAAGAATGGTTCATAATAATTTCCATCTATTTTCATGAACGTTCTAAACCCAATTTGACCTACTGATTCATAAGCTTTATTTGCGGGTGTAAATTCCATGACAGGGTGATTCTTATCCTGTAAACCAAAACCACTAATTCCTTGTCCTCTGTTTACATAAAATGCCCATAATGGAATTCCTTTTTTTCCTGCTAAACCTGGTAAGAAACTAGAAAAAGTTGATTTTTGAAGGTAGTTTTCAATTATAAATAAATCTTTATTGAAGTAATATTCTTTCATTAAAATCATTCCCTTTCGATAAATGTTTGGATACTCCTTGGAGGTATTTCCACTAGATACTCTTTCGTATTTAAATCTAGTTTAACTTTATAACCGTTTTCAGTTTCGTTAAGTACTACAAGAACGATTTTGTTCTCAGGTGTTATGAAACTAACATGTTGCAAATCTTTTGAATCAGATTCCGATAAAACTCTTTTTGAATTTTGTGTAACATGTTTTGAAAAATGGCTTATATAGTAATAAGAACTATTGTAAATTAGTTCTTTTTTTATTGTATCTGTAATAATTGGCGCGTCGCAAAAATTCCCAACATGATTTGGACCACCTGTTTCATCAAGTGTAATGTTCCAATCAATATACCCTTCACAATAATTGCGGAAATCACCAATCATATTCCTTGCGTATCTTTCTCCTGTTGACCAATCATTTAGGTGTACTCCACCTTCAATACATCCCTCTGTAAATAATATATGTTTGTCAGGATGTAAATTATGCAATTCTGTTAAGTTTTCAAATAAGCCTTTAGAATACCAGTGAAGTCCAGTTCCCCAAACATGTTCTCTAGCTTTTTTATCTTTTAAGACTGTATCTGCTCTTTTTACGATAACATCTCGATTATGATCCCAAATAACTATTTTTATATTAGGATACTTTTTATGAAGTATAGGACCTAGATAATCTCTTACAAAATCTCTTTCTTGCTCTCCACTATAGATACATGAGTCCCAAGCTTGAACAGCTGCTGGTTCATTTTGTACCGATATATAATCTATATGTACATCGTGTTTTTTAAATTCATCAATATATTTGACGTAATACTTAGCCCATACTTCATAATATTCAGGCAATAAATATCCACCATTATTCATTTCCTTGTTGGATTTCATCCAAGCCGGTGGACTCCAAGGGGAAGCCAATAAACTAATCTTATGACCTGCAACCTTTTCTGCGTCTTTGATTAATGGAATAACATATTCCAATTCTCTATCAATATTAAAGGATTTAAGTTCAAAGTCATTGTCTTCAACATATGTATAATTACCTAAACTAAAATCACAACTATTAATATGCACGCGTCCGATTGTATAATTTAAACCTGAGGTTTTATTATAATATGACCTTAATACTTCATCCCTTTGATTTGCATTTATTTTACTTAAAGTAAATGCTGCCGCTTCAGTAAAAGCACCTCCAAAACCGATGATATTTTGGAAGGAAATTTTAATATCTACATTTATTGTCATTTCGTAGTCATTTTCTAGTTTGTCGATTTTTTCATGGGTTTGTTGGCTATATTTAGATGTTCTATAGTGCAAAAGCATAAAATTGGTCTCCAATCTAAAACGTTTTCGAAAATAACTAAAACGTTTTCGATAACAGTATATCAAAGTGTAAGCGTTTTTGCAACTAATTTACTAATTTTTTTAAATATATTATTTACATTATCAAGAAGATACCAATTTGTTTTCAGCCACGTCTTACAAAACTGGTTTTTATTGCAAAACTATTTAGTACAATCAATTGCTAAATAGTAATTAAAAAAATAGCTCAACTATGGGTACTATTTAATCTAATTTTTGATTTTAAATAGCTATATTTATTGAAACAAATGGAACCAATAAAATTATTGGTTCCATTTGTTTATTTTGAAATTAAACAAAACTATTTATTCAATTGATATTCTTTGATACTTAAATACTTGTCGTTAGCAATAATTACGTGATCTAATAATTCTATTTGCATAAGATTTCCGATTTTCTTAATTCTGTTTGTTACTTCTAAATCTTGTACAGATGGTTCAGGATCACCTGATGGATGATTATGAACCAATATAATTGAATAAGCCGAATATTTAACCGCATACTTGAATACTTCTCTAGGATGGATGAGACTTTGGTTCAAACTCCCCTGAAATATCTGTTTTTTAGCTATAAGGTTCGTTTTAACATCTAAGTATAATACTATGAGTACTTCTTGTTTCAAATCCTTTAGATCGTATTTTAGTAACTCGTACACATCATGTGGAGAACATACTTGTTTGGATTCTTTCGCAGGCTTTAGTACTCTCTCTCCTAATTCAATAGCTGCAAGTAACGTGATTGCTTTTATTTTACCGATTCCTTTAATAGCTGATAACTCGGTAATCGTTTTATTTCTAATTTCAGATATATCATTTGTTTCATTGATAATCATTTTAGCTAAATCAATAGCTGATAGTTTTCCAGAGCCTACTCTCAAAATTATAGCTATTAGTTCATAAGTACTTAAGCTTTTCGAACCATATAAAGCTAATCTTTCTCTTGGCCTTTCATTTGTTGGCATATCCTTAATTAAATACATAAAATAATCACCCAAAAGAATAGTACAATTCAATGGGTGATTTTCTTTATTTAATTAATAACTTTCTGATTTCAGAAATGAAATATAAAGAACCAGTTACTACTAGTATTTCATTTTCTCTAAGGTTTTTAGCTAATTTATAAAATATTTGCTTATGGTCCTTATATAGTTTCTTATTGTGATGATGTGATTCATCAAATAAGTCTTTTGCATCGGCTCTTCTTGCATATTCAAATTCTGTAAAATATATTTCGTCACAGAAGTTATCTAACACCTCGATTATTTTTTGGTGTTCTTTATCATACATAATACTTACAAGACACTTTATATTCTTGCCTTTGTAAAAATGATTAACTGTTTTTTTTAAAGCCTCAATACCGCCTATATTATGAGCCCCATCGAGGATAATGTTACCATTAAAGATTTCAAATCTTCCAGGCCACATTGTATTCTTTAAACCATTCTTAATGTGTTCATCAGATACGTTTATATTTAGTCTTTCATTTAAAATAGTGATTGCTTCAATTGCTAGACTTGCATTCTTAGTTTGATGCAATCCTGTTAATCCTAAAGTATATTGGTTACCTTTATATTTAAAGGTTGTTTTTTCTTTAAAAGTAATATCCTTTATTTCATCAAAACTGATAAATGACAAATCTGAGTTATGCTTTTTAGTTATCTCTTCAAATAACGGATACAATTTTCTGTTTTCTGCTGAAGTAACCAAAGGTACGTTATTTTTAACAATTCCTAATTTGTTTAAGGCAATTGATTCTAGAGTGTTTCCTAATACATTCATATGGTCGTAAGAGATATTGGTTATAAGAGATACTTCTGGAGTAATTACATTTGTAGCATCTAAAGCGCCTCCTAA
>Ga0307992_1000364_pt1 | contig 29130 bp, 37 predicted proteins | sample EllFjometagen133_FD_203162 | JGI IMG/M metagenome (GOLD analysis project Ga0307992, IMG submission 203162) | Marine microbial communities from Ellis Fjord, Antarctic Ocean - #133 | ecosystem: Environmental > Aquatic > Marine > Unclassified | place: Southern Ocean | collected 2014-10-08
ATGTTTTAATTTTTTGATTTTTATTTGTACGTATATTATCCGCTTTTTCAATTAATTTAAAAAAACATTCTGTATAATTTATATTATTATCATAATGTTTCTCATCTTCACTCATTTTTAATTTATCCTCTAAATTAATTGTTCTACTTCTTTTTTACCTTCGTTCCGTTTATTGACAAAATGGGCATCTAATTTTCCTGCTAGTGCTTCAAATTCACCAATATGCACCTTTTCTTCATTTGCAATATCAAGAAAAACTTTCTTCACTTTTTCATTTTTACAAACTTCAGCAAATTCTTCATACATGTTTACTGCATCATATTCAGCAATAATTGCTGATCTAATACATTCTATATCAGTATCAGGTTTCTTTGTAGCATGTGATGATTCAATTAATGTTTTTAAATAAGTTTTTGTACTCATGAAATTTACTCCAATTTTTCAGAATCCATATAAATTAACTGAACTCCTGCTTCTTTAAAAATAGTTTCACTCAATTCAATATTTTTTCCCCACCTTTTATAAATTTCAATAGATGGTTTGATAGATACAACTTTTTTAATTCCCGATTGAATTATTGCACTAGCACACCTTGAACAAGGTGGTATGGGATATACATATATAGAACAATCTGTCAAATCTCTTTTAGCAAATAATATAGAATTTATTTCAGCATGCAATATGACCTCATATTTTATCGATCTATTATTATATCTATCATTATCATCATTAACATTCTTAGCAAATCCATTATACCCAACACTTATTACCCTGTGATTATCATCAACAATTACAGCTCCAACTTTTGTAGAAGGATCTTTTGACCAAGTTGCAATATGCTCTGCTAATTTAATAAATCTATTTTCCCATTTATATAATTTATTTCTCATTTTCTCAAAATAATTATTTGTCTCAACTTCGGACATATTAAATTATTCCCCTTTCATAGTTTCTAAAGAATTAAATCGACAAACTTCTTCCCAAATAGGTTCTGATAAACAAGGATTAACTTCAAATTGTTTTTCTCTTTCAATAACCCATTCATTCGTTTCTGAATTAAGATAGATTCTAATTAAACAATGAATAGGATCACATGTTTTTTTACATATTACTGTTTTATGTTCTTTTATGTGTACAGTTATATTTTTTGTAGTATCTGATGGTGTTATATTGCAAACATCATAGTCATAATCCAATTCTAGTGTATCTAAATTTACTATATCATTTTTTTTCATATTGTTACCTCTACTATTACAAATTTAAGAAAATTCTCGATAACCCGAATACATTGTACTATCATCTATATCATATGTATTTTTAATCATTTTAAAAATTGTTTTTTTTGTCAAACCTAATGTCGGACTTTCTAACTTTAATGGAAAACTACCATTAATTCTTAGTAAATGATTCATTCTTATTACCCATTCTTGGGTACAATCTGGAAAAGAATTTTCATTATCAGAAAGATCAGCCCCGTACCAAATTAAAGAGATTTTTTTATTTTCAGCAATAGAAGCAGCAACAGAAACAAACATCATATTTCGACTTGGTACATACATATTATGCACATTACCGTACATATATTTATCTCCGGTAGTTAAACCAGATTTAATATTTAAATTATCAATCTTAACTGTTTGAGAATGTTGTAATTTATCAATATTTTTTAAATAATTCTTAGCACATATTAATTCTTCAATATGCAATTGATTATAATCTATCATCAAATAAAAAATATTATAATTAAATTGCCTTGCTATTTCGGAACAATATATGCTATCTGCTCCACCAGAAAAAAGAATCAATACATCATAATCCATACCAATTTATATCCTTTAAATTTTCAATTTATTTTTTACATCTATTATTAAACCACAACTATTACATATCAAACTTTTTAATTCTTTATCATATGAAATATTATTATTACATTTCCAACAAATATTTTCTTTCGACATTTCTATTTTTTCTTTTCTTGTAATTTTTTTCTTTTTTGACATTTTTTCCTCAATAAAAAAATTTATAAAAAAATAACTATTGTGTATTTATGTGTTCCTGTTATTTTATTTAAAAGCTCAACGCTATATATATTAATTAGTAGTGAAAAGAAGTTTAATGTTTTTATATAAAAGAAATTTAATTTAAAAAGGAGATTGTTATGGAAACTATTAGTTCAATAATAATGGGAGTTAGTTTGATATTGATATTGATCATTAAATTAGTATCAAATGACCCAGACAAGAGGAAAATTTTAATGGCAATTGTATTTATCATTGGCATGATAGGATTCATTGGATATTTTATTGCATGGATTCAAATCCATTGGTTGTATAGTTCAATTGGACTATGCTTAATATTAATGTACTTTGGAAATACCGCTTTCCAAGCAACAAAAGGGAATCGTATAAATTATTATGCTGTATTTCCAACAATAGGATTAATTATATTTTTAACAGTAGGATCACAGCAGATCATTTCTGCTGTTGGTAATAATATCATCAACAATGCAAAAGAAGAAACATCTTCTTTCGTAGAAGATAAAATTTCTGTTATAATAGAAAAGATATATCCATTCGAAGAAATATATTCGAATGGATTCACGGTCTACATAGACCGTGCCTTGTTCGATGATCTGAACAAAAAGGATAAAAAAATAGCAATGATTAGATTTCGAGATATTGCTAGATATTGTAGCAATGACGAAGGAGATCGCCAATATAAGAATCTTTATATTGGCGGTCGTATCGTGATAGAAGGAAAGAAGAATTTCCTTCTATCTTCTAATGGGGGGAAAGAACGCCTAAAAAAAGGTATGGTTTTTCCTGCATCAGGTAAATGTTTTAAATCCGTAAATGGCATCGGGATTTGCGGACCTGGAAAAAAATTCGGAAAATTATGTCTTTTAATAAATGGAAATTATTTAACAATAACTTCTAGTTATTTCTCCATTACTATTAGCAGTAATGGAGAAATAACATATTCTGATATCAGATGGAATTAAATATCAGAATATGAAAAAGAAATCTACTGTTTTACTAAGTAGATTTCTTTTTTTATCAAATTCCCCATTCCTCAATATTCTTTTTACATATCTCTCTCATGGATAAATCTTTTTGCAATCTATCTTTCATTTTATTTACAATTTTTTTTCGATTTTCTTTTATAAATAAAAATTTAGAATATAAATCATCATATGTCACATAATCAATTCTACCATGACCAAAATAATAATCTAAAATTCTTGTAGTATTTCTTATTAATAATGGTATTGCACATGATAATATTTCTGTTGATAATCTTGGACATCCATCTTCCTTATCACTAGTAAGTAACCCACATATACCATTATTAATTATTTCATTCATATCGTGATAATGTTTAATATCATCACATATAATATTAGTTACACCATATTTTTTAAATAATTTTTTTGTTTTTTCAACTTCATTTCCACAATGATATATTTTTAATTTTTGAAGTCCTGAGTGTTTTTTGATTGCATCAAGAAAAAACAATTCACCTTTTCGATGATCTCTTGTATATTTCCAAGGCCATACCATATCAAATTCTGGTATTGCATCAAGAGGATAAAATATATTAGGATTTGATGTTTTATAAAATTTCATAAATTTTATATTTTCTTTATTTGTTTTTGGTATATCCAATTCAGATTCATATAATATATAGTCATATTTCCCACCATATACAGGCAGAAATCTTCTACTTGCACCAAGATAAAAAGTTTTTCCAAAAAAACCAGAAATTTTATTAATTAAAATATCATATTCTTTGAACCCACCTCTGAATATTGAAACATTAGGCCTTGGTAGAGAAAATATTTCTTCAAAAGAATGTACACAAAATTTTTGTATAAATATTACTTTGTTACCTAATTCATTTTTAAATTTAAAAATAATATCTTTTTTTGGTTTATCAATCAATCTCCAAATTATTACTTTATTAAAAACACCCATTTTTAAAAATTCTAATGGCATCAACAAATAAAAATCATGGCATAATTTTTCAAATTCTTCTAATGTAGTATATTTATGATAGTATTCTAATTTTCTAATATCACTTCTAAATAAATAAAAAGTTTTCATAATTTCACCTGTTTTATAATTTCTATCATTTCTTGTATTCTTTTTCTACATGAATGTTTTTTTCGAACCAAATACATCCCTTTTTCTTCAATATTTTTTCGTTCATCATTATATTTATAATAATAATATATCATATCAATCATTTCATCAAAAGAAGTATATTCTTTATAATGAATATCTTTCTTTAATCCTAAACTTTCTATATATTTTGGTTTATTTGTAAGTAAAAATCCACCACATGCTAAAATTTCAGTAATTCTCATATTTAAACTTTGGTATATATCATTTACACCTAATATAATTTTACTGTTATTAATAGTTTTTATATAATCATATCTAATTTTGTAATCTATAATATTAATTTTTTTTCTATTTAATAATTTTAAAGCAAATATTCTATCTGGATATACATCAAGTCTTTTAGAAAAACATGCAACAACTTGATTCTTTTTGATTGTATTTGTATATGTATATGTATCTGTACACACACTAAAAGGTAAACAAAAAACATTATCACATTTTATATTTTTATAAATTGGTTTAATTGAATTTTGATATACTGAAAAAATTATATCTGGTTTATATTTATTTAGAAATTTATGCTGATCTTTATCTTTTCCTACAAAATCATCTTTTGATTGAAAATAATCTACTACATAATGTACTTTTATTATATCTTTAGGTATATCATAAATATCTTTAATATTTTTAGTATATTTTAAGCCATGTGTAAAAACAAAATCAAAATCTCTTATATTTATTTTTTTACTTTTTAAAAATTTTTTTAAAGATAAACCTGGTTCAGAATATCCAGCACCGAAATATGTAGTATCATTATCTATAGAAAAAGCTCTACGAAATAATTCGTGACCCCAATTATAATTAGTAAATTGATTTGTAGATATTATTAAAATTTTCATAAAAATATATCAAACCCATGTTAAAAAAGAAGAACCTATTGATTTTGCAATATCTCTTTTTATTCTCCAGTCAGTTCCAATATCATTAACTAAAGCTATATCACCAGGAACTCCAAATATACCATATTTATGATTTAAAATAAAATCTTTCATTTTAATATTTTTAATTCTAAATTGTTTTTCTGGATTTAAATCATCTACCATTAAAGGTAATGCTTCTTTAATAAATGATCTTTTTATTAAAGAAGGATTTAATCCAAATTGTGTACCACTATCCAAAGCAATAAATAATTCATTACCATCAAATAAATATTCACAATCAAACATCATATATGGTTCTTTTGATGGATATTTTTTCTTATATAATCTAATTGCTGAAAGATCAGTTCTATCAAAATAATTTATTATTTTTAATAAATCAACATTTCTTTTTAATTCCCAATCATCTTCTAAATGAAATACAAACTCTGATTTACAATTTTTCCATACCCATTTAACTGCTTTAGGAAAACTAGCTTTTTTTGGAAAATTGAATGTGATATTTTTAGAAAAATTATAACAAGTATTGAGTACATCTTGTTGATTATATTTATTTGTATCACCAATTGGATCTACATTCAGTACAATATGAATATTTTCACATTTTGAAATATAACTATAATTTGTAAAACAATAACAATAAAATGAAGAAAGTGTTTTTTGTAAAACATCAGGCCTAATAGTAGCTGTGATTGCAATGTCTATCATATTATATATAATCCTTATATCGTAAACCACTTTTAGTTAACTGTAGTTGAAGTGGATTTTTTTTATCGATTTCCATAAATTTAGAAAATCTTAAAGGTCTTTCTAAATTATTCCAATATTGAGCAACAAATCCCATATCTAAAACTCTACCACCTAATTCTTTTATTCTACCAGAATATATTCTGCCCAATTCTCCAGAAGAATTTAACCATAAATCATATTTATTAACATTCTCCTCTATATAAGTAATAGTATCAGAAAAACTATTTTTAAAATGATTTTCATAATGATTTACAATTTTTACATATTTAATATCATAACCAGATAAATTTGATATATTGTCAAATATAGATATAAAACATATTTTTTTATTTTTCATAATATTTAATAAATTCAATGGATTATTTAAAATAGATAACCAATTAAATTCTGGATTACAATATTGCCTAAATTCTGTACTAATCCCAGCTTTTGAATATACATTTTTCCAATTATTTAATAATAACTGAGTTCTACAATTTATTGGAGTAATCCCTTTTTTATATCTTTTCCAAAATTTAATACCATCATATATTGAAGGGGTATCTATGAAATCTGCTGTATTTGCATATTTTGCCCACAAAGTTATTATATATTTCATATTTTCATATGGAATACCTTCTTTTTCACCAATAATTTTTATGTTTTCTTTATTCTGATGATATATAGAATACATCATTTTTAAACCACCATCACCAAATCGTATCATTGAAAAAGGATTTTTTTCAATGATAGCACTATTTAATTTATTCAATATATCTTTAGTTTTAAATATAAAAGGCATTGTAATAATTCCTAAAAAATTTTGTATTATAAAAAATAATTATTTTTCTAAAATTTTTATAAATTTTTCCATATTTTGTTTTCTAGAACCAATTTTATTTTTAATATATATTTGTGCATTATTACCAATTTCATTTAACAAATTATAATTTTCATGATTTTGCAATACAATTTCTGCCATATCTTTCCATGATTTTTTATAAAATCCAGTTTTATTATTAAACAAATATTGTTTTGTACCATTCAAAGGAGCAGATACTCCAATAGTTACACCACCAGTTAACATATACTCAGCAGGAGGAATATGAAACCCTTCATTAATACTAGGTGCAAACCAAAAATCAACTTTTTGATAAATAGATTGTTTTACTTTATGATTTGGATTTACTATATGTGAATGAAAAAAAATATTTGGGGTTTTGAATTCATGCATACCGAATGTATATAATTTTACATCTAAAAAAGAAGATAAATATTTATGAATTTTAATTAACCATTCACTATTTTTAGTTAAATGTTTAAGATTTATTAATCCACCAATACAAAGTTGTGATTTTTTCTTATAAGAATGTGTACTTAAAACATCACAATTATCTAATCCAGCTAATTGTATTTGTGAAGATATATCATAGTTTTTTAATAATTTTTGTATACTAGTGCCATTTGTTAATAATTTAACTGATGGATTATTTTTAAATAATGTTATCATATCAGGAGTTGAAAGCTGCCATGTTTCCCATCCACGAATCCAATGATATTTTTTTACATTTTTATTGTACTCCACAACATCTTTAAATGTTTTTATACCAGTACCTATTATAACATCACATTCTGGACATTGTTCTAATGTTTTCATTTGTTCATGTTTAGCAATCAATTTATGCCATGTATGTTGATTTCGTCCACTGTCAACTATAGTAACATCATGACCCAATTTTGTTAATGTATTGGCAGATTGTACTATTGTCTGTGAACCACCATTGTTGCCGAGGCCACAATTTATGGCATTAAAAACTATTTTCATAGGTATCTCTTATAAAAAATATCAAAAAAAAATTTCATTTAATAGACGTATATGCATAATTTGCATATACGTCTATTATCTTTACTCAGAGATCATCAGTATTCCTTGAGTGGTAGGTCTGGTACAAATATAAATTAGCACTAGAAATGCACCCGGAATAAAACTTATCATATACCAATATGGGTTCCAACCCGCATCTCTCTCACGCCGAATCGTGATTGACATAATTGGAACTGTTGTCACTATTACATATACAATCCAGGCAATCTGAGCAATATGGTGAAAATGCACCACATTACTCAACACTAGTACTGGAAGGGCAATCATGGTATTAACCATGATTGCTTTCCAGTACTCACCTCTGGAACATACACCCTTGAAATCAAAACCATGTTTCATCATTTTCACGTAACATAAAACACTACTATTCAAAAATTCCATAATATATCTCCAAGTATATCATCGCAGTAGTTTATTCTCCCGACTGCCTGAGAGCCTCAATTTTTGATTTTGTCATATAACAAATCAGAATGATTAACTGATTGATAAAAAAGATTAATTCTTTTCTATTACTAATTAATATATATAGTTAGGAGATGAAATTAAAATGAAATTATCCTTTTTTTAATTTAGTATTATCTTTTAAAAGAAAAAGTTTTTCTTTTTTCAAAATTTCAATATCATTCATCAATCCTTTAATAATTATAGAAACTTCTGGCATATTAATCTCTTGATAATATTCTCCTTGCATTTTTAATATTTCTAATCTTTTTAAAATATCAGTAATATTTTTATTATTATGATGAGACCATAAATTTTCAAAAGTAGGTTTTATTATCATCTTAATTGTATTAGTCATAATTCTATTCACCTTAATTAAATTGTTTTGTTTCTTAAAATATTATTTAATTCTATCGATATCGTATCAAATATTTTAATCATATCAATATCAAAATTTGGACTATTGAAAAAAATAACTGGTGTGTTATAAATGTTATATGTAACAGTATGTAAATGTTTTTGGTTTCCCCATTCAATTGCTTTAACTTTATTCAACAATGATATATTTGGAATTGCTGATTGCGATCCTATTGTTAATTTAACATATTTCATCAATGATAATAATAATCCAAATAATGATATATTATCATTAATAGGTATTTGATTTATATCTTTAAATCTGTTATATTTGTCAGACACATATTCATTTTCTTTTCCACAAATAACAAATTCAAATTTTTCATCCCATTTACTATCATAAATCTTATTATATAATTTTTGCCAATACGGCCAATTTCTTTTAAAATTTTTTCTATATCTTGGTGCTAATAAAATAATTGGTTTTTTAATATCTTTTAAAAATTTTAATATTGCTTCATCATTTTCTTTACGAGGCAAATATTCAAATAATCTTTTTGATAAAGGATAATATTTTTTATTTGTAAAATCAGGTTTTTTGAATGGTGGAAAAAAATGAGTAATTACATTATATTTTTTATCCATTTCTAATTTAAATGCAGAAACTATTTCATAATATTTTTGATGTAACATCCCAGTCATTCTAAAACATTCACCAAATTTATTAATAGAATCTCCATCAATATTTAATGGTATAAATTCACAGCATCTTTCTCCATATATATCATATCTATCTAATCTTGATAATACTACCAATGGATAATTATTTATATTTTTCTTAAAAACATAGGGAGCAAATCTAAAATATTCCCAATACAATTCTCCAACAAATGGTCCAACTAAAATAATTTTCTTTTTCATATTACCATTTATATAATTTACTTTCATTTTTTATTCCATTATAAAAATCATCAAAAAGCAAACTCTCTATTTTAGAATCAACTTCTTTGAATTTAACTTTTTCTAATTTCTTTTTATCATTTTTTGATTTAGAAAGAGTATTACACACACTTCCAGCCAATCCACCAGCATGTATTACCATATTAGCTTTGATTGCCATAATATAATTTTTATTACGAGATATCTTATTTAATTTTCTCCAATAAATTTGATCATGTTTTTTATTTTTACCAATGAAAAGTTTACAATCTAAAAAACCAACAGTATCAAAAAAATCTTGATTTACTGCCCAAAATCCACTACCACCTAATTTACCAGACATTGTTTCAGAATTTCTAATAGTAAATTTCAATGGTTTAACAAATTTAACACCACCTGGATATTGTGTAACAATTTTAATATTTGGGATTTTATTTGTTTTTATTTTTTTCCATGCTTCATCTAAATATAAATCCCAATCTGGTGTTACTATCATATCATTATCAAGAAAAACTAAAAAATCATATTTATTTTTATTTGGATCCATTTGATGATTATGACCAAATTGATTCAATGCTACAACTTTAGAAAATGCATTAAACGTAGATATATTAGAATTTACAGTATATTGATGAATAATTTTTTTTTGAAATAATTTATGAAAATATATAAAATGTTCATGTAATCTATAATTTGTCAAATTATCATATATATATATTTCATATGGTAATTTTGTATGTCTACATATAGATTCAATACATTTTTTTGTAATACCTAATCTATTTCGAACACATATTACTATTTTAAACATTTATAAACTCTTTATCAATTATGATTCCACCAAAGAAATAAATTTTTCTTTAAATTCTAATAAATTTATTGTATTATAACAAGGAGAACAACCACCATTTGCACCACCATGAATACAAGGCAAATGCCCATGAGTAAAACATGGAGAACATTCACAATTACCATCTATCCAAGCACCATGGATATAATTACCAACACGAATTGCACCTGGGAATGGGCCATAAAAACCAAAATTCTTAGTACCAACTGATTCTGCTATATGTATCATAGATGAATCAGTACCTACAACAACATCAGCAATTTCTGCTAATGCAATAGAATAACTAATTGTTTTAGAATATTTTGTAAAATTATAAATATTATCTTTAATAAAAGAAAAATATTTATTTATAATATTTTCTATTTGATTATGTATAAGAGGATTATCTGTAATAACTATTTTAAAACCTCTAGTAAGAATTAATCTAATCACAGGTTCCCAAAAATTCTTTGGATGTGGAGTTCTAATTGGTGAACTTGCTTTTAATTGTAATACACATATTTTCTGATCTTGTGGTATATTTAATTTATTATGAAGAATATCAATAACTTCTTTTTTCACATCAATATTTGCTTTTTGAATTGGTCTTAATTTATTATCTGGCAAATTGAGACCCATCCATTTTGAAAATAATTTATATGCATTTATCTTTTTGGCTTCTTCTGTTCTTTCAATAACACCTTCAAAAATTAAATGATATTGCGATATTTTAGCTTCAATATCTGAAAATGGCATAGCAATAACTTTGTCAACACAATTCCATTCTTTTAACATAGAATGATATTGTGGACTAGTTGCAAAAACTATTTTACATGTAGGATATTTTTCTTTTAAATATATCAAATTTGGCAATATAAATAATAAATCTCCAATACCACCTGTACGTATTATTAATAATCTTTTATTGGTTAAATCTTGCCCATTATATGAACGATATATTTGTTTAAATGATGTTTTAGATGATTCTAAATTTTTGGAAGGATTTGTAGAAGTTGAATATGTATCAAATTCTAATGCTCGATACATTGATGTAGTCATGACATAATTATTTTTTCTTTCAAGAGTTTGTATTACAAATTTATTTTGCTTAAATTTACACATTTTCAAGCATTTAGCTATAATAACATTTGGAGTATTATTTCTTAAATTTTTAATTGATTCTACTTGTTTTGTATTATTCATTGATAACCCAAATTGATGGTTCACATTTGCTAAAGTTCCAATTGGAGCAAAATTATTATACAAAACCCCAGTAGATTTTTTCTTTATTAATTTTTTCTTTTTCTTCATTACTACTTTTACCCCTCATAAAAATAAAGAGAAGAAATTTATTCTCCTCTTTATTATAGGTATCAATTAAGCATCAATTAGGCATCAACTTCATTATTTTGCATCCACTCCAGTAATTTTCCAACTTGGTTTGATTTAGAAACTTTATCATTTTCTAAATTTTTTATCTCTTTGATAATTTTACCAATCTTTTTTTCAGCTTCTAATAATTTAGTTTTTAAATTATCAGTAATATTATCATCATTTGTTATAGACATATTTTTAATCTCCTATTTTGGAACAGAGGCCATTGAACGAATCAATAAACCATTGGAAACAGCAGTCATTGGATTAAAAGCTTTTCGTATTTCACTTACATCAAAAGGTATATCATATTTATCAAATTCACTTTTAAATAATTCAATAAATCCATTTGGTAATGAAGTACCGCCAGATATAACAATAGGAATTGGTACATCCAAATCTAAATCAACTTTTGCTTCAAATTCTATTAAAATTTTCTTAACAGTATTATTTATCATTGCTTTGTAATAATATTCTAATGCTTCAAGTACACGACGTACCTTCTTATTTTTATGTTCCTGAAATCCAACACTTAAATCCAAGTATTTTTCTTTAATATTTGTTACACGATTAACTACTATATTCAAAGAATCTGCTACATTCTTATCAATCCAATCTCCAGATTGTTCAGTAGAAAATTTTATAGTATCTATACCCATATATGAAATTGTACAATTTACCATCCCTGCCCCAACAGATATGCCTATACCACTAAATTTTTCAGTTTGACATTCTGAAAAAATAATTGCCATTGCTTCATTTAATGGCATTGCATTTATACCAAGAGAAGATAAAATTCTACCAAAAATTTTTTCATGATATGTAATAGATTTTCCACTATCAAGTGATTCTGCTGGAATCGAATATGTACAATAAGCAGATTGACCATTTAAATCACCAATCAAATCTTTAATAATTAATGTTAAAATATCAACTGCATCAATTTCATCAGAAGATATAACTCCTCGTTTCATTGGTCTATGAACTTCTTGGCCAAAAATATTTGAAAATTTGAATGCATCTTCTCCAATGATAAATAAATCGCCATCATTATTTTCAATATATGATAATTCTGATAATTCTGAAATATTTATTTCATCTTTGGAAATTGGTAAAAAAACATTCCTAGTGATTTTAGTTTCTTTTGTATCAGATCGACTACATACTAAATTCATTGTACCAACATCTAACCCAATACAAATCGGTTTAGATATTTTAACATTTTTTGTTTTAACTTTTTCATCTATCATTATTTGTTTCCTCCAAGTAATTGACGTAAAATATCTACATTATCTGAATTATCTTGTGATTCCTCTACTTTGATATTTGATTTTATGTCCATATCACTAGTATCTATTTTAGGTATAAATGAATCTTCATTATCATTTTGTAACATTGTTTGTTTATGTTTATTATCAACTATTGTTATATTATTATTAGATATATTATTAATTTTATTTTCAACATTATTTATCTTTAATAACAATTTATCCAATGCATTTATTACTAAATTGTTAGTATCTTTACCAATATTATGTAAACTAGTTTTCTCAGTATAAGTATGTGGTTTTTGTACTACAGAAACTTTTTTTGATACAATAGAATAAGGTGAAATTGTAAAATCATCAATAGATTGATTTTTTAATTGCATTACTAAATTTTGCATATTATTTTTATCAAATGGAAATTCTATAGGAGTTTGATATTCTTTTTTATGGAAACGAAATATCAAACCAGGTTGTTTAATATATAAAAACATTTTTAATAATTTAAACCCAAATATATATTCGATTCTTGGATAGATAATTCCACAGCTTTATATTCATATGAAGGATTTAGTACAAAATCAGAATATTTTGATAGTGACATCATAACTGTTTGTTTTATTTCATTATTCAAATATAATTCTATTTCTGCATCATGAGAAATCCATTTATAATCTTGGTGTTCAAATGATAATTTAACTTTTTGATTTTCATCCTTCATTTTACATATATAATTATATTGAGTACTAATTCTTTCAATTACTCCAGAATTTTTTACAATATAATCAAACTTATTAAAATATGAAAGAATATTTACATCCAATCCAGTTTCTTCTTTAACTTCTCTAAGAAGTCCTTTTTTAATTTTTTCACCTTCTTCAACTTTTCCTCTTGGTATTTCCCAATGATTTGGATAATGATCATCTTTCGCTCGTTTAATAATTAACAATTTACCATTATCAGAATTTAAATTTTTAAAAATTATTGCTCCTGCAACATCAACTCTTTTAATATCAGGATCTAACATCCCCATCATTGTTTCAGAAATATATTGTATTTCTTGCATTGTTTTTCCTTTTTAAAATTTAAACTCTAGCAAAAGAATAAATTTCTAAAATATCATTTTCTTCCCATACTACAGTTACTCCTTCTGCAACAGGAAGTATTTTTATCAAAGTATCTTTGACATTTATATCACTAAATTCAAAATCTATTTTTTCAGATAATTCACCATATTTTGAAACAATAAAACTTCTATTGTCAACATTTACTCTAGTAGGTATAATAAACCCTTCTGTCGATTCTAAATTTGTCAATTTTATTATATCTTCTCCAGTAAAAGTATAATAATAAAATCCATCTTTCATCCATTCTTCAACACTAAATGTTTTTGATGCTTCAGCTTCTTCTTGAGTGTTCATTTCAGAATGTTGTCCATCTTCTAAATTCCAATCAAAATGACTTTTAAATATTTCTAAAGTTTCTGCTTTTTTGATGACAGATTCAGTATTTCCCATATATGAATCAATAGTAAAATTCAAATCAATATTTTCCAAAAGATAATCAGTTTTCAAATGTATATACCACGGAATTTCAATTTCATATTCTATAGTAGCATTCAATCGCCAATCGGCTAATTTATCAACACCGCCATATTTCATACTAGCATCACCCAAACTAGTCAATGTATACCGAGGTGTAATATTAACAGGAACAACTGTTTCTGTTCTATTTGTTGTTTTTACTAAACTATCATACGCACCACAAGATCCCCAATCCATAGAATAATGTGTATCAGTTATTTCATTATCATACTGAAAATTTAATAATTCATCAGGAATAATTATAAAAGTTCTAAATGTTGATGGATATATTGGACGACCATATCCACCAAAAATTTGAAAAAGAAACATTCTCAAATCACAATATTCGTAAAATGAATTAAGTAACATTATTAATTCAATTTCACCTTTTATTCTTGTAAATACTGGATGTACAGTAACATTATTATCTCTATAAATTGCATCATATAACCTACCTTTTAAATCAGGAATACCATCAGATAAATTAGGAAATCTCCATAATTGCATTGCTCCACTATTAGCATCAGCTAATTGAAAATCACCGGATGGATTTAAAATAATTGCTGGAAGATTTGGCATATCATGTTCATTACCATATTTATTTTTTTTATTGATGTATTCTACAGCTTTATCATATGTACCAACAACTTGATGATTAAATCTAGGATATAAATAATTTGCAAAATAATTTAATGTATCATCAAAAAAATGAGCATATACATTATGTACAAAAAAGTAATTTTCTTTTAATTGCATTTTATTTTACCTTTAATTAAGAATCAAAATTCTTAATTATAGAAGCATTCATTAATTCAATAGGTTTTGTTGTTGATATTTGAATCCCAGACAATGTTCTAATGATATGTTCATTTGATACTTTTGTTATATTCTTTCTCTCTGTTAAAATAAATCTAAAAGAATCAGAATATTGATTCATAACAAACATAAAAATCGTCATTTCATTATCAATACCCATATTAACATGTTCAACATTATCTAATGTAATAATATCTCGCCATTCTTCTTTTATACATTTAAAATAAGAAATTCTATTATTTTCTTCTCCTAAATCTAAACATTCCGAACAAAAAATAGACATTTCAATATTCTTAAACATATTTATTTTTACATCATTTGGTGCACTCTGTATATTATATTTTAAAATTGGTTTAATATCAAATAAATTAAAATTTATTTTAGTTGTATAAAAAATACCAATATCATAAAAATAATTTTTAAATGGTATACGTAATTTTAATTGTCTATTGAATGATTTACCTAATGTTAATGACATTTCTAAATCCCTCTCATCTTTTCTATTTAAAATCGGTATAGATTAAACAAATGAACCCCAATCTACATCATTCTTAACTTTCTCTTCTGTTTTATTTTCTTGTTTAACTGCAATATATTCAGATATAATATCAGTTTTTGTTTTCCAATGACTTTTTATTTCTTTCAATAAATGGGAATATTGTTTAATTCTAAAATCTTGTGAAGGTTTCCATATTGACATCGCTATTAATATATTATCAGGTATTGAATATATATTTATATCTTCTGGTAATTCAACAAATGAAATATCATTTTCTGAAATTTCTTTGATATATTCAAGAAGTTTCTCTGAATTTTTAAATTCTTCTGTAGTATTATTTTTTATAAAGCGATATAAAGATGATTCTTTATTTTTTTTATTATCAATTAAAGTATCGAGAATATTATCCGATTCTGATTGGTTTCCTAAATAAGAATCTTTAAGAAAAACAATCATATCTTTTGACACATCTGATTTACATTGTCCTATTGCTGATGTAAAAGTTTGTTCATCAATAGTAGTATTTCTCCATAATCCTTCCAATCTTGCTATATCAAATATATGTTCGCATTTAAATTTGTTTTTGTATGGCAATTTTATTGTTTTTTTATTATAAAAAGTATCATGATTTATCTTTAATGGAACATTTATTAATTTTTTTGTATATAATATTAAATCAGAAATACAATTTTTAATATCTTTATCTGTTGATAATGATAAATCATAATCTTTTGCTTTATCGTTCCAATCTTTAAAATAATCAATATTCGATAAACTTTTATAATGATCAAAAATAGTATTTTCTAAACTTTTAGTATTAGATAAATCAAGTGATAATAAATATGTCAAATACACAGGTTCAAAAATAAGTCTAAAACATTTTGTAAAAATAACTTTATTTTCAATAGAATTTGTTATTCTTGTTTTTAATAATTGAGAATATTTATGCATATATACATAAATTGAAATTAAATCAAAAATATTTTTTACACTATCATATTTCCAACTATGATCATTTAGCAAATGATAATATAAAGGGATATCCACAAAATTTGAAAGTTCTTCATCATCACGATATTGCGATATTATATTAAAATATTGTAATTGAGAGAGATAATGTAAAGAATTCACATCTATTTCTAAACATTGTGGTAAAAAATAATTTGAATCATTTAATATATCATTATAATATTTAGTAATACCTCCGAGTTGCATCGAAGGAAAATTCTTTTGAGCAACAGAAAAAATACTGCTAAACATTTCAATCCCGGTTTTATTTTTAATACTATAATCTAATAATTTAGAATTATTCACTTCAGGTTTGATTAATGGAGGATTTTCAATATTTTCTATTCTTGATTCAAACAATTCATCTAATTCAGTATCATCTAAATTATCATTAATAATATTTGAAAATTCAGAATTATTTCCTTCAAGCAAAGCTATATTATTTTCAATAGTATCATTTTCATCAATTATGGGCATATTAATAATTTCAATTTTTTCTTCTTCTACAATTATTTCTTTTTTTTCGTCAATAATATTATAAAATTGTTTATTAATGATTTCAATTTTTTCTTCTGCAATTGTTTCTTTATCAAAAAATCCTATTGTTTTTGAAGGAGCAAATGTATCAACAATAGAATTTATTTCAATATTATTATTATTATTATTATTATTATTATTATTATTATCAATATTCGATAATAATTCAATAATTTTAGAATTTTGTTGAGTTTGATATTCAATACGACTAATCTGATATTCAATATTTTGATTATTTTTATACATTAATATAGACTTGTCGAATTCCATTTCAAAATTTAAAATATCAACAGCCATTTTTCCCATTTGTAATAAAAATTGATTAAATAATAATCCATCTATTCCAATTTTTGAAAATGATGTTTGTCCTGACACAATACATGCTAATATAGCATTACAATTTAATTTTTGAGATACAGCAAATTTAATAACAAAATCATTTTTACCTGATCTTCTTTTAACAATAATATTATTATTATAACAATCAGGAGATTTTACAGCTTGTTGCATTGAAATTAACCATGATAAAAATTCACTTCGGTCAAACATAATAGATCGATAACTACCGATGCTACCATATGCCATATCATTATTAGATATTTCAAATCTAAATTTCAATTCTCCCCATTTACTAAATTTCCCATCTTTATCAATTTTTCTCGATTTCATACATAATAATCTTAATGTACTATTTGAATAATCTGCATCTTTATGTGTAATTAATGTCATAGATGCATTTTCATAATCACCTTTGATAGTTATATACATATATTTTAAATCTCCGTTATCAAATTTTTATCATTTTCAAAAATTTGCTATATCTGTGCAATAATGTGTTCTCGTTATTTGGGTTTTTAATCTCAGTTTTATACAAGTTCTTGATCTAAATATTTCAACTTAATTTTAATTTTTTAAATCTCAAAAGATCCAAATCTCAGAAGCCGATCAAAAAATTCGAGATATTAAAGAAAGATCTTTATTTAAAAATTTTATTTAAATTTTCACTATTAAAATAACTTATTTTCTTTCAGTTTAATTATATTCTAATTATCAAAGTCGATTTTCAATTATAAAATAGAATTTTAAGATGGATTATAATCGTCGTATTTCCTGGCACAGGGGTGAGGAAGGTAAGCGAAGCGTCCGACTGATCTCGGGGTCTTTTTCAGATAGGATGAGACAGCGAAGCGTCGCAAAGCGATCTTCCTCCTATCTGAAAAATACTCCGTCTATATCATTATTTATTATTTGATAAATTTTTCTGTTTTAAAGAAATATTTTGTTTGAAATATTTTATACAGATATCACAGTTGAAATATCTTATTTTTTTAAATTGAATAAAAGTCAGCTTTTATTTTTATTCTATTATACTTTTTGTTTTTTTGTAAAAAAAATTTTAATTGAATACTACTATCTGATATTATATATAATTTCTCTATGAGACGATTTAACCGTCTTACCATACCTTTCTATTATTCAACAATGATTCAAATTTTTTATTTTTTGAAATTATTATACCAATACGAAAATCTCGAAAAATAATCTCAAAAAATTTTTAGAAAAATTTTTTTAAGGAAAAATTCTATTTAAAAAATTTAAATAAATTTTCGTATTGTTAAATAAAATTATCTCTTTCTCTTTTTTATATTTATAAAAATTAAGGTCAAACCATTTTTTTATTATAAAAAATAAAATTTTGATATTTGAGTTAGAACATCTTAGATGGGAAAAAAACATTTTATCTAAATTTTATTCAACTGTTTCATATAAAGAATATGATATAAAAATAATTCAATCTTGAATTTCATTTTAAAATTATTTATATAAAACAAAAAACAGTATAAAAATATCCAAGTAAAATATTCATCTAGAAAAAATTTATAATAATTATAATTTTAAGTCGGCTCCCTATTAAAGATCAAATTTCTTATTTAAATATTATTTATATCTCTTCTATCTAGAATGACATTTTAATATAATTTATTTTTTATTTTTTTATGTATTTATGATATAGACGGAGTATTTTTCAGATAGGAGGAAGATCGCTTTGCGACGCTTCGCTGTCTCATCCTATCTGAAAAAGACCCCGAGATCAGTCGGACGCTTCGCTTACCTTCCTCACCCCTGTGCCAGGAAATACGACGATTATAATCTATCCTAATCAAATATAGTTGAAAAATAAATTATATGATTATCTATTTCGAAATACTAAATATATAAGTAGTAAAATATTAAATAAGAAATCGTCTTATCTAATAGAAAAAAAAGCGAAAAAAAATTTAAAAAAAATTATTTTGGAAAAAAGTTGAGCTATCATGTTATATAAGTTTTTATTATAGGCTGCGACGGGGGTCGTGTGTCATTCTGTTCGCTGCGTAGATGATCTGCATCACGGCCGAAACGTAAGCCTTCTCTTTCAGTACAGTAATGTGTTCTCTTTTTATTTGGAAAAAATAAAGTACCTTTTTTACCTGTATTGAATGATATCATATAGTTATCATCATCTGTATAATATATACATAGGAGATAGTAAGATCCTATCTCGAAAAAATGAAGAAAAATGTGATATTGTGAAATTTGTTACTTGGCATAAAATACCATATTCTTTATATAAAAATACCTATTTTTAAAAATTATATACATATATAATTTTTTATTGTATATGTATAAATATCATATTTGTACCTTTTTATAAGTATAAATATTTATGCCTTTGAGATGAATAATGTTTATTTTTTAAAATTATGAATTTATTCTTATGAGATGAAAATCCCATATAACAGGAACACATAAATACTACAAATATATAATTTATAAAATCGGGGAGAAAAATAATGGCTACACCAGATACATCTGGATTCACATTATATGGTACTATGTGTTCTGAATGTGGATATATTCATCCCATACCAAAAAATGGAATTTGTCCTATTGTTAAGAAAAAAGCTGATGATATTAAAATAAAATTAAAAAAAGATGTTAATATCTTATGATTAAAAAATATAAATAATAAAGTAGATGAATTATCGAGTCGAGCAAAAGTAATTATTCCAACACATATATGCGATAAAAATAAAATAATTTAAAAGATACAAAATAAAACAGGAGAAATGATAAATAAAAAATATGCATCATTTGATCTGAATGATTCAAATGATAAAAAATTTTTAATTATTTATAAAGGATTTTAAATGATTACACAATTGAAAAATAATTTGATATGTTCTAATGAAAATAATTCATATATTTCAAATTATAAACATAAAAAAATAAAAAAAGTAAAATTATCTGATATTATGTCGAATATTATTCAATTATTGAAAGAATCACTTGATACAAAAATAATATTGTTACAACACAAATTTTATGAAAATAAAACTATTGAATTTATTGAAACAAATATGTTTCTTTTTCATTTAGTTACACATCATGATGGTGGAAAAATTTTAAATATAAATATAAATATGACAAGTGATTTGAATGATATTGTTCGTTTAGGATTATTATTATCTAATTTTTATGATGATTATATTCAAGGTTTCAAATTTCTTGATTCATATATTACAATTGATGGAAAAGATAAAATTACTAAATTTTTATATGGTGAAGATGCAGAGGATGTTATAAATATAATGAAATTTGAAGAAATATATAGAGATAAAATGCATGATACATTATTAAAAAATGTTGATATTGATAATATACCATGCTGTTAATTTTTTTAAAGGTGAATTGATGGAAATTTTAAATACTTTATGGGTAGAAAAATATAGACCAAAAATTGTTGATGATTTAGTTTTGCCAGAAGATTATAAAATAAAATTTAAAGAATATATAAAACAAAATGATATTCCTTCATTATTGTTACATGGTCCTCCTGGTACAGGAAAATCTTCTATAGCAAGAATATTAACTTCAAAAGAAGGAATTATTAGTGAAAGAAAATCTAATGTACTTATATTAAATGGGTCATCTAAATCTACTAGAGGTATTGATTTTGTTTCTAATGTAATTGAACCTTATTTGAAAATTCCTGTTGTTGGGAAAGATAAATTAAAGATTGTTTTTATTGATGAAGCAGATTATTTGACTGATCAAGCCGCTCATGCTTTACGAGCAATTATTGAGAAATATTCAGAATGTAATAGATTTATTTTTACTTGTAATTATGTATCAAAAATTCCTGATGCATTACAATCAAGATTGACAGAATATAAATTTCAAGTATTACCGAAGAATTTTATTATTGATTTTTGTATAAATATATTGAAAAAAGAATCTGTTGAATATGACATACAAGATATTGATTATCTTGTATCTTTTATGTATCCTGATATTAGAAAAATTATTGATAGATTACAAAAATTTTCTATTGATAGAAAATTAGTATTAGATAAAGGTACAATAGTAACACATGAAAATCTAATGATTTCAAAATTTGTTGAAACTATACAAAATATAATAGGAAATAAAGTATCCGCAAATTCTAAAATTATTCAAGAGTTGATTGAAATTATTAATAAATATGCATATGAAATTGATTATCGAAAAGTATTTGAAGATTTATTTAATCGAGAAACATTACCACCATATATAAAAATAAAAATTAATCAATATTCTATTTCACATAAAACTTCATTGTCACCAGCAATGAATTTTATGGCGATGTTATTTGATTGTATAGAAGCAGTTAGGACATATATGAAATTGGTATCTGGTAAATGATTGGTATTTATAATGATAGTTTTGGTGAGTATATTAAAACTCATTTGGGAGATTATAAAGTAACAGCAAATAATATTATATGTACTTGTCCGTGGTGTGAATATGGAAAAAAGAATAGAGATCATAATCATTTATATATATCTTTAGACAAACCAATATTTAATTGTTTCAAAGCAGGATGTAATATGAGTGGTAGTTTAAAGAAGTTGGTAAATCAAATAACGGGAACACAGATATACAATACATTTATTGATGATAAAGAATTAAAAAAATTACATAATTATAAAAAATTAAATTGTAAATCATCTAAAATTGTATTAAATAAAAAATTTTTAATTCCTCCTATTTTTATTGGTGAATACCCAATTAAGGAGAATTACGTAAGAAGAAGATTACAATATGCATCTATAGATATTAGGAATATACATGGATTAATTTTCGATGTTGATAAATTTATTTTATATAATAATTTAAAACTGTTATTATCTAAATCTGATGAAAAAATGTTATCATTTTTGCAAAATAATTTTATTGGATTTATTACAGAAAATCATTCTACTGTTGTATTTAGAAATACTGATTTAACTTCTGATTTTCGTTATTATAAAATGGCATTACAAAAAAATGATTTGTTAGATTATTATAAATTAACTCATCATATTAGTGATTCTAATTTAGTAGTTATTGGTGAAGGTATATTTGATATATTTAATGATCATATCTTTGATTATTTAGGTTTTCGTGATAAAGCATTTGGATATTATTGTGCAATGAGTAATAGATTTGAATCTTTGGTGAAAAGTATAGCTTTTTATGATAATATTTATGATCCAGATTTAATAATTCTTTCAGATAATAATGTATCATTGAATTATTATAAAAAAATGAAAAAGAGATTAAAAAACTTATGTTCAAGTATACAAATTTATTATAATTTAAATGGGGAGGATTTTGGCGATACTTTTTGTTCACCTGAACGAATTGTGTTATAAAATATGGGCCAATTATGAAAAATTTAAAATTGAAAATTGAAAAATTACATAACAATACAATGGCTTCAAATGCAATTTATAGAAAACAATTAGATTTATCAGATATAGATTTTTTTACTTTGTTTTCTATAGCAGAAATGAATGGTACAATACTGAATTTAGATGCTGATCGAGTTTGTGCTTTAAAATATAATTACGAAGATGCAAATTCAATAATTATGATTTATGAAATAAATTATTTAGAAACAAATAAAAGATCATCAGATAAAATGATGAAATTTATTGAAGTGTTGGAAGATTTGTATATAACAATAGATTCTACAAATGTTAAAAAAGAAAATTCAGTTTCTTATTTGATTACTGTTAAAAAATTTAAAAAGGAGCAAGATCAATGTCAATAGAATTAGATGCGACACAATATGAGAGTTTTTATGCTGCTATTTCGATGATAAAAGATGAGAGTACAGATATTGATATTAAAGATGGAGTTATTCGTCAAAAAAATGATACTGAAATTGTTGTGTATGAAATGGATTTGTCTGATATTATAACTGATATCACTTTACCATTAACATCAATAAAACCTAAATCTGATTTATTGAAAATGTTCATTGGTAGTAATTCAATCGAAATTGATTCGGATGAAGAAAAATATAGTATTAAAGATGATTTTTTAAAATTGTCATTTACTATTCCAAATTTAAATTTTGTAGATAATGAATTTATGAGTAGAGATGCATTGATGCAAGTATTTAATTTTGAAGAAAGACAATTGATTATGTCATATACATTTTCTCCAAAATTATGTGATAGAATGCGAATTATTGCTAATAATTTTAATATTAAAGCATTTGCTGTTGAGTTTAATGGTGAAACAGCTACTATTCGTGCAACACCAGAATCAAAAGATCAAAGTGCTATTATAGCAAATGATATTCCTCTCGATATCCCTATTGAAAATAAAATTTGTAATATCACCACAACTCTTTTAATTTCTGAACATGATACTGATTTAGAATATAAAATGTATGCAGATGGAAATAATGTTTTAGTAAGTGAATCATCATCAGCAATTAAAGGGATTGGTTATATTATTTATAATCGTACTCGTTTATTGGATAATGTTGAATAATTATAAAAATATAAATTGAGAAGGAAATATTTTTTTATGAATAAATCTAGAATTAATACTAATTTTACACCGAGTCAATTTTATATTAAAGTTATTGATGAAGATTGTGGTGGTATTTTTATAGATGATCTTATTTTAAAAGGCAGAGAAATGGATTTGATGCATGAATTGTGTAATTTAGATTATGTTTGTTCATTAGGTATTGATGACTCTTTTCTTTTTAAAAAATTTATATTAATCGATACCAATGATATAACTTTTCCAGAATATATGTGTTGAATAACAATGAGTTATGAAAAATATAAATCATTTGCGAATATGAAAAAGTATAAAGAACGTACTTTTTCATATGAGCAATTGATAAATTATTATCCAAAGCATCATCTTTTAGATGAGTTATTAAATTCTAATCCAAATGCGACTCATATAAATTTCTTTTTTGATTTGAAAAATATTATGCAAACTGTATATTTAGAATTTGCAATGAAATATTTAATAAATGATACAGTAGATAGAGGGTTTTCATCACCTTGGATTTTTGAAGCATTTATTGCATATATTGGATTTCATAAAAATTATATAATGAATAGAAGAATGACGGCATCTTTTTATGTATTTTTTGAAACTGGTGAATCTGGATATCATAAAAGAATATATAAAGGTTATAAAGAAAATAGAACAATTGATAAAGCATTTGGGTTAACAGAAAATGAGATTAGATTGAGTAGAGAAATATGGCAAAAGAATTTATTATTGATTGAAAAAGCAGGAAGTAAATTGCCTGATGTTCATGTTTTACATATGAAAAATTTAGAAGCAGATTTTATTCCATATTATTTGATGTCTAGAAATTTAGTTGACATGTCAGACAATATAATAAATTTGACATATTCAACAGATCATGATTTATATCAAAATACTTTATTAAAGAATAGTTATACATATTATCGTCATAGAACTACTTATGAAATTTTTGATAAATATAAAATTATAGATCATTATGCAAAGAAAAAAGCTAATTTTAAAGCAGAAGTATCAAATGAGTATTATCCAATTCTAATTGCTATGTGTGGGGATACTGGAGATGATATCCCAGTACCAATTAAAGGTGCAGGTATTGTTAGAATAAATAAAATTATAAAAGAATTTGTTGAAATATGTGGTGGATTAGAAAAAATATATGAAATTGCTTCTAATTTAAATAATATTGAATTAATATCATTGGAAAAAAGAAATACTTTACAGATTGAGAACACATATTTGAAGAAGTTTGTTGATGATAATGCAAAGATTTTAATGAATATGAGATTAATGTCATTTGAAGTTCTTTCAAGGGTATTAGATAAAAATCCAATAAATACAATGTTAGAATCTAGATCATATATTAAAGAAAGTATTAATAATAAACAAACAATAAATTTAAATATTTTAAATGAAAATTTAAACAAGATAAAAGTTTTTGTTGATGAAAAACATTTTAAAAAAGTTTATCTGAATTTAAAATCAACTTTTGATGAAGTTTCGAAAACTTTTTAAAAATTTTTTATGGTGGTATCTTATGCTTAATGATAATTTGGTATTAGATTTTATAAAGGAAAATTTAGCATTTCCCTTTCAAAAATTGGAAATTGATGATGATAAAATTCTTGATTATACAAAAAGATTCACATTAAGAAAATTTTCATATTATGTCCCAGATAAAAATAAAATATCATTAAATATGATATTACCTGTAAATAAAGTACCTTCTACAACGAACGAATTTTATGTTCGGGATCCAGAAGGTATTGATATTATGAATGTAATAGAAGTTGTTCCTATGCAAGGAGATTATTTATTATCAGGGCATCCTTTTTCTGGTATGGCACAAGATATGATTTCTATGAGGGATTGGGCTTTAAATGTTAGTAATGCAATGACTGCTAGAACTTTTTCAAATTTAGATAAAACTTGGGAATTTGAACCTCCAAATATAATTCGTATAAGTAATGATGTATATGCTTGGCAAAGATGTACTATAATATATGAAAGATTACAACCAACTGATTTTAGAAAAATTCCTACTGATTTACACATGCTTTTTATGGAATATGCTTTAGCATGTATGATGGAAAATATAGGTAGAATTCGTAAGAAATATTCACAAGGTACATTACGTACACCATTTGGTGAAATTCCTTTGGGTGATGAAATATTTGAAGAAGGTCAGCAAAAGAAACAAGATATAGAACAAAGAATGGAAACATTATTTACTCCTAATATAAGTGTAGTTTTTGGGTAATATAAATATGGATATTGTTTGTGCAGAAATACATCAGGGATATTTTTCCGGTATTGATCATTCAATGAATTCTACAGGTTTGATTATTCTTGATATAGATAATAATATTATAGTACAGAAGAATATAACATCAAATGTAAAATTATCTGATGAAGAAAGAATTAAAAATATTGGTGATGAAATTTTATCAGAGCTTTTGAAATTTCCAAAAATCGAATGTTGTATTGAGGGAATTTCATATGCATCTACTGGCAGAGGTGTAGTTCAACAAGCATCATTACATTGTTATATATGTATATTATTATTAAAATATGATATAAAATATGTTAAATGTCCACCAAATTCTTTAAAAAAATTTGTGACTGGAAAAGGGCAATGTAAAAAAGATTTAATGATGTTGAAAACATTTCAAAAATGGAATGTTGAATTTCCTAATTCTGATTTATGTGATGCATATGGGTTAGCTAGATATGTAAAAGAAAATTAAAATTTAAAAATTGTCTTTTCTGTGGTAATAATCCAATATGTGATATTTATTCAACTTATTAAAAAAATGTAAAATATCATGTAGTTTATTGCGATAATGATTGTGATGTTGATCTTATAGTAAAAGGTTCATCAAAAAAAAAGAAATTTTAAAAATTTGGAAACATAGACATAATAAAATTGGTACTCAATTATGGATGCTATTGTTAAAAGATTTGCTATACATTTACACGAAGCTAAGAAAGTAGGAAAACATTATGATATTCGATTTGAAATGCCAGAAGGAAAGAATTGGGATTCTTTTGCTACTAAAAAAGAAGTACCTTTAAAAACTTCTGAAAAAATTTTAGTTTATCGCACACATTATCATAGTGAAAAAGAAGCTCTTTTTACTGGAGAAATTGAAGGTGAAGGATATGGTGCAGGACATTTATCATTATGGGACGAAGGAAAAATTATAATTGAAAAATATAATCCACGCCATATGATTGTTGTATTCAAAGGAAAAAAGATTAAAGGAAGATATCATTTTCTTTCTTCTTATTATGCTAAATTTCGAGAAAAAGAAAATACTAGAGGACAGAAGTATAAGGCATTTTTATTTTTTAAAGCAAAAATTCAGGATTAAAAAATACATAATTACAACATATTATTGTAATAATAAAATATTTTTAATATTCATAGATGAGGAAATACTAAATGAATACAGCTATTCATAGGGATTGGTCTAAAGAATGGACTACAAATAGTGAAATACAATTTTTAAAAAATATGGTTAATAATTCTAATAAGATAAAAGAGCATAATTTTACATTCAAAACCCCACCTATTCTTAAAATTAAAAAATATATAGAGGCATCTAAAAAAAGAGATAATTGGGGTTCTATTGAATATAATATAATATTGGTAGTTTGTGATATCTTATATGATGATTTATTGAATGAAAGAATTAATATTGATAATTCTTTAGCTTTATATAGGAAAGCTAAATCTAAATTATCTACTAGAAAATTGAGAGCAATTAATAAAAAATGGACTCTTTAAATATACCTGATTTGGCGAATAAAATTGATAATGATGAATTAGCTATAATAGATAATGCATCCGAATTAATTCCTGTTATACTAAATGATGATAAAATAAATTTATTAATTGAAGAATTTTCAACTCAACGAAATTCTTTGAAAAGTATGATTGTTGATCTTGAAAAAATTAAAGATAAAATTGATATTTTGTTTCCAGAAAAATTAGATAAAAGATATATTAGATTTTTTGAAGAAAAAATGAAATCTATGACTTCATTATTTGGTACAATATTAGACATTAGAAAAGAAATAATGAAAGGATTAAAAACAGAAATTGATTTGAGAAAAGTTACATCAAATAATAAAAATGATGATGATCTATTACAAAATTTCAATATAATCTCAATGGTAGATAAAATAGAAAAATTACAAATAAAAATGGATAAACAAAAAAATAATAGGTTTGAACTTAGAACTCGTGGAGAAGCGCATGTCAGAATTGACGAATGATGATACTAATATATTTAATGATATTTCTTTAGATATAGAAGATAAAGATGCTAAATTAGTAGTGGAAAAAGAAAAAGATATTGAAATAATTACACCACCAATTGAATCACAAGATGCTAAATTAGTAGTGGAAAAAGAAAAAGATATTGAAATAATTACACCATTAGTTAAATTAAAAAAAGATATGCCTACACCAAATGAAGTTAAACAGATGTCTGATGATGAAATTATTTCAAATGCAGAAACAGTACCTAATGATGAAATAAATGAATTATATAGTGATTTTATGGGAATTTTAGATACAAATGATAAAATTGTTGCAGATCAATCTGATAAAATATTTTGTCCAACTGGGTTAGATGTTTTAGATGCTACATTAGGGGGAGGATTGATTATTGGAGGGTTGAGTATGTTAGTTGGTTTGCCTGGATGTGGTAAATCAATGCTTGCTATGCAAGCTATGGCACAAGCACAGAAAAAATTGAAAAATTGTTGTATGACAGTATATATTGATTCAGAAGAATCTACTACTACTGAACGATTACAAATGTTAGGAGTTAATAATCCACCAATTCGTCCAATAACTCAATTAACTCTTGAAAAAGTATTTAAAGTTATTAATAATTTATGTAATTTTAAAATTCAGAGAAAATTA
>Ga0307992_1000365_pt1 | contig 29128 bp, 17 predicted proteins | sample EllFjometagen133_FD_203162 | JGI IMG/M metagenome (GOLD analysis project Ga0307992, IMG submission 203162) | Marine microbial communities from Ellis Fjord, Antarctic Ocean - #133 | ecosystem: Environmental > Aquatic > Marine > Unclassified | place: Southern Ocean | collected 2014-10-08
TCTAAAGAGGTATTGGGGGCAAAATTAGCAGGGAAAGAAGAAGTTAAGGATTCTAAGCTTTCAGATAACGTCGATGAACTCTCCAAGCTATTATAACATATCTATAATTTTTATTGTATAAATTCCGATATATACAATATAATCTTTTAACTATTGGAGCAAATTATGAGTGAAAAAAGTAGAGCTTGCGGAGCCGATGTCGGTACAATGTTTTTTCAAACAGCAGAACAAAAAGATCAAAATGACATTAAATTTAATACAATAAGAAACTCATTTGTTCAAATCGAAGAAACAGATGATATCGAAGATGTTCTAAAGCAAAATTCTTGGCAATATATCAAAGGTGATGGTAAATATCTTATTTTAGGTGAAGACTCGTTACGAGTAGCAAAATTATTTCCTGGCAAAGTAGATCTTCGTCGTCCGCTTGCGGATGGAGTTCTTAATAAAAACGAACCCAGTAAAATGCTTGTTCTTTCTGAAATGATCAGATTGTCTTTAGGTGACCCTACAGATCCTAAATCTGTTGTATGTGCTTGTATATCTTCTCCTCCTATCGATGGTTCTGTTGACAGTGCTTTTCATAAGGCTAGATTAACAGGAATGTTTAAGAGATTGGGCTGGAATGTTAAAATCATTGAAGAAGGACTAGCTGTTATTTTATCTGAGCGTCCGACTGTAACAGAAAGTGATGGAACAGAAGCCCCATATAGCGGATTTGGAATAAGTTTTGGAGCAGGCAAAATAAATTGTGTTCTAGCATATAAGGGATTGAAGATTCTAGGTATGTCTATTAAGAAAAGTGGTGATTGGATTGATCAAAAAGTGGCAGAGCAGCTAGGAGTTCCTCTTGCTCAAGTAACTTCTAAGAAGGAAAGAGAATTAGATTTTACTAATTTACCAGAAGATGACGATATTTTATATGCATTAGATATCTATTATGGTGTTATGATAGAAAATGTTTTTAATCATTTTGCGAAGAAATTTATTGAGATAGATAGCGAGTTTGATGCTCCATTAGACATAGTTATTGCAGGGGGAACAAGTTCACCTAAAGGATTTTGTTCAAAAGTAGAGGAAGTAGTAAGAGGTTTAAAATTGCCGTTTAAGATTAAAGATATTAGAGTTTCTTCTGATCCTCGAAATTCTGTAGTTAAAGGCTGTTTAACACAGGCAATTATAACCCAGAAAAAAATAGCAAAGGCAACAGAAGATGAGTTGTCTGACATACTGGGAGACTAATACGTGGGTTATTCAAATACAACTTTAATAGAGAACATCATATCACAGACTTTAACCAATAGTACTCCAGAAAGTATAGGGACAACTGTTGATTTATTAAAGATCGGTAATACTCTGGATGCTAATCTCATACCAGAGAATATTATCGAACAATATATACAATGGTCTGATTCTGAAATAGATTCTGCTATTAGTGAATTATATGTTACACCATTATGCGAATTTTCTAATTTCGAAACAGTTTTGTACTCGGATATAGATGAATATAATGATTATGTAATAACAACAAATAGATGTCCCTTTTATCCTGGCGATAATATCATTTTGACTGATGGAGAAAATGAAGAGAGACACGTTATAGAAACGATTGTTGATAATGTCAATAGTAATATATTTTCTACAGAACTTCCTATTCAATATGCTTTTAACGCAGCAGTAACGAGAATTATAAGAGTAGCTTACCCGAATCCTATTCCACTTATTTCTGCGAGGAAAGCTGCCGCAAACATTTATGAAAAATATTTCATGGCAGAATCTACTCCAAATGAAACAGAATATGGACAAATGCTTCGTAAATTAGCAAGAGGAGATATTAATAATATTCTTAATGGACGAACTATACTTCATGCTCAAAAACGAATAGGAAATAGATTTTATAATTCTAATTTGGATGATAGATATGGATTGCCCGATATCCAGATTAGCGATAATAACGTAGATGAGGTATAAATATGACTGAAGGAGTAAGAATAGAAGGAAGTCTCCCAGGTTTTATTAAAGAACTTATGGAATCTTTTTCATCTATAGAATCAATAGATGGTAGTGCTTTAGTAGAAGATGGACAATTAACAACTACAGATATACTAATCGATGAAACACTATTCAGCAATTCTAATGAAGCAGCAATAAAAGAATCTGAATATGTAGAAGCAAGGAAAACTGGTGAAGAAACAGAGCCTGAAGATACAGAAAAAATTGATCGGTTAGAAAGAGATATTTTAAAAAACAAAAGTAAAGGTTTTATTTATGGCAATGGAAGAAGTGCTAGATAGTGTTAGAAGAATTGTTGCTCAATGGACAGCAACAAGTACTCCCCTAATATCAAATGTAACTCCAGGGGACACTATTCTTAATGTTAATAATACAAAAAGATTCCGACAAGGCGATGAAATAACTATTTATAGTACGAATAAAGGAGCAGAAACATATTTGGTTATTGATGAGATTCTAGATACGACCCACATGCAGTTAACTTCTGCTGTTACATATGCTTGGACAACATTAGAAAACGCTCTTGTGGCTAAAACTTTTTATGGTAATTTTATACAGGGAATTTATCTAGGCGAGCCAGATCCAATTCCTAAATTTCCAGCGATAACGATACAAGCTACAACTAGAGATTCGGAGTGGATGACTTTAGATAGTACTAGAGAAACTTATAAATTAGAATTAAATGTGTATGTTAAAGCTGGAGTTCAAGAGGACGCATATAGATTTCTTATTCGAATAACGGATATCATACAAAAAGGTTTAAAACAAAATATAATGCCTTTAGTTGGACCGTACGAAACATCTGCTCTAACATCAAATGCAGAAGCTGGAGATCTTTTTCTCAAAGTCGCAGATTCTTCTATATTCGATCCAGGTAATGGAGGTCTAGGTCGAGCCATTTTGGAAGATTTATACAAAGCAGAGGAATTTAGAATTGAAGAAGTCGTTAATTCAACAACAGTAAAATTGATTACACCTGTTTGTTTTGATTACGATGTTGATGATGGAACAAAATTAATAAGCATACGCCGTCTTGTGTATAATGCTTGGCCAGATAACATCCAATATGGAACTATTTTTAAAGGTACTCTTTTAAAAGCTGCTAAAATAAGTTGGTTTTGTTTCGAAGAGGAACTTCAATTGGACGCTCCTATTGATACGTCTATTACTTAAAGGAAAACATGAGAATACTAACAATAAGTGCAAGTCCCTATTTATTGACAAAATTAGGTAGACTTCATTCGGATGTAATATTAAATTTTTATAAACAACATACACTTTATTCTGCTGTCTGGGATCATGATTTGAAATGGTTTTCTCCTGACGAGCAAGGACATTATTTTTATGAGAAAAATGGCGAAAAAATTTGTCAACTACTCCCTTATATAAGTCAAAATCCTCAAATATCTTCACCCCAATTATATGAGATTTTCCAAAAAGTTAAACCTGAATTAGTTATCTCTATAGGAGATTATAATGAAGTTGATGCTATTTTTGCAATTAAAACGTTAAATTCTACAAAATTTAAATGGGTTCATGTTTTGACTCTTAATGCTGGCCCAATTAAAGATACTTTCAATGATGTTTTTAATTATATAGATTATGTAGTCCATACTAATAAAAAATCTAAAAAAATGGTTTCGAAGTTATCACCTGTTGCAAATTCTTTTTCATATGTAGGAATAGATGAATCTGTATTCTTCTACAAAAATAATATAAATAATGAAAAATTAAATATAATTTCTTGTGCAAAAAACTCGCAAGCATCAGGTATAGGTTCTATTTTAAGTAGTTCTCAATTTTTAAATAAAGATTTTAATTTATATTTGCATACAAATCTTTATGATACTGGAGATTATGACCTTAATTTATTAAAAAATAGATATGATGCTAATGAAATTGTAAGATTTCCTGAGAACTTTGTAGGTTTAAATGATGGGACTCCGGATAACGAATTAAATGACTTGTACAACGATTCTGATGTTTTTATTGATGTTTCAGTCAGGTCTGCGACTGCAATTGCTCTAATTGAGTCTATGGCTGCTGGATGCATTCCTGTGGTAGCTCCTATTGGAGCTTTAAAAGAAATTGTAGATCTATTACCAGAAGATTGTAGATTTTTTGTGGATGGAAATCTTTATATTGGTTCATTAGAAGAAGAATATTATATTGTCTCACCTGAACATTTATCAAAAATTATTCAAAAAATATATAATATTAAAAAACATAATAAAGGAAAGTTTCTGGAAATGAAGAATAATATTGTAAGTGTGGTTAAAACTTTAAAAAGAAAAGATTTCTTGAAAAAGATAGAGGAAGCAATAGACTTTGTTAAAAAAGAAAATAGTGTAATAGTAGAAAGTTTTTAAAGGGAATGATTAGCTACTTAAGAAAGTTATATAGCTAGAATTAGATACTGGGAGAATTTTAAATGTCAAATTTAATAGCAGCGGCTGATTATAAAATCTTAGCGGATTATTACTCTGCTGCAAGAGAGAGAGTTTTATTGGTTAATGGTGACCTATTTGATGCCGTTTATCATGTTGTACTGTTAAATGAATTACAACCTGAAGTTGATTTATTAAATACTTATTGGGATTCATATTTACTGTCAGCCAATTCTTTTGAAACTCCAAATAGTTTGTTAGGGGCAGTAAGAGCATTAAATGCTCACGTTATCGTCAGAGGTTCTTATGACGATATCAATGAATATTTTGCAGCTAATCCTGGCTTAGAAGTAGATGCAACATGGCAGTCGTTGAGTGAAGATGCAGGGTATGATATTAGTGATACTTATGTTGTTTAATTAAGGTATATTTACTGGGAGTTTAGTAATGCCAAATTTAGCTAGTCAAGCTTTAGGATTTATAGGATACGTCGAATTTGAAATGACGGGGGGGACTCAGCGCGTTCGTGCTACTTCTGCTGACATAAAAGCAACGCAAGCGGTTGATAGTGAAAACGTCGTTGATGGAAAAATAGATAGAACCACATATCGTCTCGGCCCAATCGAAGTCGGCGGATCAATTTCTTTTCCTGCCGTATATGAGGATGGAAGTACTGTTACTACAGCTCTTTGGAGATATTGCTTACAAAGGGGCAATGATGGTTCGTTAAACCCGGTTACAGCTATTAATATTAAATATGCGGATAGCGGAGCTTATTCCTATACTAATAATATTATTGATACTTTTGAATTTACTGTAGCTCAATCAGATGTTGTTACTATTAATGTCGGCGTGATCGGCCGGGCTCGTAGTAGCTTTATTACCGCTACACAGTTACAAGTTGCTAATTTCTATGCTCTTAGGAATACGAGAGTTGTTACATGGAATGATGCTATTGTATCATTTACTGGTGTTGGTTTGCAAGCAAATGAAGTTAGAACATTCAGCGCAAGTGTTAATAATAACGCTCAACGTTTTTACACTTTAAACGGACAACTATTCCCACAAGATGTAGCTCCAACAAAAAGAGACATAACAGGTTCGATATCTGTTATGGGTAGAAATACACAATTAGCTCAATATGCTATTGATAATCAAACACGCTGTACCGAACCAAATACTTTGCAATTTGGTTATACTGTTGGTCAAGGTGGAAGCGTATCTGGAGCAGGATGTAATGGAAGTTTCTTAGTCGAGTTACCCGGCATCGTTTATCAAATAGAAGAAATTGCTATTACAAATGAATTATTGGAAACTACTGTAGCATATCGCTCATTACCTGGTATCGCTTATGGTACACAATACAATAATACTGATTTCCTTGTTTCTTAAGTTAAGTATATAAAAAATTAAAAGGGAGAGGAGAACCTCTCTTCTCTCCCCGGTTGTTTCACACTCTTGTTAATCATTTAAAGTTTTTGTACCTATATTCTCGATATTCTATTGAGGATTCAATCTTTTATTAAGGAGATTTTTTATGGCACTATTGAATGCAGCACCTCAAGAAATTAATGTAAAATTGTACTACAGGGAAAAGAAAATGCCCGCTGGTTTTACAAAGATTATTGTGATTCCAAATGAAGAAGCAGAAAAAACATTAAAGAAAGCAGCAGATGCAAAAGAAGCGAAAGATAAGGAAACTGATGTTCAATGTCTGAATACCTATTGGAAAATTTTAAATTGGGATATGCAGAATAAGATTACTGAACAATCTGCTTTTTTCAATGAATCAACCCAAATGCCAGACATAAATGTTTGGAAATATAGAGACTTAAGAATTAGACAATGTTTGGTAAGATGGGACTTGATAGACGATCAGCATGTAGCTGTACCTGTTAATGATATGGCTATTAGTATGCTTCCTGGCGAGGTTGTTTTGGCACTACTAGAAAAGTATGATGAGGCGGTCACTTTAAGACCTGAAGACCGAAAAAACTAGGAGAGGCAATGGTTGCTTACCTGCGCAGAGGTCCAGGAATGATGCCGTTGCCAAAACAAATACAAGAGTACCTTCTAGTTGAAAAAACTGGTTGGACATTAGATTACATTCGTGAGTTAAATATGAAAGATTTTGATGCTTTTTCTATGTTAGCAAATATTAGTAAAAGTATGGAATCTAAATCACCCGTATAAGGAGAAAATATGAGTTTATTTGTAGATCAAACAAAATTATTAGAAATTAAATTTTATGTCAGTTTAGATAAGGATGGGAAGCAAATCGTTTATGGCTCATTAGAAAAAGCGACAGAAGGCGATATAGTTCAAGGTTCTGAGTACTCAATGTCTTTTAAAAGACCATCTTATGTTGATAATGTTAAAATTTTAAATTCTGCATTAAAAGTTATTAATGGTGGTGAAATTCAAGTCAATCCTGTTCTTATGAGATATGAAAGATTCTGTACCTTATTGGTAAAATGGTCATTGACTGATGAGGTTAATAAAGAAAATATTGACAAATTAGACCCTGATATTGCTAATTTTGTTATAGCGGAATTGGAAAAAGTTTTAACATAGTATATTTTAATTTAAAGGATTTCGCTATATAAACTATTATATAGAATAAACCCTTTAGTTTAAGAGTCAATCCTAAAATGGCAGAAAACGAAACCATTACTCATGAGCATATTCTTCGCATCACTGGCGAGACTGATTTTTCTGGAGTAGATAAGCAATTCCAGGATATGATCAAAAATCTGGATAAGGTTACTAAGACTACTGCCAAAGTTAGTAAGGGGTGGAAAGAGCTTAAAAGCGCAGGGTCTACTTTCTCTGGTTTAGCTAGATCTATTATTGCAGTTACTGGAGCTACTGTTGGATTAAAAGCATCTTTGAATGTAACTGTTGAATATAATAAAGCATTAGTAAAATTATCATCTCAATTTGCTAAGTACAACATAGGGATAAATCAAGTTGAAAAATCACTAGTTGGTTTGTCTAAAGAATTAAAACTAACTAGGATAGAGACTTCAAGTCTTTTCGCTATGTACGAAAAAGGCTTTCCATATGTTTCGTTAGAAGGCGCCGTAAAAGTATTTAAAAATATTAGAAACGCTGTTGGAACAAATAAACAGGCTATTGATGAGATGTTCCAGTCTTTAAGTTCACTATCCAGCCAGTTCCCAGAATTACAGAGAATGATTGAGTCTTTGAATGAGGCTGATGCGAATCCAAAGGCTTTAAAAAATAGAATAGAAATGCTCTATTATGCTAAACAGATTTCTTTAGTACAGTATAAGGGAGCGATGGATTATGTTAAACAAAATGCACAGAGTACAGAGCAAGATAAAGAAAAACAGCGGATGTCTGATGAATATGCTCAAACGATGACAGATATTTCTAGAATTTGGCAAGAAATTGCCCTCACCATAGGAAAAGAAGTAGTTCCTTATTTTGAAAAATTATCTAATTTTTTAAGCGATAATGAAAAATATATAAAAAATATAACCGGATTTTTAGCAAAATGGGCTCCCTATTTAATTGCTTTAACTGGGCTTAAAGTTGCTGGTGGAGCAGCGATGAGTGCAGTTTCTGGATTAGGAAATATTTTTGGAGGGGCTTTAGGAGCCTTTGCTAAGCGAGGTTCTCCAACAAATCCAATGTATGTTACCAGTATTGGCTCCGGCATTGGTTCGGCTGGTGGTCGAGGTCGCGGTCTGGGCCGTGGAGGGGCCCTGGCCGTTGGTGGATTGGGTCTTGCCGGGGCGGCAGCATATGGTTTGGGAGCTATGGTCCCAGAAGAGCATTCAACTCTTAAATCTGGTCTTAATGTCGCTGGAGGAGCTTTGAGTGGAGCCGCTACAGGAGCTTTAATAGGAAGTGTTATTCCAGGTTTAGGAACTGCTTTAGGAGGCTTAATTGGCGGGGCTATTGGAGCAGGAAAGGCTCTCTGGGATTTAAAACAAAAAGCCGATGACGCCGCAAGAGATGCGGCTCAAAAAGTAAAAGATAAAAAATATAATACAGTAGCTTCTGCTGATTACAAAAAGATGTATGGAGCTTATACTGGAAAAGGAGAAGCGTATAGTAAAGAAAATGTAGCAAAAATGACAATAGAACAACAAGAAGGTTATTTGAAACAGCGTAAGGCGAGGCAAAAAGTATATAAAGAAAGAGGATTGTCCGCTTCATCTGATAAAGCAATGACTTCAGAACGTAAAGAAATAGATAGATTAAAGAAAATTGTTAAAGCGGGTACTACTATTACTGAAATGACAGTTGGGATTGGCCTCGGTGGCGTAAAATCAACTCGTGAAATTACATCACAATCGAAAGAAGCTAAAGCAGCTAAAGAGAGTATAAAAAAAAGACAATGGTGGGTCGATAGAATTGCTGGTGCTAAAACAGAAGAAGAAAGAGCCCAAATGGGTCTTGGGTTAACGCAGGGTCGCAAAGGTGATTCTGATTCTGTATCAGCACGTGAAGCTTCATATAAAAAAGAGAATGTAGGTATCGAGCAATTAGAAGGGAAAATAGACTCAGATCGTGCAGCTCAATATGCAGAACAAAATGCGTTGCTTGGCGCAACTATATCTAAGAAACAAGCTTTAATGGGTTTAACAGCAGCTATAGGTCAAGAGATATTATCTTCTGGACAAACTCCAGAACGTAATGAGGCTTATAACCAGTCTATAGAAGCGACTATATCGACGTTAAAGGGCGAATTAAAAGTAATTTCTGATACAAAGAAGATGGCAGAAGAAAGAAGAGATGCTTCTGCTGAGGGTTCTGCTACTCGTGCAGTTTTTGAGGCTCAAATTGCTAAGTTGACTTCTGATGAATCTAAAAATGTGAAAGAGATAGCAGACACAGAAGATAGTATTTATGCTTTATCTAGCAATATTGCACAAATAACAATGAGTGAAGCTCAAAGTCGTCAAGGCATTTTAGCGTCTTTAGTAAGCCAGATGCAAATTACAGGAAACATAGATCCCAATAAAGCATTTAAAGCTTATGAGAATACAGTAGCAGCTTTTAATAAGGGTCGAGAAGATGTTTTAACAAAGATCGCAGATCTTGAAGCTACGTTAGCGACTACAGCATTGGATAAAACAGTGCGTAGAAAGCAACTACAAGATAAAATTAATACAGCTAAAGCTGAAGAACAAGGTATTACACAACAGATAAATCAGGCGATGTTAACGCATATATCATTGTATGAGAAGAAAAATCAATTAGCGCAAGTTTCGGCGCAAGCGGCAAAAATAGAAGTTACTTTAATGGACAGCTTAGTTGTAGGATTAGGAGCTTCTGTCGATGCTAGGTATAGATCGGCAGCGGCGGTTGAAAAACAAATAAGTGTTGCAGAGCAGGAACTTGCTGGAATAATGAAGATGGATCAGTCGAAAGACACTGTACAAATAAAAAGACGAGAAGCTGAAAATAAAATTAAAAATCTAATGCTTGATGAAGCGAACATTTTAAAGAGCATTAGAGATGGTTGGGTTTCTTCTATCCAAGCTATGACAATTGGTTCAGGTCGTATCACAAAATTGACAATATCTTCTAATGAAAATTTGAGACAAGGACTTAGCGCAATGAATATGATACGTTCAGCATCTTCTGGTGCTACACAGCGTGCTGGCGAAAGAAATACAGGATTCATGACCCCTGAACGACTTAGAGCGGAAGCTGGAGGAACAGTATCAATAGACAATAAAAGGACATCAGAATCCGCTTATAGTTTAGATACTGGAGATTTAGGGTCTACGCCAGAAGAGGCTATACGAAATATTAGAAAAAATAATGCCAGAGCTAGAGCTAAAAGAGGAGTGGCTCTTGGCGTTAAAGGCTCTGGTCCTGGAGGTTCTCCTTTTATTGCTCCAGGAATGGGAACTGGAACCGGGACTGGACAAATATTACCAGCCGAGGCGGCAGCGAGAGCAAGGGCTACAGGCTCAGGAGGAAACGTATCTGGCGGAAGGTCTACATCAGTCGTAGCTAAAACTAATGTAATGAATCTTAATTGGTCATTTTCTTTTACAAATATCAAGGATGCTGTTGACACGATTGGTAAAAAATTAAGTGATGCCTTTAACCAGCATGCAAAATCTGCAAAAGATTAGCAAATTTCTATTTAAATAATATCGAAAATCCGATTATTTAGATATATAGTTGGAAGATATATATGGCATCAACTGCAATTATTACAGGCTCTACTTCTCCAGTCATCAATGGTAATTATGCGCAAATTGCAGATATTAATGGTTATGATGCTTTCTATAGCTCAACCACTGGTTATACTATTTGGTATGACACAGAATGGAATGCGGCTTATCTGATTACCATTGTCACAGAAGCTGATCCTTGGGACGGGTCTGATCCTTTTTGGTATAAATCTTCTCCTACTGATGTTATTACAGGAACATATCCGCCAGATTCTGGAGATCCAGGAGATTCTCGCGCCGCTGCAACTGGCACCATAACAGTAACTTTAGATGTAGATACCCTGTCAAGCTCTTCTAGTTCTTTAGGGATTTCTAGCTCGTCTAGTTCTTTAGGAAATTCTAGTTCCAGTTCATTAGGAAATTCTAGCTCATCTAGTTCATTTGATTTGTCTTCTTCGTCAAGTTCATTAGGGATATCTTCTTCATCTAGTTCATTTGATTTGTCTTCTTCGTCAAGTTCATTAGGGATATCTTCTTCTAGTTCATTAGGAATATCTAGCTCGTCAAGTTCATTTGATTTGTCTTCTTCGTCAAGTTCATTGAGAATATCTAGCTCATCTAGCTCATATGATTTATCTAGTTCTAGTAGTTCAGGAGGTTCTTCAAGCGGTTCTAGCGAATCCAGCGGTTCTAGTGAATCAAGTTCAGGATCGTCAGGCATTGAGATTCTACTCCATGTTTCTGTTGCAGAGAATCCGTACAGAGGCTATGCTGTAGTCGCGGCCACAGAAAATCAATATTTTGCTGTTTCATTCCATAGATTATTAGATCAAGTTTATCCTTCTTGGGCAGATGGATACGCATTGTCAAAAGATAGGCAACAAGAACTTTATGATACATATTCAGAGGGAGAAGCCTGGCAAATAAACGCATTCTCGCCTTGTGAGACAGAAGCATTTCCTGATGGATGCGAAGGCTGTGAACCTATTTTTAGAGCTGATGAGGTTTATGATGAACATATGGCTTGGGGCATAGGAAGACATATAACGACAGAAATAGGAGCATTGGATCTTGGATATGAAACTGAAGATGACTTGTTTGAAAAGAAAGTTCTTGATTTCAGTTATGATTCCACTAATAACGTTTGGATAACTCCGATTTATGGAACTCCATTTGATTTTATGAGAGATGCTGATATCTTTTGGTCAGTTACCGGATCGGTACAGACTGTTGCTCTATTCGCTCTAGGAAGTTGCTGTAGAGTTAATAGTATTAACAGAATACCGACAATACATCCCTGGAGTCCATCAAATCAAAATACTTTTGTAGATTCTAGATATTTTGAAGTTGGTAGAATCTTATTATTAAATGATAATGCCAATATAAATCTGTCTGGATTGTCATTCGAATTAACTGCTAATATATTGCCTTGTGATAAATTTGTTAAATATCAGCCAATGGCTTATAATTATATACATTCAGTTGCTTATGATTCTACTAGTAGGCTATTTTGTTTTTATGAGACTATGAATGAAAGCGTTGGGACTTGGACTATTGGTTGTACAGTATCTTATGATGATGGAGTCTCTTGGTATGAGTTTCCAGATATTCTAGCTTTGTCTACTGGTGAAGTCGCTAGAAATCCGCAAGTTGTTTATGATAATAAGAATACTGGATTATTAAAATTATTCTTTACTTTAAGTATGGGTGATTCAGGTTTCGAAGAAGGATTTTTGTGCGTTAAAGATATAGATCCGTCGTTATTCGACAAAAAAGATGCTTATAAAATGCCGACTGCTGTATCTGTTCTTAATGAAGTTCCGAAAGATGAGGGAATATCACATTATACTCCAAAGGGCAAAGCAATGTACGCAACTCCGATAACTCTTATCGATGGAAAATTTGAGACTTTATTTTACACCATCCCAAATTGGGCATATAGTCCTACAAATGAAGGCAATAGAATAAGAATTAGATTTGGTTATGACCCAAATACTGCTATAAGAAAATGGTTTAATAATACAAATTCTATCTCGGGCATCTTAGATTCTCATGGAGTATTAAGATTATTCTATCTACATATCGCAGATGAGACTGGAACAGACCCAGATTCAAGAATTTATGACAAATATATGGGGGTAAAGAGTTCTTATGACGGTGGTTATAGCTGGGTAGATACTCTGAGATATGTGAATTTCTTTAATATGGAATCCGCAGAAATTTCTGAGGAAAATGATATCAGGATACAGTCGATATATGATGAGCTTGTAGATTGTGTTAGTGTAATTTATTGCAGAGATAGCGCATTATTAATACGAAGAATTGAAGGAAATTGGCTTAAAGCTGTAGAAGGGTATAATGGGAGAAATGCGAGTAGCCAATTCTCATCGGTATTCCAACAAGAATTGATAACTAAGGCATTTAATCCATTGCCGTTAGGAATATTGGTAAATCCGCCTGTATGTATAGCAGGAGAAACGCCAGATTTTGATTGTATTAATTTTGCGGAAAAAGATACTCGACCCGTTAATGCAAAGGCTCAACCAGATGGATATGCTAATAGACGAGGATTCTTAAAAATATTTTATTGGACAGAGACAGAAAACGAAGAAGAACTATTATATGTGACGTTGTATCCTGCCTACTATAGACCATTTATCCAGGGAGAAAAATAATGGCTGAAGGAACTATTCCAGGACCAGTTATTCCTACACAAGAAAGCACTAAAATAGAAGTGCAGAACAATGTGACTGGTATAGAGTCAAATAAAAATGACTTCTCTGCAAGTAAAATTAATGCCTATTCTGGAACCGTAGCTGTTAAATGTCTTATCAATGGGTTTTGCCCCATGTATCGTAAATTTACCATTGATAATTCTATTGTTTTAAATCATGAAACGCTTAAAAGTCTATCTGAAAATGATAAACGCAATTTTAATGCGGTTCCTGGATTGCCTGGAATATATTTAAAAGAAAGATATAGCTATTTATCTAATTTTATGGAGGTAGCTGGAAAGGAACTTACTTATCCACAATCGACTCAGACACGAACCCCTCCAACTTATAAATATTATCAGACTTTTGAAGCTATAAAAAGCGTATTTGATTCTAGCGATCAAGGACCAATAGACGCCAAATTACAAAATTTTCCTGCGGACATTCATAAAAGAGCATGTTGGACGTATATAAGACATAATGAGCCTGTTAATAATATATCACAAAACAAATCTATTAAAGCCAACACAGATGAACTCAGCGATTCTAATGTTTATTACGTGGCGAGCCCATCAGCTAATGTAGATGAGACTAAAGGAATACATTGGCGAGCAAAAAAGAAAGCCCCATTATACCAAGGAGAAGATTTTTTTATATCTTTTAGAAAAGTTGCAGTTGCAACAGATACAGTTAATATTAAATCTACCACTTTTATAGATAAAAATTATACTGGTTTAGATGCTGTTTATTCGTATAATGCTTCCGAAGCCGAATGGGAAGAAATTATTCCATGGACGGACCCAAATGATGCAGCCGGATCTGGGCCTTCACCTTCGGATAATTATACAAGCCAACCAAAAAATGCTGCTATTGTAGGTTATACTGAAACAATTGTTGAAGATCAAGTTATTTATACTAAAGATGAAGAAACTATGGAGTTTTTTAATTTTAATACACAAGCATATTATGTTATAGAATTACAGCGTAATGGAGTTGGAGATGGACTTTTTATAGTAATAACCCAAAAAGCTTATCCAACTGCTATAAAACTTAATAGTAGTGGTTCGCTGCCCGCATTTGGTGGAGTTTCACAAGCTTCTGATAATTTAGGATCGTATAAGGGAATAAAAGGGGCTGATTTAATAAATATGCCTAAATGGACAATACAAGTTAGACACCATCTAGGCAAAATAGTCGTAGCTTTTAATGGGAATACAGAAGACCCTTGGATTATAGACTATCATGAACCTATACAGCATAAACTTTCTATTTGGGGCGGGAATATAGCATCTTCTTTCTGTTTTAGCCCATTAACTTATATGGGGAATGCTCAACTTAATTTATCTAGCACTGATGATTTCTTTTTACCGTTAAAAGAAACAAAAACGGCCCACTGCACTATCGCTGATGTTGAAAATAATATAGTAGAAGAAGAGAAAAGAGAAGCTGTATATTCTTCAGACACTCATTTTGGAAATGGAATAAATTTTGCCATATCAGGAACATCAGCGGTTGCAGAAAAAGTTAAATCACCCACAACATTTTTTGCTACTACAAAAAGATATTTAAAAGAAACAGCTAATGGATACGTGGATTTTGAGCCTGGGGACATTTCTCAAAATTGTGTTATAGACCTTGAGGCTTTTTCTATAAAAAGTAGACAAAATGGTGAAATGTTCAGTTTCGATTTGAGAGCTACACTACAAGCTGGTTCTCATAATATTACGCAAGATACATCTGGGGACAACAACATATTTACGAATCCAAATGCTGCGCAAGAAACAATGCAAAATTCAGCAAATGCTGCTACACAAGGCACACAACAAAATGTTATATTAGCTAATTGTAAAACACCTATTATATCTCAAATCAGATTAGTTGCTGAACCAAATCCTGAAGCCGAAGCCTGGGGGACTGACGATCCATTAGATGTTACTGATTTGGTTATGAAATATACAGAAAATTATAGTTCATCTGATTTTCACTCTATGACCCATACTGCAACTATAACATTTTTAATGAATAAAACTATGTCTACTTTTAATACTCTTGTAGACCAATTAGACGGTTTAAGAAATAGAGCTTTTTATATAGAAATTTGGGGTGGATATCTAACGTGTAATTATTCTAAATTAGAAGAAAATAAAGGTTATAAATTATTCACCGGTATTTGTTATGGAGGAGTTTTAGAAGAAAAAGCAGGAGAACGAACGTTAACGTGTCAAATAATTGATTATAGTCAGATATTAAAAGAATCATATATTTTTAACTCTCCATTTTTTGATGGAATGAGAGATATAAATGCTGTTTATACATTGTTGAGAATGCTTGGATTTAAAGATAAAGTTAAAGATGACAATTATGGGCCTGCGTATCTTAGTGCTTTGCAGGCGGGTTCAACTGAACCGATTTTTCAGTCCGAAACTCTTGATGGTCGAGGCAGTTTCTCAAGTGCTTATGTCCTTCCTAGTTCATATGCCAGGTTGACAAATCCGTTTTTTAAATTCCAAGATGGAACAACTTATTGGTCAGCTTTAGAATCTATATGCAAAAAAGCTGGTAAAATAATGTTTTTCGATTCATATGGAATGTTTCACTTTGAAAATCTTCCATATGATCAATTTTTATATGGTTCAGCAGATGAGAGCCTCGTAACTCCTTTATGGGAATACACAACATTAAATACGGGCGAAGGACAAATGGTATTCGAGGCGATAACGAGAGAAAGAGCTGTTACCGATATTTTTAATATTATTCACTTAATGACCGCAACGCCTGACAGAGAACTTTATATTTCAGATAAAGTTAACTGGCCGTCACTATATGATAAAAACTCACCTGGGTTCTTGGGATACAAGAAAATGTTCATGCAACAAGATGGTATATTTGGGTCATTAGACACTCTAGAAAAACTATCCGCTCATTATGAAAGTAAATTCTTTAATGCTCCAACAGTATACAAATTCTCAAGCTATGGATTACCTATGAGATGTTTTGATGTGGTTTCAGTTAATGGACAAAAACTGATTGTGACGAGCGTTGCAAACGATTTTGACCCAAAGAAAAACCTATGGTGGCAAAATGTTGAAGGCGAATGGTACGGATCAGAAGAGGATTTTGGCGAAGAATAGACTAATATTAATAAATAAGGAAAATAATTATGGAAAATTTTGATACTTTTGTAGAGAGATTAAGAGATTATGTAGAAAGAAGAATCTCTGCTAACTTGGCTAAAAACAATGAAATAGCAACTGTTGAAAATACAACGCTTAATGGTTATAGAGCTTTGGGAAGACAACAATTTTTAAGATATTCTAATGATGAAGATATTGCCGATTATACTATAGGCAGTTATAATGTCCCGATGGTTAGCGAATAATTACAATAAACTTTAATAGATAGGAACATAAATATGTCAGGTAGAACTCCCTGGTATTCATTAGCATATTTCGATTTTCATGACAGACTTGATTATGCTATTAATGTCAGTAAAGAAATAGATCGTTTTCTTACAATAGATAATCAGCTATATGGATTATACTCTGTTTTTGAAAATGGGGTAATTGCTGGTTGGCAAGTTTTTGATAATGGATTCACAGAAGCTGGGGGAATATCAGTAGGAGTAACAATTGGACAGGGAATAATAAATTATTTATCTGCTCAAACAAGTATTACTTATTTAATTGAGAATATATCTGCCTCACAAACTCTTAATATTTATGCGACTCTTATTGGAGCGACGGCTGTAACACGAAATATAGTTTTCGTTTTAGATACATCTAGACCACCAGCTTCTATTCTAATAGCACAAATAACAACGTCTACTAATGGAATAACATCTATAGATAACACAGTTAGAGAATATGTAAATTTTGAACAAATTGCTACAGATTTAATAGATACTCATAAACACAGAGGAACACCTCCAAAAGTAAATCTGTTATCAGAGACAAAAAATGAATTATCAAGTGCAAGAATTGAAGGATTTGACGCTGCTAAGATAACAACAGGACGGTTCGATCAAGACCGGGCCCCTGTTATCAATCATAGCAGTTTAGAAGAAAAAGGAGTTCTGACGCATCCTGAATTAGACTCTTTAGCAGATGCTATTGTTGACTTTAATGACTCTAATAACCTAGTTTATAAGAACTTAATGGGAGAAGTAACATCCGTAAATCTGCTACAAAGTACTATTTTCCTTAAAAATACATATAGCGATATTGATCAATTTTTCAGTAATGAATTTATAATTATACCAGGCATTTCTCCTGCCAGTCTAAGTGATAGCGTAAATAGCACAGCTTTTATTGATACAACTGATAATCGTATAGTCGGGTTGCCATCAGGTGGCGGAACAACTTATTATTTTACAGATAATATAGAACTTACTTCAGAAATAAAGAATGTCATATTGACTAGTAATCAGCTTGTGCCTGAAGGTTCGAGCGCAACATTTGGAATAAATACAACAGATTCTGTTGATTTTAATGATTATCAGGTAATAAATGAAGAAGAGTTGTCTGAAATAGATTACATCGGAACTGATTTGCGTGTCGGCATCAAATTTGTATATAGTTCTCCAATTGGAGCAAGCGATACTAATTTTGAAGATGTTATAGAGTTTATTTTTGTAAATGATTCTTTAAGTTCTCTTAATTTTCATTTTAGAGCCAGATGGTATACGGATGTAGGTTTAACTAATAAATTTTATGAAGCAGATAGTAGAACTGATCAAGAGGGGTGGATTTTAGGAACAAGTATTTCTATTCCACCAGAAGGATATTTATTTACTGCTGATGAGTCTGAAACGGTGTCATACTATCCAGATTTAAGCCTTTTTACTCCTGACCAAGTATATTATCTTATTTTAGACGCTTGGGATGGGGGTTCTTGGGGCTCAGAAGCCTCTGGATATACTTTCTTTACTACTCAGGGAACTAGCAATCCTGATCCATATAGCGGACTGCCGCAAGTATCTAATTTTGGTTTAATATTTAGTCTCGTAAATAACGATAAAGTTCGTATCAATGGATAAAGATAAAACATGCCAGTAATAACTAAAAATTATGGTTTAACCGCCTTCGTCTATGGAGAGCCCTATTCGGCAGCGATTGACCAACGCCGCTTTAAGATTATTGATACTCAATTAGCATTCATCTCGGATCTAATTGGAGATGGGGTTATCGATGGATGGACAATAATAGATCAAGGGTCGAATTCTCCTTCAATATCTCCATCTACATCATGTGATGGAACTAATATAAGAGTTATTGAAGGGTCTGGCCTTATAAGCAGAAAATATACAAGAACTTTTGGGACTATAGATGTATCGACTATAACAGAATTTCCATCTTATATCTATATGACTAGAAAAACTGATTTTATTTATCCTTTTAGCGGTTTTTCTTTAGGAAGTATTATAGCAAGCGATATCATAGCTCCTGCCGCTCCAACTGGGTTAGTGGTTACAAATGAAACTTATAATACTGTAAGTCTTTCTTGGAATCCCAATACTGAAGAGGATATGGACGGATATACTATACAAAGGAGCTTAGATGGGATAGTCTATAGCGACATAAGTACTACAACTAGCCATGTATATATTGATAACGGATTAGAAGAAGACACTATATACTATTATAGAATAAGAGCTTATGATCTTAGTGGGAATGATAGCGATCTTTCTGCGGCTGTAAATGCCACGACGTTGTTGAATTTAACTGTGCCTGAGAACCCAACAAATGCTATAACATTTGTTGGAGATAGCTTTATACAACTGGCATGGACCGCTCCACAAAATAGTGATATAAGTCATTATCTGATAAATGTTTACTATTTTGACGAAGAACAGTCTGTAGAAAATTTTGTTGACAGCATAACGACATCGGATAATAATCTTATAATAAATGAATTATCTATTGGTAAAATATATAAATTGTATTTATACACTGTAAGTAATAATAGCATAGCCTCATCTGGATCATATGTCACGGCCTCTCTTGTCCCTAATCCTGGGCCAAATGAAATTTACAACTTAGATGTTGAAGATTCTAAAAGTTCTAATAATGATACTGGTATAAATTTACGAGTATCTTGGTTCTGGAATATTTCAGCGTATTTCCCTGTTGCTACTAAGTTTTTAGTCTATATTATAGAAAATTCTAATTTCGTTTCAGATCCTATAGAAGTTTTTAACAGCATGGATTCTAGTTCTTTTTATGTAGATATAGAAAATTATACATCTAATGGAGCATATAGAAAAATTCTTGCAAATAAATATTATATAATACAAGTTAAAGCTGTTGATGAATTTGGAAACATAAATGCAGGAATAATTAAAGATATAACGACACGTCGTTTTGTCACCCCAGCTTCTCCATCTGATATAAACATTACACTTAAAAATGACAAAAATTTATTATTTACTTGGAAAAATAGTATAAATGCTTTTTCATATAATGTAGTATCTATAACTAAAACTAATTTAACTACTTCAATAACTACATATATAACTAACAATGAGAATGTCGGGACTGATACTTCCTATATTATAGAAAATCCTTTAGATTTTTATACTGAATATAAGTTATATATAAAATGCTATGATAGCGTAGCTAACAAATATAGCCAGGAGATTAACAAGTCGTATTCAACGGATGCGGAGCCGACCATTGCTCCGTCAACTCCAGAATTGCAATTCGCTTTAAATGGGGATAGAGAAGTCTTTTTAGGATGGCAAGATACTATTCCTAATACTTCTAAATCTTTTAAGATCTGGCGAGCCTTATATCAAAAAGCATCCGCTTATAGTTATAGCAATTTTTCTTTAATAGATACTATAGATAACTCTAATAGTTCATATGTAGATCACACGGTCGTTAATGATATAAAATATGTTTATTTTATAACTACAATCGATATACATGACAATGAGTCTTTAAATCCTGTCGATAATGAGTTTATAACATATGAGCACCTTCTTGCGACACCTCATGATAATGGTTTTGATGAAGTTTCAAATTTAGTTATAGATCAAATAGGAGATTTTAATACTTTAATTTCATGGGATGCTGCTCTTGATACATTTGATGGATGGGAAATTTATAAATCGATTAATAATAAATATTCATGGGAAAAAATAGGTAGTGTCGGTTATGAGATCTTTGAATATCTAGATACCGACTCTCTATTAGTTGATGGTTATACTTATTATTACATGGTTAGAAAATATAAAGATGAAGCAGTAATAACAGTAACGACTTCTACCACGATTCCAGATAATTCTATTTTATTAGCTAAAGCCTCCTGTGAAAACGATATCTTAGAAATAACTGATTTATCAACAAATATAAAAGATGTAGCAGACGTTGTACAGGATTTTATGTCAGAGATCCTTTCTAAACAGCACCATTTATTAAATACTTATTCTGATAAAAGAGTAGATTTAATAGAGAATGTTATAGTATCTGATTGGACGACGCTAGACAACAAGGTATATACGACTACACAAGATTTCTCAGGAGCCTCTTCTTTTGTTGCTTATATAGATGGGGTAGTTTCTAGCATATTTTATGAAGCAAGTTCTATTAATAAAGAAATAATTTTTGAATCTGAAACAGCAAGCCAAAATGTGACATTAGAGTGTATTGGGCTTCAGGAGACGACGGGAGTTTTTAAGGCTAAGAGACTTCAAAATGAATTATATGCCGCCCTGGTTGACTCTGGTAAGCTTCTAAGGCAACAGCTACCGACTATAGCCCATGATGGTCGAAAAGATGAGTCTTTAATTCCATTGCAAATACCTCTTACAACACAAGATGGGTTTACTTTTTCATCTTTCCAGTCTATAAATGAAGATTTTGGAAACTGTTTGACTTTTTATGATATAACTAATATAACAGCGTATTCTAGTAATTTATTAGCTGTAACCAGTAAAGGGATATATAGTAGTTCAGATACCGGTTTTAGCTGGACGCGGGCATATTCACCTGACGGCATTGTTCATAAGATATTTAAATCCAGTAATCTTTCTGCTTATTTAGCTTTAGGAAATAATGCGATTTATTATTCTGTTGATGGACAATCATGGGCTAAAGTCGTCGGATTAGAGAACGTACATGCAATTCGGGACGCTTGTGATAACGGGATAAGTGTATATATAACAACTGATAGCGGTATATTTGTTTTAGATGTAAATAGTCTATCAGCAAGTAATATAAGCTACGTTTCTCCTGCTGTTTCTGACTGTTACGGTATACATTTCGATTCAACATCTAGCGAGTTTATACTATCAACCGATCTAGGATTGTTCTCATCTACAGATGCTATAAGTTGGACGAATATTGATAGCACTTTAGCTCAATGTCCAATTTATGATTTTATAGAAGAATCGTCTTTTATATTCGCTATTTCTAATTGCGGGGTATATCGATCTTCCGTATCCAGTATAGATTTCGAATTGATTGCTTATTTGAATGCTGATGCAGCTAACAGAATTGATATATTTGAGTATGAAGGAACAGATAGACTTGTTGTTTCATCCGACACTGGTGTATTTTTTTCAGACGTTGTTGATGACATATATACAGAAGATTTAACCTTAACTGCCAAATTGGTAGGCACAAGTAGCGATAATAAATCAAATTATGATATAACATCTTTAAATGTCATAAATAATGCTATTTTCTCTGGAACTGATGGAAAATTATTTATGGCTTCTAGTGAAAATTCAAATCGAGCTATTTATGACGAAACAGAATCGGATGGATTTTTAGCTCCTACTGTTTTTGTTGATAAACAAAAAATATCAATTAATGTATTTTTGGATCAGTCAAATAATCGAGTTTATTTTAATGATAGAGTCCCTGATTTATCCGTTGTTAGCGTAGCTAATCAGTATAAAATATTTAGATTATTAAATGGTGGATGGATCAATGAGAAATATAATTCAACAATAAATATTAAAGTAGATGGAGAATCAACATCGACTATTGATACTATAATGTCTTCAGAAGTAGTTTCTGCTTGGGGGAATATCACATTTCCAACAATGACTGAATATACAGCGAACACAACTAGGGCTAATGAATATATACTAGACTTTAATGCTAATATAGCGAGTCTAAGCTTAACAGGGGCTTCTTCAAAAGATGAAATTATTGGGGACGCATGGAATAACTATGATCAGGTATGTAAACAATTTATTGCTCCCGTTCAATTTTATAGTGCTATGACTATAAATGCTTCTGATTATTATATTTTTGATTTTTTGCGCGTTTTAGAAAATCAATCTGCGGAATTCTATAATGGTTTCACTCTAGTTCAAAATTTACCTAAGGTTTTAACTACAGATATCGCTTTTGAACTGATCGACGCTAGTGGCGGATTTTTTGTTTTTATTACTCCATTAGATAAATATAATAAGCCTACTGTAACGCTATCTTCAAGTCTAATTTCATTTGGTGATGCTAGTCATGAATATTTGGAAGATTCAGTTTTTGAAAATATAAATTCTGGGTTGCCTGCTTCGTTAGCTATTACACAACAGTCTAATTTAGTTAATTCTATCTCTTTTGTTCAAAAAAACATAGGAGATATTAACAGCGATGATAGCAATCGCCCACGATCGCACTTAGTTGGAGCAGATAGAGTTTTTCTTACAGAATATGATACTTTTAATTCTACCGTAGATTATATTGAAGAAGTTGCTGCTGATGAAATTGATAGTTTACAATACATAACATGTGTAGGGTATTTTAATAGCACAGTTTTATTGGGGTCTTATTCGCAGGGCTTATGGACACTAAACCCATCTACTTTAGCAATAGACAAAATAAATTTATTTTCTTATAACAATATAGAAAATATAGTTAGTATACAGGTCGATGATGGCAAAGTTTATATTTTAACAGATTATAAAGTTTTTTGGTCAGAAGATTTAAGCACATGGAACCAAATTGATATAAAAGACATAAGTTATAAAAATCTTGCTCTACTCGTAAATGGAGATGTTATTTTATTAGCATCAGAGGGAGGAATATATAAATTAAATAATAACTTAGAAAATTGGAATCTACTTAGTAGCGGATATACTTCTATATCTGATATCTTTATTATCGATTATGTCTATTATTTTATCAATAATAACAGCATCTATTTTAGTTTAGATGTTTTAAACTGGTCTAGCGGTGGTAATTTTAGTAGTGGATTAGTCAATAGTTTTACAAGTTATCTATCTTTAATAGCGATAGGAACGAGTACAGGATTGAGATATAGCAATTCTACTTTTACAACAGGAACCGCTCAATTATCTCTTGTTGATATTCTTAACGATACCGTCGCATCTTCAGCTTTAAAGATAAATTTTGTTCTTACTCATGATGATGATCTTATCGCTTTTTCTTCCGAAGGTAAATCATATACGACTAGCGATGGATCGACATTTACGGAAATAGATCTAAATCTTCCTGTTATTAAATTCGCCATATTTATAAATAATATTTTATGGGTATTTAATCATAATTCTGTAAAAATAGGAAGCGGAGATCCGATAAGAATAAGTAAGGGTATAGGGTTATAATGATAAACGCAACTAAAGCCGCTCAAATATTTTCCGTAGATGGGGAATTTGTACCAACAAAAACTTCTACTTATCTATTGACGAATTTATTTCTTAATAATAAATATTTTGATGCGACTTCTCAAGTCGTTATTGATGCTAGTAATTTTTCAACGCTAACAAGTGATACACAAAGGATTTTTTATACAGATGTAGAAACAGGATATAGTGGACCTGGTTATCTGATTTATCCATCAACCGTTTATTCCCCTGTTAATGTTCTTAATGCTGCTGTTAATTATATGATAATTGAAAATCCGAATAATTTTAATATTATTGGATATCCTATAAAAAATGTTGGTAATAACGATATATACGTTCGCTTAAAAGACGTAGATGGAATTGGAGATTGTAATATAGAAGTTTATATAGACTCTGTTTTTGAGTCTAGGAGTAATATCGTTTTTACCGGGGCTGATTGGGAATGGCATAAATTAAATTCAATTAGTTTATCAGAGAGTAATATTTATGAATTGGGAATTAGATTATACACGGATGGTATCGCTTTTGATCAAATGGTTATTAATCCAACAGTAGCTCCATCTGGAGCTGTAGCCCTAGCTTTAACCGATTCTCCATTTATAACAGCCCATATGGGAGTATATAATGTCAATAACTCTTTTAAACCTACAACACCGTTATATATCCATGATTTTAAAACGTCTATTGATGAGTTAAAACAAGACGGATGGTACAATTTTGATTTGAATTTTATAGATTCTTCGCTAACTGATGACTTTTTAAAATCTTATGCTTTATATTTTTCTGTATCTGGATCTAATAGTAAAAACTTTATCACCTGGGAAAGAGTAGATGCTGATGTTTATTCCTTTGAACCATCAGCCTATAACGAGTAAATTATGTGGACATTAGATTATAATAAAAAATTTGCTTTTAAAGTCTTCAGCGATTTCGAACCATTAGATGAATATGGAAACTATATCGAAACCAACCCACCAGTTAGTGTAACTGCTAGTGAAAATTTATTTACTGGGACTGAATTAAATAATACACAACTCGTGGATGACGAATCTGGTGGAAAAGATATATCATTGGATTTAACAGATAAATTAATAAATATTATAATAGATCATAGCGGTAGCATGTCTTGGAATGACATGGACGGATACAGGTTTAATGTCATTACAGGATTAATTAACAATATATCAGAAGCTTATCCTGGTAATGTAGAATATAATATAGTAAAATACGGTGGACAGAGAGTAAAACTTATTTTTACTGGAGCTTTGTCTTCTAATAACTTGTTTAATGCTAACTTTATACAAACTGGCAGTGCTTACGCTGACCAAATTAATAATGTATATGGAGTAAAAGTTGTTAGAAAAACTGGATCATTTCCAACTGGACCTACAGACGGGGATGAGGTTCTTGATAGCTTAGCTAATAAGTTTACGGATATTTCGCTTGTTACGGGAACGTCTTATTATTATAACGTGTATACTTATGATGAAAATGATAGTTTTAGTGATCCTGCCCAAATTATAGTGACGCCTCAAGAGAAAACACTGCCTCCTGCTATCAATAATTTTAGTTACAGTATGATGAAAGGTTCTTCTATTGTCATTGATGACGATGTTAAAGCTATTTGGCATTTTGATGAAGGCGAAAAGGATATAGCTTATGATTTTTCAGCTAATTCTGATTTAGAGATTCAAGGAACATCTCCTTATTGGCTTAATAAAGATCAGGTAGTAGTTGGCGAATCTGCCTTGAGATACAACGGTATAGATAACCTTTGCTATGTGGAAGACAGCTCTAATGATTTTATTTATGCGGCTCCATTTACTGTAATGTGTTGGATACACGCCTTTGATGCTTCCGGATCTGATATTCCTATAATTACAAGGACCAATGGCACTAATATAGATTGGGGATTATATTTAAATAATAATAAGTTAAGGTTTAATATAAATGGCTCTACTACGGATTCAATTTCTAATATAACCACAGATGAGTGGGTCCATGTCGCAGTAGCAATAGGTGCGACCGGAAGCCTATCGATGTATATTAATGGGGAGATTGATCAAACAGACAGTGTAATTACGATTTCTGTTTATTCCGCGCTTACAGATATGGATATTTATGTCGGCGGTGACAACTCTACATTCTTTCATGGATATATGACAGAAATTAGCATTCATGATACTCATAGATTACCAACATATATTAGTTCTTACGCTTCTGAGTCTACTGTTACTGATACTGATAATGGAGATAGGCTAGTCATCTTGAAATTCTCGGTTGCTGATGTTTCTGATATAAGTACAGTACAAATTATCAAAAATGATTTAAACGTCCCATCCAGCGAACAAGATGGAACTTCGATATACAGCGCAGGGGCTATTGTCGGAGAGACATATACGACCTATAGAGAAGATTTCATTGTTGATAACACTTATAATTTCAGAATATTTTCTATTAATGATGGTGGTTATAGCGATATTTTAGATTCTCTTAATCTGGCTGTTAATATACCGGGAATGTCTGCCGAAGCTTTTCAGAATATAAGTTCTGATAATGACTTATTGGCTCTTGACAGCGTGTCCATATCTTCTGGCAAAAATAAAACATATTTGGAATGGTCAGGAAATGCTTCTGACGGGAGCGAAAGAAGCGTTATATACTATTCTAATGATTCCTATCCTATCATCAAAAATGGAGACAGAACGGGAACGAAAATATTTGAGGGAAATCTTGAAAATTATGTACATACAGAAATAATAAATGAAATGAATTATTTTTATTCTATATTCTCGATAGATAGATATCAAAGGACATCTCCTGTTGAAAATATAATAGGATCGCCGTCTATCAGAAATGATAATGATGATATTCCAACAAAGATCATTACTGGCTTAGCTTATGAGATATTAAGCGAAGATTCTATAAATCTTTCATGGGACGATCCAATTGAAGATAGAGTAGTAGATGCCTTTTTCTCTGACGAAATGGTTGTTTATTCTAAAATAATAAATGATTTCGGGGCTGTTCTAGATAAAGATATCAAAGTCTCATTAGACATCTCTGTACAACAAGTTTTAGTTGACGATTACGCTGAAGATATATTTAATGGAGAGACTACATTTACTCAAATCAGTGATGAAGAACTTTATAGTTTGGTAGTCTCGAATATTACATCTGGTTATTCTAGCGGGATATTCTCTTTGAGAATAAATGCTATTTCTGATAGCGGAAAAATGTTAAGAAACCTGGATAAAATAAATGTGACGATAACTCCGACATTTTATGTAGAAGATGTAAATAGCTCTTTAGATTCTAATGGAAATTATACTGGTAATATTTTCGAATATACGACCATCCCGTTGCTTATCAGATTTTCTAATCCTTTTGAGCTGCATTTATCAAATTTAAAAAATAAATCTGTTAATCTCGTTTATCAAAAAGAAGTTGAGATTCTAGATAATTCCCCTAAAGAGATTAAAACATATAATGGGGCATATATTAATTCATCGGAAGTCTTTACAGTAAGATCTCTACTGTCTTTTATTAATGCTAGATATTTAGGGCCAAATAGCGTAGAAGTAGAAATATATAATGCTGATAAAGATTTATCATTAGATGCTGAGCCAATAGCTTCAACAAGAAATGATGTGATACAATCTAGTTCTGGTGTTTTGCCAACTATTGTAAGAGATAGTGATCCTTTAGACGCTGTTGGCGAGCCCGAGTCCGCTGCTGGTATGAGATATTGTGATATAGATATTATACCTCCTGAAACTCCTCAAAAGATTTTAGTGTATGTCAAAGCTAATTATAACAGTCTTGAAATTATTAAAAAGTTTTTTATTGTATTCGCTAATACTTTAAAAATAAATTTGTTACCAAATGTCCCGCTTTCTGATGGTATAAACGTTCTAGAACAATTTGCGAATGTTTATATCGTTGATCCTGATGATCCTGATAATTTAGATTTAGTTACCTATCCAAGTGATAGTACTCTAGTCAAATGGACTTTAACAAAAGATGCGAATTCTGTTGATCGTCCGATTTACTCACAAGATCTAGTTCCAAAAACTGATGGAGTTTATTCTTATATAGTTAACGGAGTAGCTGATAACGTCTTTATTGGTCCATTATATGCTATACAGCCCTTAAGCTACGATAGTAATTCGCAACCCGTTTATGAGAGAAATATTTTAACTGCTTCTGTTATATATGATGGGACTTCAGAGAGAGTTTATTCTACTTTGGTTTATAAGCCGTTACTAAACACAGGACAGTCATCTGCATCTTCTCATTTTTTGATGGAATTTGAGAACCTAAAACAAGAGTTGTATTCTGACGGAATTGGTTATGCGAAAATGACGATATCTCATGATGCTTCGATTTCAACAACAAAATATTCTGAGTGTTTTAGGGGTTGTATGTTGACGTTAGGGAAAACGATATACGAATTAAATCCTGGACAATTAGTATATATATCTGCTAGCGATCCACTAGTTGAGATCATATGGGGCAATGTCGTTGAAGTAATCGACCCCTATACTGGAAGACCAGAATTGAATACAAGCAATGCATCTACCTCATTCGGACACGCCTACGTCGATCTAGAAGATGCCCAATTTACTAACGTTTATTTCAGGATTAATAAAGTGTTTGGAGAATCTTTAGGTATCTCTGGCGTATCAGCAGATCTAACTGGTGATGGAAGCGTAGATTTATCAGATTTTACTACACTTATGTCGTATTATGGAGCAAATGGAGCTACAGCAGCAGAAGGAGATCTAGATGGAGATGGAAATGTAACCGTAAAGGACATGGCTTTATTAGCTGCCCAGTGGTATAAAACGCCTAAATCTATATCAGAAAGTGAAATTAAAAACTATAATCAATATTCAACTGGTACAGAAACTGTCGAGCCCATATGTGGATGCGTTCCTGGTAGCGATATTATAGAATATTTTAACGAGATTGACATCTCTGGGTCATTAACAACTGTATTTGATGGAAAAGTTATATCTTTGACAGGGGGTGGAGGAATAAGCAATACTTTAATTCCGTCTATACTCGTTCCGCGTGAATCACTGCATCTAACCGTAATAGATAAAAGAGTAAATGGAGTTCCTGTTGACGATTTGGTTATCGATGGAATTTCTAGAAATGAAATCATTGTAGACGTTTCTTGTGGAGGATATTCGATAGAGGCTGGTACTCCTATATTCTGCCAGGTTGTAAACTTTGGAGATCCAG
>Ga0307992_1000368_pt1 | contig 29055 bp, 25 predicted proteins | sample EllFjometagen133_FD_203162 | JGI IMG/M metagenome (GOLD analysis project Ga0307992, IMG submission 203162) | Marine microbial communities from Ellis Fjord, Antarctic Ocean - #133 | ecosystem: Environmental > Aquatic > Marine > Unclassified | place: Southern Ocean | collected 2014-10-08
GCCCGGGAACGTATTCACGGCAGTATTGCTGACCTGCCATTACTAGCGATTCCGACTTCATGAAGGCGAATTTCAGCCTTCAATCCGAACTGGGGCCGACTTTTTGGGATTCGCTCCACCTTGCGGTCTTGCTGCCCTTTGTATCGACCATTGTAGCACGTGTGTAGCCCAGGGCGTAAGGGCCGTACTGACTTGACGTCATCCTCACCTTCCTCCAGTTTATCACTGGCAGTCTCCTTAGAGTTCCCAGCATTACCTGATGGCAACTAAGGACAAGGGTTGCGCTCGTTGCGGGACTTAACCCAACATCTCACGACACGAGCTGACGACAGCCATGCAACACCTGTGTATCTGTCCCGAAGGAAAACCTGCTTTCACAGGCTGTCAAATACATGTCAAGCCCTGGTAAGGTTCTTCGCGTATCATCGAATTAAACCACATGCTCCACCGCTTGTGCGGGCCCCCGTCAATTCCTTTGAGTTTCATCGTTGCCGACGTACTCCCCAGGTGGGGCACTTAATGTGTTAACTGCAGCACCGACTCATAACAAGCCGACACCTAGTGCCCATCGTTTACGGCTAGGACTACCAGGGTATCTAATCCTGTTCGCTCCCCTAGCTTTCGCGTCTCAGCGTCAGTTTCGGACCAGAAAGCCGCCTTCGCCACTGGTGTTCTTTCCGATATCTACAGATTTCACCCTTACACCGGAAATTCCGCTTTCCTCTTCCGAACTCAATTCTAGTAGTTTCAGAGGCAGTTCCAAGGTTGAGCCTTGGAATTTCACCCCTGACATGCTAAATCGCCTACACGCTCTTTACACCCAATAATTCCGAACAACGCTCGCCACCTCCGTATTACCGCGGCTGCTGGCACGGAGTTGGCCGTGGCTTCCTCTCGAGGTACCGTCAAACCCTAAAACTATTAGAATTAGGGCTGTTCTTCCCTCGTGACAGCAGTTTACAATCCGAAGACCGTCATCCTGCACGCGGCGTCGCATGGTCAGACTTTCGTCCATTGCCAAAGATTCTCGACTGCAGCCTCCCGTAGGAGTCTGGGCAGTGTCTCAGTCCCAGTGTGGCTGACCATCCTCTCAGACCAGCTACCCGTCAAATGCCTTGGTAAGCTTTTACCTTACCAACAAGCTGATAGGACGCGAGCTCATCCACAAGTGATAGCGTTCAAAGAACTAAGCTATCTTTTACCACATACGGATGTCCGTTCGTGGTCTTATTCAGTATTAGCCCGCTTTTCAGCGAGTTATCCTGAGCTTGAGGGCAAATTACTCACGCGTTACTCACCCTTGCGCCACTCTCACCCCGATAAAATACCCGAAAGTATTTTAAAATGGGGATCTCGTTCGACTTGCATGCCTAATCCACGCCGCCAGCGTTCGTTCTGAGCCAGGATCAAACTCTCATGTTTGAAAATATTATCCCGATAAATCGGGAATATATCCTGAATCAATGGAAACCCTCACAATATATGAGCTTTACTACTTGACTATTTATTTTCAAAGATCAAAAAAAGGGCATCTGAAGATGCCTTTTATATATTTTAAAAAAGGTTAATCAGAATTAAAAATCTACTATTATGTTTTAAAGTTAATTTTCACAAAATCTCCGCTTTTTAAGTCGCATGACTTTAGAGCCTCAGAGAATGTTAATATTAACATACAAGCTATATACTGTCAAGATAAATACTGTAGAAAAAATATACTCTTAAAAGGTTATTAAGAGTGGTTATAGATTATATTTAAACGCATATTATGTCAAGGTATTTTTTACCTAATTTTTACACAAATTATAACTTATAAACTTTTCTTTTTCCAACCTGAATCAAGTGCTTACTTTCTCCAATATTAATTTCATAATCAACATTAGAAATAACTTTTCCATTTACCTTTAGGCCACCTTGTTCAATTATCCTTCTCGCATCAGATGTGCTCTTTACAGCTCCCACTTGTTTTAATACCTTGCATATCCATATTGCTCCTGGTGGATTCATTTTAAAATGGTGCTCAATTTCTTCAGCGATATTAATAAGATCCTGCCAATTATCACGAGCTTCCTTCCCATGCTTTATATTAAAGACTTTCTTCGCTTTTTTAGCCTTATCTTCATCATGATAGGTAGATGTTATCTCTAAAGCTAATTCTTCTTTTAGTTCTTTTGGCCTATCTTTAAAGCTCTTGCACTTTTCTTTTATTTCATTCTCGGTGAATTTTGTGCATAAAAGAAAGTAGTCATAAACTTGCTCATCTGTAATGCTCATCACTTTAGCAAACATACTATTAGCTGCTTCAGTTATCCCGATGTAATTACCCAAGCTCTTACTCATTTTTTCCTTTTTACCCATGCCCTCTAAAATCGGCATCATAATAATAACCTGGGGATCTTGTCCGTAGGCTTCCTGAAGAGCACGACCTACAAGGCAATTAAATCTTTGGTCAGTTCCACAGATCTCAATATCAGATTTTAAAACGACTGAATCATAACCTTGAACTAAGGGATACAAAAATTCATGAAGACCAATAGCTTGACTGGCTTTATATCTTTTTTCAAAATCATCTCTTTCAAGAAGTTGAGCTACAGTATAATGTGAAGCCAATTTTACAACTTCAGAGAAATTCATTTTATTACACCAAGAACTGTTATACACTACCTCTGTTTTTTTAGGGTCTAAAATTTTAAATATTTGCTCCTTTAAAACTTTACCATTTGTTTCTACTTGCTCTTTAGTTAAGGGCTTTCTAGCTTTCGACCTACCACTAGGATCACCTATCATACCTGTAAAATCACCTATTAAGAAAACAGCTTCATGCCCCAAATCTTGAAATTGACGCAACTTATTTAAAGGTACCGCTGTTCCTAAGTGAATATCAGAGGCAGACGCATCAACTCCCAATTTAACCCTTAAGGGTCTTTTTTCTTTATTGGCTAATTGTAGTTTAACAGCTAACTCCTTCTTAGAGATTATGTCACTTACACCCTTTAAAAGAAGTTCAACCTGCTTGTCTATATCTTTTACTTGATTCATGCTTACATATTCTCCTATATAATGAATGTACTTAGTGTAGCATCTAGACATAATCAAGTCAATTATTTATTGACATTTATTATAGTAATATGCGAGAATTGTCTTATGGATAATAAAAGTAGCATACATGAAAAAAGAGCCTTAGAAGCGGTAGCTAATCAGATGGCCTTAACTGCAAGAACTGCACCCAAAACTAAAGGTGTGGATAATATTATAGTAAAGATCATTAAAGGTCAAAAATTAAAAAACCTAGCTGAGGAAATGGAAAAAATTTCCAAGATTGAAAAGAGGCCAGGATTTCACAGAGATGCTCAAAACCTCAAAAATAGTTATATTCTTATATTGATTGCAGTCAAACCAAACCCGGCAGGCTTAAAATTCTGTGGTTTCTGTGGATATAAAGATTGCGAAGAAATGCTTAAACATAAAGGTGCTTGCGCATATAATTCAATTGATCTTGGCATAGCCGTTGGCTCTGCAGTTAATATAGCTTCTATGCTTCATGCCGATAACAGAATAATGTACTCAGCTGGTAAAGCTGCTATAAAAAGTGACTTATTTAAAAATAAATCTATCAAACAAGCCTTGGGAATTCCACTCAGTGCATCAGGTAAAAATATATTCTTTGACCGAAAATAATTCCATCTTAATTATGAAAAGGATAAAAAAAGACCTGCTTAATATTAAATATACTAAACAGGTCTTATATTTTGTTTATGATTTTAGGGCAGTATCTATCTTAAGATACGGCCTTGGCGCTTAAGCCAATTTTTCTCTCATCATCATCTAATTTTATTACTCGAACCTTTATCTCATCACCAGGCTTATATGCATCAGTCAACTCACCAGATGGTTTGTCTTCTAATTCACTTACGTGAACTAAACCTTCAATATCAGGCTCTAATTCAACAAAAACTCCAAAATTCATAACTTTACTTATTTTTCCATCAATAATAAGTCCAGTTGCATATTTTTCTTTTATAGCCGGCCATGGATCAGGTGTTAATTGTTTAACACCCAAAGATATCTTATGAGTATCAGCATCTACAGAAATCACAACGGCTTCTATTTTATCACCCTTCTTAATAACTTCTTCTGGATGATTGATCTTCTTTGTCCAAGACATATCTGAAACATGAATCAAACCTTCTATGCCATCTTCAAGTTCTACAAAAGCACCATAATTAGTCAAATGCCTTACCTTGCCTTTAACTTTTGAACCCTCTTTGAATTTCTTAGCTATATCTTCCCAAGGGTTATTTTCAATTTGCTTCAACCCTAGAGATATTTTTTTATTATCTTTATCAATATTTAAAACTACAACTTCTGCAACATCACCTATAGCTAACATCTCTGAGGGATCAGTTACTCTTTTAGTCCAAGAAAACTCTGATATATGAATTAGGCCTTCTATTCCCTTTTCAAGCTCAATAAAAGCACCATAATTAACCAAGTTAACTACTTTACCTTTAACCTTTGAATTTACTGGATATTTTTCCTCAACATCCTCCCATGGATTAGCAGTCTTCTGTTTTAAACCTAACGAAACTCTTTTAGTAGTCTTATCAAAATCAAGAATAACTACTTCAACATCATCACCAATAGCTAACATCTCTGAAGGATGACTAATTCTTCCCCAACTCATATCAGTTATATGTAGCAATCCATCAAGACCGCCTAAATCAATAAAGGCTCCAAAATCGGTAATATTTTTAACCATACCTTTTTTTAGCTGACCCTTCTCGATTTCTGCCAAAAGCTTCTCTCGATTTTGTGACATTTCCATTTCAACATAGTCTTTTCGAGAAACAACAATGTTCTTTCTTGGCATGTTAATTTTGATGATTTTAAATTTCAGAAATTTACCAACAATCTGACCCAATTCTTTGGGACTTCTAACTCCCGCCAATGAAGCAGGTAAGAATGCCTGAATACCAATATCAACCATCAGGCCACCCTTTACTTTTCTGGCAACGGTTCCCTCGATAATATCTCCCTCGTTATAATTATTAACAATACTCTCCCAATTCTTCATTAGGTCGGCTTTGCTTTTTGAAACGATAACCATACCGTCGTCATTCTCTTTATCCTCCAATAAAACATCAATTTGATCGTCAATTTTAATAGCTGAAGGATCTTTAAACTCATTTAAAGAAAGTATACCTTCTGACTTATAACCAATATCGACAATAACTTCCTTGTCAGTTATATCAATTACTTTGCCAGCAACTATACTACCTTCTTCTAAGTTCTTGAATGACTCATTATAAATAGCATCAAGGTCAAACTCTTCCGTTACCTCCTCTTGTCTTAAATTTTCGTTTTGTTCTTCTGTGTTTGGGTTTTCATCTTCGAACATAAAATATTTCCTCCTTAGAAATAAAGATATTTAATTATAATAGTATAGTGAAATTGGTTTGTCAAGCAGAAATACTTTTTATTGAACTATTGGAGTGCTTTTATAGCCTTCATAACTCGCATGCTAAACTCTTGATAATCAGGATGATCATCATTGCAAACAGGCATTAGAGGACTACCAAAATTAACTACAATTTTTGCGGGTTTTAAAAATTTGCTATTTCTAGGTAATGCTTTCTCTGACCCACTTATATATACAGGAATCACCGTTGCGTTTGATTTATAAGCAAGCATGCCGACCCCTGCATGAGCCTCTTGCAAACTACCATCGTAACTTCTAGTCCCCTCAGGAAAAATTACAACTATCTTTCCGCTTCTTAGCAATCTCAAAGACTTTTTAATAGCAAAGGTATCACTGCCTCCCTCATTCTTCAAAGGAAACGCTCCTAGTCTTCTTAGAAGCCACCCGAAAAAAAGATTTTTAAAAAGGCTTGCTCTGGCTATAAAGTTAATTCTTCTCCTAGTACCAAAACCTGCTAAGAGTGGATCTAGATAGCTAATATGATTAGAAGCAATGATAGCTGGTCCTTTAGAAGGAATATTCTTGTAGTTAACTAATTCAACCTGGCAAAATATTTTCAGAATTATATAACATATATGTTTACAAATTGAATATATAACAGCATCAAACATAGCTTAAAACCTTTTTAACAACTTCATCAATGCTTAAATTTGACGTATTTAGGTAAATTGCATCTTCAGCTTGTTTTAAGGCTCCCACTTTTCTTTGTTTATCAGATACATCTCTATCTTTCATATCTTGAGCTAAATCATCTTTGGATATATTCTTTCCTTCTGCAATTAATTGTTTAAAACGTCTTTCGAGTCGCTCTTCAAAAGAAGCGTCCAAATAAAACTTTCTCTGCGCATTAGGAAACACAACAGTTGTAATATCTCGACCCTCAACTACAACTCCTCCTGCATCACCAAATGCTCTCTGCAACTCAACCATAATTTTTCTGACCTCTGGTATATTAGCTATATAGACAACATTTTTAGTTACCTGTGGTTCTCTAATTTGAAGTGTTACATCATTTGAATCTAATAAAACTTTCAAAACATTATTTTTTGATTGAAAGTTTATATCAGTTACCTTGGCCAGTTTAATTATTTTTTGAGAATCATCTAGGGAAGTATTGGTTTTTAAAACTTTGAGTGTAAGCGCTCTGTACATAGCTCCTGTATCAATATAAATATAATCTAGTCTCTTAGCAATCATGCGAGCAATTGTACTCTTACCAGAACCGGCAGGACCATCAACTGCAATAATATAGTTTTTTTTCAATTTTATATTTGCCCGCGTTTTTTTCTTGCTTGCTTTAATTTAAATCCTATCTTCTTTTTATCTGATTTTTTAAGAACTTTTTTAAATTCATTTAATTCTTTAATAAAAATATCAATTTTTTTTACTATTTCCCTGCTATTAGACGCAAATATCCCCTGCCAAATAATTTCTGATGATTTCGCTATCCGAGTAAGATCCTTAAAACCACCGCCAGCAAATTTATGATCAGATATATTTACCGCATTCATCAAAGATACAGCAATAGCATGTGGCAAATGACTTACAGAGGCCACTACTTCATCGTGTTTCTTTGGAGATAAAGAAACTACTCGAGCACCTATCTTATGCCAAAACTGACTAATTTTAGTAAGGCTTTTTTTATTTGTTTTAGATGTAGGAGTAACAATCAAAACAGAATCATTAAATAGATTGGCTGCTGCAAAATCTACTCCTCGTTTTTCTGAACCAGCCATCGGGTGAGCACCAATAAAAAATACATCCTTTGGAAGTATCTTCTCGGAAATTTTAACAATCTCCTGTTTAGTGCTAGCTATATCCGTAATTATGCATCCGGATTTAAGATAAGGACTAATTGATTTAAGAATGTTTTTCATTTCTGCAACTGGTGCAGCCAAAATTACCAAATCAGCATCTTTAACACATTCTCCTAAATCAAGACTTCCTTTATCTATAGCTTTGCTTTTCAGGGCTTTCTTAAGTGTCCCTTTATGGCTTGTCAAACCGACAACTTCATCAGCTAATTTAAATTTCTTAACTGCTAATCCGATAGAGCCACCTATAAGGCCTACCCCAATAATACTTATTTTTTTAAACATAGATTTTCTCACACTGACCGTCCAACTGCCTCTGCTATTTTCTTGGTCATTTTCATCAATTCATCAAATTTTTTCGGCTTCAGGGATTGAGAACCATCAGACAATGCTTCCTCAGGATTTGTATGAACCTCAATCATTAGACCATCGCAGCCTGCGGCGATAGCAGCTAAAGACATAGGGGCCACTAATTCCCACTTACCGGTAGCATGTGACGGATCGACAATGACAGGTAAATGACTCAGTTGTTTAATAACCGCAACTGCACTTAAATCAAGTGTATTGCGAGTAGCATCTTCAAAAGTTCGTATTCCTCTTTCACAAAGAATGACATTCATATTTCCTTCTGAGAGTATATATTCAGCTGACATTAATAAATCTTTTATTGTCGCACTCATGCCTCGTTTTAAAACTACTGGTTTTTTAGTTTTTCCTACTTCTTTTAATAAATCAAAATTTTGCATATTCCTTGCGCCTATCTGAAAAGCATCAGCATATTTATCAACCATAGCTATCTGCTTTATATTCATAACTTCAGTAACAATAGGTAAATCTTCTTTTAAACCTACTTCTTTTAAATATTTTAAACCTTCCTCTCCTAAACCCTGAAAACTGTATGGAGATGTTCTAGGTTTAAACGCTCCTCCTCTTAAAATATTCGCTCCTGATTCTTTAATTAAATGTCCAACTTTACTCAATAAATCTATACTTTCTACAGAGCAAGGCCCAGCTATAATAGCCAAAGATTTACCGCCAACTTTCACATTTTTTATTTCAATAACACTAGATTCTCTTTTAAAATCACGAGAGGCAAGTTTATAAGGCTTTAAAACAGCCATTACTTTTTCTACACCCTCAATTGCCTCAAGAGGTGTTATGCGCAGTTTATCTTCTTCTCCTATAACCCCAATGAGACTTCTTTCAATACCTTTAGAAAGAACGGGCTTAAGTCCAAGTTTTTTTATTCGATCTTCTATATGCTGAATTTGTTCTTCTGTTATGTTTGGTTTTAATATAATAATCACTATTTAGTCTCCCTTAATTACTTTTTTTAGACTTTCAATAAAAGCCCTATTTTCTTCTTCTGTGCCAATGGTAACTCTTATCCAATTGTTTAATTTATATGATACCATGCTTCTGATGATAATACCCCTTTTCAATAGTTGCTTAAAAACTTCATTGGCGTCCCGCTTAACATTGATAAGAATAAAATTAGTGGCACTTGGAACATAATCAAGCCCTAGTTCATTTAATTCATTATAAATATAAATTTTCCCAGCTTCAGTTACTTCTATTGTTTTATTAAGAAAATCTTCATCATCTAACGCAGCTTCACCAGCAACTTGCGCTAATATATTTACATTAAAAGGCTGCCTGGCTTTATTCATTGCTTGAATGATATTCTTATTAGCAATGCCGTAACCCAGCCTTAACCCACTTAATCCATATGCCTTAGAGAATGTTCTACAAATAATAATATTAGGTTTATTTAAGTACTTAAGGCTTTTTGGGTATTCAGCAATATTCTTAGCAAACTCACAATAAGCCTCATCAAGAAAAATGATAATATCCTCACTAACCTTATCAATGAAGCTCTTCAATTTACTCTCCTCCACATAAGTCCCGACAGGATTATTGGGATTCGAGAGAAAGATCATTTTTGTTTTCTCATTGATAGTTTCGTAAATCTTATCTAAATTACAGTAAAAATTATCCAATGGAACCTCAAGAACTTTTCCAGCTTCCTGTAATGTAGCCAATTTAAAGATTAAAAAGTCAGGGCTTGATATAATAACTTGCTCATGCTCATAGAGGAACGTCTTAATTGCCAGTTCAATAATTTCATTGGAACCATTGCCAACGATAACATTATCTTTATCAACATTAAATCGTTCGGCAAGCTTCTTGCGAAGACTATAATTATTACCATCAGGATATCTATAAACGCCCCCCAAAGATTCCTTCATAGCTTTTAAAGCCAGAGGTGATACACCTAAAGGATTCTCATTAGAAGCTAACTTAATTATTTCTTCAAGGCCCAATTCTCTTTTGACTTCATCTATAGGCTTGCCCGGTTCATAGGGTTTTATATTATCAATATTATCCCTTGTTAATTTTTTCATTATATTTCCTTAATTAAATTTTGGATATGATCCTAATATTTTTAAATAGTGACAATGCTTAGATAAATCATTTAAAGCAACTTTTACTTTTTTATCTTCATGATGTCCTTCGAAATCAATGAAAAAATGATACTTCCATGCTCCTTTTTTGGAAGGCCGAGACTCAATCTTTGTTAGGTTAATTTTATTCTTTTTAAAAGGTGCAAGCATATCATACAAAACTCCAACCTTATCCTTAACCGAAAACACAATTGATGTTTTATCGCTTCCTGTAAAAGGAACTTCGTTTTTACCAATAACTAAAAATCTAGTTATATTATCAGAATTATCTTCAATGGAAGAAGCTACTATTTTAAGATTATATACCTTAGCTGCTAATTCTGAAGCAATAGCTGCAGAATTCTTTGTATTTTTAGCTTTTTTCGCTGCGGCAGTTGTTGAAGTCATATCCATTAAAACAGCTCTAGATAAATTTTTCTCCAACCATAGCCTGCACTGCCCAAAGACTTCTGATTTTGAATAAATTTTTGTTATCTTGTTTAGTGCTGACTTCGAAATTAAATTTTGACTTATCTCAAATAATATTTCAGAACATATCTTTAGTTCTGAATTAACAAACATATCTAATGTGTAAGTAACGGCTCCTTCAGTAGAATTCTCAATAGGAACCACACCATAATCGGCTCTACCTTTTTCAACTTCCTTAAAAACATCATTAATATTTTCACATGATAGATACTCAACTGACGAACCAAATTTACTTAAAGAAGCCAGGTGAGTAAATGTAGCCTCTGGACCCAAATATGCCACCTTGATAGTTTTTTCTAGAGCTAATGAAGCTGACATCATTTCCCTATATATAGCCTTTAAGGAATTATCTTCTAGCGGTCCTTTATTATGCTTCAGAATATTATCATAAACTTCTTTCTCTCTGGCAGGAGCATATATATTCTTTTTGCTTTTATTTTTTTCTTTGCCAATTTCTAAAGTAACATTTGCTCTGGTATTTAAAAGTTTTATTATGTGTTCATCTAATTCGTCAATCTTCTTACGAAGTTTCTTGAGTCCCATCTTTTAACTCCTTTGTGACGTTTTGGTTCTTATTTATATCTATAGCTTCCCCTTGAGAATCAGACATTGAGATATCATTATCCATATTTATTTCATCATTGTCATCTGGTTGTTTTCTATTAGATTTAATAGCTTCTTCAATTTCAGATTCTAACGCTGCATGGTCTTCTTCTAATTTGGGTTTCTCATATATATTACTCGCTACTGGACCTTCATTAGCTTCATCATTCTCTTCCTGCATTATCTCATCAGCTACTTCTTTAAACTGCTCAATCGGAGGTAAATCAGCTAATGTTTTAAGACCAAAATATTTAAGAAAAAGATTGCTAGTACCATATAAAAAAGGCCTGCCGATTACTTCTTTTCTGCCTTTTATTTTAATTAAGCCCTTCTCCAATAAACTGCGAACTACACCATCTACATTCACACCTCTGATCTCCTCAACATCAAGTCTCGTCACAGGTTGTTTGTAGGCCATTATAGCTAATGTTTCAAGTGAAGGCTTTGAAAGTCTATCAGTATGCTTATTACTAAAAAGTTTTCTAAGATACTTAGCAAACTTGATTTTGGTTCCTATTTGATACCCACCTGCGACTTCGTTGATTTCAAAACTTCTTTTGGTCTCTTCATACTCTTGCTTTAAATCACTGATAGCTTTTTTGATTAGAGATACATCAAGATTATCAAACACCTGCCGCATTTGCTCAATAGCTAAAGGCTCTTCGGTTGATATAAGCATCGCTTCAATAACTGCTTTAATTTCTGAGCTTTCCATTTTTATGCGTACGTGCTCCTTACCTGGGGTTGAATTTGTTGAGTATTTCTCATGATACTTATAGAACCAAAAGGCTCTTTTTGTATAGCGATGATTTCCTTAAGCCTTATTAATTCTAGTATTGCCAAAAAAGTAACTATAATTTCTATTTTATTCTTAGATTTTTTAAACAAAACATCTACTTGGGCTTTACTATCTTTAGTTAGTGAATGCAAAAGTTCATGTATTTTTTCAGAAACAGTAAATTCATCTTTAATAATTTCCCTAAACTTATCCTTGGAAACCCTTGTCAGCACAGTTGAAAAAGCAGATATTAAATCAAAAACACTTGCCTCGAAATATATCTCACCCTGGGAATCAGTGTATTTTTTAATTTCCTTTGGCGATCTAGCAAATATATCTTTTTGTTTTAATTCTCTTTCCTCTAAGTGACCGGCTGCTTCTTTGAATTTCTGATATTCTAAAAGCCGCTTAACTAATTCAGCTCGAGGATCTTCCTCTTCTACATCTTCCTCCTCAACATCCTCCTGCGGAAGCAACATCTTAGACTTAATATGCATCAATGTCGCTGCCATTACAATATATTCACCAGCAATGTTTAAATCCATATTCCTCAAAACATCAATATATTCAAGATATTGTTTAGTAATTGCAGCTATAGGAATATTATATATATCCAACTCACTTTTTCTTATTAGAAAAAGCAGTAAATCAAGCGGGCCCTCGAACATTTCTAACTTAACTTTATATGCCATGCATTTAATCCTTGAAATAATTGATCTTCATCGCCGCACGAACTTCTTCAAGCGTGGAAGTAGCAATCTTCCTGGCTTTTTTTGTACCTTCGATTAATATCTCATCAACCTTCTTTGGAGCTTGTTCATAAATTATTCTTTTATCTCTCATAGGATTCAAAAAGTTATTTAACGCAGCAGATAACCTCTTTTTACATTCAACACAACCAAGTTTACCAGATGCACAATCTTTTTTTATCTCTGGTAACATATCAGTATCTTTATTGAAAGCTTTGTGATACATATATACGGGACATTTATCCGGATGGCCCTTATCAGTAAGCTTTATTTTCGCTGGATCTGTGAACATTTTTGAAACTTTAGAAATAATATCTTCGCTTGTATCAGAAAGATATAAAACATTCCCTAAACTTTTACTCATTTTATTTTGTCCATCAGTGCCCACCAGGCGACCCACAGAACCAACCATAGCTTTAGGTTCAACCAGAACATTATTATAAAGTCTATTAAACTTTCTCACTATCTCTCTGGTTTGCTCAATAATAGGTAATTGATCTTCCCCCACAGGAACTAAGTTTGCCTTAAAAACTGTTATATCGGCTGCCTGGGAAACAGGATAACCTAAAAAACCATACATAACGTTTCCTTTTAGATTCAAAACTTTGATTTCTTGTTTTATAGTAGGATTACGTTCAAGACTTGCAACTGTGGTGAACATAGAAAAATATATGGTCAACTCAGTTATTTCCGGCACCATAGATTGAACAACAATAGTAGCCACATCAGGATCAATGCCACATGCTAAATTATCCATAGCCACTTGGCGCACATCGTTAGAAAGCTTATCAGGGTGGTCAAAATTTGTAGTCAAAGCTTGTACATCAGCAATCAAGACATACTCATCATACTCATTTTGAAGTTTGACTCTATTAGATAAAGAACCCACAAAATGACCCAAGTGCAATCTTCCAGTGGGCCTATCTCCAGTAAGAATTCTTTTTTTCTTATTCATTTCGCTAAATACGTTAAAAAATTATAAAGTTTTTTTGATTTTCTCTATGCTATAAACTTCAATAAAATCACTATTTTTAATATTATTAAAACTCCTAAAACCAATGCCGCATTCAAATCCCTCTTTTACCTCTTTGGCATCTTCTTTAAATCTCTTGAGTGAATCGATTGTTCCGGTGAATATAATCTCATCTTCTCTGAGAACCTTTGCCTCCATGCCTCTCTTCACGGTTCCCTTAATAACCATACAACCGGCAATTGTTCCCACTTTGGAAACTTTAAATACTTGGCGCACTTCGGCTCTACCAACTAATGTTCTCTTAACATGCGGCTCTAATAAGCCCTCCATAGCTGCTCTTATATCAGAAATAGCCTCATAAATAACACTATAAAGTTTAATTTCTACACTTTTATCTTTAGCACTTTCACTTGCCTTTTGTTCTTTTCCAATACCAAAACCGATAATTACAGATTTGGTTACAATGGCTAACATTACATCAGATTCATTAATATTACCTACACCCCTATGAACAATATTAAGCTCAACCTCATCACTTTGTATCTTATCTAATGAAGCACATAATGCCTCAAGAGAACCTTGGACATCTGTCTTGATTATTATATTTAATGTTTTAATTTCACCCCTTTGAATCTCTAGTGATATATCTTCCAGAGTCAAAGCCTTGCTCTTAGGTAATAAATCTTTTTCTCTTTTTAAATGCCTTCTTTTTTCTATAATTGCCTTAGCTTTTTGTTCATCATCTACAGCATAAAAAGCATCCCCTGCTTCAGGCACACCAGACAAACCTAATAATTCAATCGGAGTAGACGGCCCCGCCTTTTGCAATCGCTTCCCCTGGTCATTAATCATAGCCTTAATACGGGCATAATGAAGACCAGTTACAATGATATCCTGAATTTTTAATGTACCGTCAGAAACCAAAACCGTAGCCATAACACCACTTCCTTTTGATATTTTTGCCTCTACAACTGACCCGCTGGCAAATTTATCAGGATTAGCTTTAAGCTCCATCATTTCAGCTTGCAAAAGAATCATTTCAAGTAAAGTATTTATATTTTCATTTGTTTTGGCTGAAACATTTACGGTTATTATGTGTCCACCCCAATCCTCTGGAGTCAAATCCATATCTTGTAGCTGAGTTTTCACCTTATCTATATTTATATTTGGTTTATCAATTTTATTAATGGCCACTATTATTGGCACTTTAGCCGCTTTTGCATGATCAATAGCTTCAATAGTCTGCGGCATAATCCCGTCATCAGCAGCTACAACTAAAACTACTATATCTGTTACGTGAGCCCCTCTAGCCCTCATTGCGGTAAAAGCTTCATGACCGGGAGTATCTAAAAAACAAATTTTATGATCATTAAATATAACTTCATAGGCTCCTATATGCTGGGTTATTCCCCCAGCTTCACCATCAACTACCTTACTCTTTCTTATGGCATCCAAAAGCAGCGTCTTACCATGATCAACATGACCCATTAATGTAACTACTGGTGCTCTTGCCACTGATTTATCATCATTAGGAGATTCTTTATGCAGTTGCATCAGTTCTTCTTCGTCAGAAAGTTTTTCCTGAAGGTCTACTTTATAATCATTAGCAATTAACTCACAAACATCTTTCTCAAGAGCTTGATTAATATTAGCAAATATGCTTTTTTTCATCAGGTAGGTTATTAATTCGTTGGGCTTTATTTGAAGCTTGATTGCCAGATCTTTAACGCTTAGAGGAAATGTAACTTCAATAATTCGAAGACCTTTTTTTCGTTCTTTTTCTTTTTCCTTCTTCTTCTTATTGGATACATCCTTAAACTCATGCTTGAGTATTTCCGCTGTTTCTTCATCAACAGCACTCATATGACCCTTAACTTCTATCTTAAGCTCTTTAAGCTTACTGATAAGTTCTTTACTGGAAAATCCTAATTCTTTAGCTAATTTAAAAACACGTATACTCATAAATTTAACTAACTTCCTTTGCTTTGATTATAATCTTCTCCGCCGTTTTAGCTCCAATTCCTGGCACTTCAACTAAATCACTCGCTTTCGCTTTAGCTATTTTATTCAATGAATCATAACCAGCTTGAATAAGAGCTTCAGCTGTTTTCTTTCCAACACCTTCTAATTGACCTACATTTGATTTTTTAGTCTTCTTCGATTTTTCCTCATCCTTTGATGCCTTTGAAACCTCACTAGCACTTTTAATATTCAAATTAACCTCTACTAATTTAGAAGCAAGCCTTACATTTTGACCATGCTTACCAATGGCTAAGGATAATTGGTCGTCATTAACCAAAACTAAGGCGCTGCCTTCCTTTTCACTAATTTGAATTTCCATAATTTCAGCTGGTGACAACGCATTTTTAATAAATTCTTTTAAATCAGTACTATATTTTACAATATCAACTTTCTCGCCTTCTAACTCACCAACTACAGTCTTAACTCTAGAGCCACGAACACCAACGCAAGCTCCTTGACTATCTACTTTATCATCGTGAGATAATACAGCAAGTTTTGTTCTTTCACCGGGTTCTCTGGCAATAGCCTTTATTTCAACTATGTGTTCATATATCTCTGGAACTTCCAATTCAAATAGTTTTTTTATAAAATTAGGACTGGTTCTTGATAAAATTATCCTTGGGCCTCTACTGCTTTGCTCAACCTCTTCAACATAAGCCCTTATCCTCTGGCCTTGTTTATAATTCTCTTTAGGAACTTGAAACTTTCTTAAAATAATTCCTTCAGCTTTGCCAATATTAATAATTAAGCCGCCTTTTTCAAAACGATATATAGTCCCACTTACAATTTCACCCACTTTATCTTTAAATTCTTCAAAGATAACATTACGCTCAGCTTCACGAATTTTTTGGATAATAACTTGCTTAGCTGTCTGAGCCGCAATACGTCCAAATTCTTCAGATTTAATCAGTATATCACCTGAAAAAACTTTTATATCACCTGTTTCTGGATCAAACTTAACAGATAACTCACCATCTTTACCTTTAATAGTTTTTTTTGCAGCAGATAAAAGAGCTGATTCCAAGGCCTGAATAAGAATCTCTTTCTCAATTCCTTTTTCTCTCTCCATGTGATCTAGGATAGCTAATAATTCATCTTTCATTACTTATTCCTCTTATTATATCTCAATTTTTTGTTTTGCCTTTTTTATGTTTAAGTACTTAATAGTTTCCTTTTTGTCTTTCAAGTTTATTGTAATCGAATCCTTTGATGCCTCTTCAATAATTCCTTCAATTTTCTCTATATGATTACCGCCTGTATCATAGGTCATAATTATTACCTTACCTAAAACCCATTGAAAATCACTCTGAGTCTTGAGCAATCTATCTAATCCAGGAGATGCTACTTCCAAAGTGTAACCTTGAGCAAACAGCCCCTTTGCATCAATTCCACTACCTATTGAACGACTTATTCGGGCACATTCATCCATCGAAATCCCCTCCGGCTTATCAACCAGAAAACGAATCATCATAGTATGATTCTGAGGCCTGAGGTCACAATGAACAAGCATTGCCTTTGCTTCTAATATAGCTTCTTGAGCTATTTCTTTAAGTTCTTTTTTTAGTTCGTCTTTATACATTGTTCAATAAAAAAAGTGGGCAAAACCCACTTTCGTTTGAATACATTTAACTATAGATAGTATACAAAATAGGTTTCACATTGTCAAGATTTTTTTAAGATGAGAAACTGCATTTTTTATGGCAATCTCTTCTTTTTTATTGTTTTGTCTATATTTAATTTCAATATTACCCTTTTCTAAACCTCTGGAGCCAATTATAACTTGTATTGGAATACCTATTAAATCTGCATCTTTAAACTTAACTCCGGCTTGTATATTCCTATCATCATACAATATATCAAACCCATCAGCACTTAAGTCACTATACAGACTATCACCAATTGAAATAGCTTCTTTGCTATCATCTAAAAGCAGAATTTGCGCTTTAAAGGGAGCTATCTCTTGAGGCCAAACGATTCCTTTGTCATCATAATTAAGCTCAATAATAGCTGCTAAAACTCTATTTACTCCTATTCCATAACAACCCATTATTATAGGTTGTTCTTTGCCATTTTTATCAAGAAATTTAGCATTTAAACTCTTAGTATATTTAGTCCCCAATTTAAAGATGTGCCCAACTTCCATAGCTCTCTTAATTTCTATCTGTTTTCCACATTTTGGACAGACATCATCAATATCTGTATAACGTAGGTCATAAAATTCATCTACTTTAAAATCTCTTTTTAGATTTGCATTGATAAAATGTGTGTCTTTTTTATTGGCTCCAACCACTGCATTGGACATATCCTTAATAAGAGCATCAGCTATTATCTTTATGCTCTTCAAACCTACTGGTCCGCTAAAACCAACTGGAGCCTTAGTTACTTCTTCAACTTCTTTATCATTAGCTAATGTTAATTGCTCCACATTAAGGGCCTTAGTAAGCTTGGCTTCATTTAAACGTTTATCTCCCCTAACTAAAACTGCAACATAAGTATCATCAGCTTTATAAATTAGTGTTTTAATTAGACTTGCTTCTGGCACCTTAAGGGTTTTAGTAACAGCTTCAACTGTTGATTTTCCGGGAGTACTAATTTCCTCAATAGCTAAAGCCTTTTCCTTATTTTTAACCTCACTTGTTACTGAAGGTGCGGCCTCGAGACTAGCCGCATAATCACATTTCAGGCAGTTAGCTATCATATCTTCACCGCTATCAGAAATAACCATAAACTCAGCTGATTCCTTACCGCCCATCATTCCCGGATCAGCTTCGACCATGATATAATCCAGGCCACATTCATCCATAATCTTACAATATGCTTCCTGCATCTTTTTGTAACTCTCATCTAAACTTTTCTCATCTACATCAAAACTGTAAGCATCCTTCATAATAAATTCTTTTGACCTAATTACTCCAAATCGCGGTCGGGGCTCATCTCTAAACTTACTCTGAATTTGATATAAAATAAGTGGCATCTGTTTATAAGATTTAATTTCACCCTGAATTAAAGTTGTAATAATCTCTTCATGGGTAGGGCCTAAAACCAATTTGTTCCCATGCCTATCAGTAAACGAGTAACCCACATCATCAATTAAAGTTACATCTCTACCAGTTTTCTGCCATATCTCTAAAGGATGTAGGGCCGGCAAGAAAACTTCTAAGGCACCCTTCTCATTCATTGCACGACGAATAATATTTTCAACATTATTCAAAGCTTTTAAACCAAAAGGTAAGTAAGAATATATTCCCGCAGCAAGTTTTCTAATTAAACCTGCCCGAATCATCAGCTTATGACTCTGAGCTTCAGCCTCTTTGGGATTCTCCTTTAAGGTAGGTAAATAATAATTAGACCACCTCATTTTATCTCCTTTAAAAGTTCTTTCTTAACTTCTTTAACATTTATTCTTTTTATAATTTTACCTTTTTTAAACATTGCCGCATACTTTTTACCGCAAGCGACACCCACATCAGCATGCCTCGCTTCTCCGGGACCGTTTACCTCGCAACCCATAACAGCTACGGTTAAATCTTTTATTGAAGGCTTTTTAATTGCTGCTTTTGCGACTGCCTCGGAGACTTCCCCAGCTATCTTAATTAAATTCACCTGGCATCTGCCGCATGTCGGACAAGATATTACCTCAGGATAAAATCTTCTCAATTCAAGGCTTTGAAGTATCATTTTAGCTGTTTTAATCTCATTAACAGCCGAGTCTGTTAATGATACTCTAATAGTATCACCAATGCCATCTCTTAACAACGAGCCAATACCCACTGAAGACTTAACCACAGAATTAACTCCCGGGCCTGTTGCCGTCACACCCAAATGCAATGGATATTTGGTTTTCTTAGCTAATATCTCGTTTACTTCAATAGTTGATAAAACATCAGACGTTTTAAGTGAAATTATTATATCATAAAAGCCTCTTTTTTCATACTCACTTATATATCGCAAGCAATAACTAGCCATCTTACTTGCTAAGTTAGATTTATTATATTTAAAAGGCACTGAGCCAGAATTAAAACCTAACCTCAAAGGAAGTTTAGCTTTCTTTAAAGCTTTTACAGTCTCATCAATAGCCTTCTTATCTGTAATATTACCTGGATTAATCCTTACTTTATCAACTCCACTCTTAATTGAGAGTAAAGCTAAGCGATAATCAAAATGGATATCTGCTATTAAAGGTATTTTAGCTTTTTTCTTTATTTTTGATAATGCTTTAGCTTGTTCCTCGGTTTTAACAGCCAGACGCACAAGCTCACAGCCAGCACTTTGCATTTCCTTTATCTGAGCAACTACAGCAGTAATTTTTTCAGTAGAAATTTTAGTCATGCCCTGAATAACAATAGGGTTATTGCCGCCTATTTTTACATTTCTAACTGATATTATTTTCGACTTTCTGCGTTTAATCATTTCTTATTACTTTCAATTTCTTCTTGTGATAATGCGGCCTCTTTTTTAAACTGATGAATTTTATAGAGACGAGTAACATCATTAAAAGTAATATAGAGAATAAGTATTATAAGTAAAGAAAATCCTACAATGATAATTTTTTCTTTAACTTTAGTCCCTATTTTTATTCTAAAAATCTTCTCAATAGCTAAAAATATAACGTGCCCACCATCAAGAGCTGGAAAAGGCATTAAATTGATAAATGCTAAATTTATATTAATAAGGATAAAAAACATGATAACGTTCAAAAAGCCCGTTTGAATAATATCTTTTGTAATTGCCACGATACCTACCGGACCCATAGCCGAATCTTTAATGGGCAATTCGCCACTAATCAGCATCCAGATACCTTCAAGCATTTTAACACTCAGTTCTCCCGTAAAAATAATGCCCCCAAATGCATAATCCTTCCATGACATATCTTCTTTTTCAAAATAGAGACTAGGAGCAATATTTATACCAATAAGTACTTTTTTATACTCACTATTATATATCGGAATAACATTCGCAATTAAGACCTCTTCACCTCTCTTACAACTAACTTTCACCTCTTGGTTGTCTTTATCACTAAGATAAACCAATAAATCATCAACTGAATTTATTGATTGATTATCTACTTTAAGAATTACATCAGCTGTTTTTAAGCCTGCTGCTTGTGCGGGTGAGCCTTCGCTAACTCCAGCAATATAGAGCTTATTAAGTGGTTTTCCCATTACAGCTATCACTATAGATAATAGTAATACAGCGGTTATCATCTGCATACCTACACCACCAATAAAAACCATAAACTTCTGCCAGGTTCTTATTTCTTCAAAGGTTTTCAGATTGTATTTCTTTATATCACTCTCTTCTTCTTTAGTTAACTCAGCACTTTCCCCTTCCATACCTGGCATACGCACATAACCACCGATTAAAGGTATCCATGAAATCTGATATTCTGTCTCTTTCTTTTTAAAGGCCACCATTTTAGGTCCCCAGCCTATAGAAAACTTCGATACACTACAACCAGATAGTTTACCCACAATATAATGACCAAACTCATGAATAAGAATAATAAGACCAAATATTATAATTGCTAAAATAATACCTAACATGTTGAGCTTAACCTTTCTACTATTTTTTCAGCCTCTAATCGAGATTGGTTATCGACTGAGAGTATATCATTAAGATTATACTTTTTTAAAGGTTTATGTTTTTTCATTGCCTTTTCTATTATTATTGGTATATCAGTAACTCTAATCCTTTTATCTAAAAAGGCCCAGACGGCAACTTCATTAGCTGCATTTAAAACTATAGGATAAGTATATCCTTTTTTAGCCGCTTGATAAGCCAATTTTAAACAAGGAAATTTACCCGTATCAGCTTTCAAAAAAGTCATTTTATTATTTTTTATAAAATCAACTTTTTTAGTTACCGCTCTAAGTCTCTTTGGGTAAGAAAGCGCATATTCTATTGGTAACTTCATATCAGGACTTGCCATTTGAGCAAGGATACTGCTATCAGAGAATTCTACCATAGAATGAATAAGCGCTTCGGGATGAATTAAAACTTCAATTCTATCTAAGGGCATATCAAACAAATGCATAGCTTCAATAACCTCCAAACCCTTATTCATTAAGGTTGCAGAATCTATAGTAATCTTTTTACCCATAGACCATTTAGGATGATTTAACGCTTGATAAGGAGTAATATTTCTTAATTTACCTTTAGGTATCTTCCTCAAAGAGCCGCCTGAACCCGTCAAATATATCTTTGTGGGCTTATATTCCTTTCCTTCAAGGCATTGAAATATAGCACTATGTTCAGAATCAACAGGAATAATAGTCGCTTTATGTTTTTTAGCTAAATCCATAACCATTTCACCAGCCATAACTAAAGATTCCTTATTGGCTAAGGCTATGGTCTTTGAAAACTTTATTGCTTCAATTAAAGGTAACAAAGCTGAAGCTCCAGAGATAGCCATGATAATTATATCAATATCTTTTCTTTTAGCTAAATTAATTACTGCTTGATCACCTGCATAAAATTTAGTCTTTAATTTAGCAATATTATCTTTAATTGTATCTGCAGCCTTCAAATCTGCCATAACAGCATAATCAGGCTTATATTCTTTTATTTGTGCAAGAAACTTCTTTGATTGCCTGCAAGCCACAAGAGCCTTTATTTCAAAATCATCCTTGAAGCATTTGAGCACATTAAGAGCACTCTCACCAATCGAACCCGTTGAACCGAAAATAGCAACATTTTTTATTTTTTTCATAATAATATATTCTATAAAATGTACTTGAGATATAAATAAACTATAGGCGCGGAAAATAGAATACTGTCTAAGATATCAAGCACGCCACCTTGATTAGGTATGAGATTGCCAGAATCCTTAACTACACAGTCACGTTTTATAAGAGACTCTGATAAATCTCCCAGCTGTGCAGTTAAGCCAACTAAAACACCTAAAACCAGAAGGTGATATATTGATATACCAGGAAGATATATCTTACTTATAACGGCAACTAGAACGCTACAACAGAATCCACCAATCGCCCCTTCAATGGACTTATTAGGACTAATTTCTTTCAAGAGTTTGTGCTTTCCAAAACTCTTACCTATAAAATATGCCCCCGCATCAGAGGCCTTGCACACTAAAAGTGCAAACAAAACTAAAAGACTGCCTTCTTCTAATTGTCTAATTTTTAAAAGATAACTGCCGAGCCAACTTATATATATAACTCCAAAAACCGTAGTTGATATTCCTAATATCGCATCCGTATGATTCTTTTTAGAAAATTCTAAGACAAAAAATAATACAAATGCTAACAAAATAAATGCCAATACCCATTCTTCTACCGGTTTTAAAATAATGAGCGGAATAATTAAGCCCATAAAAATACCTGTTTTTTTATAAACCGGAACGCTTTTTTTAAGTATCATGTCAAAAAATTCACTCAATCCTAAACCTACAAAAAGCATCAACCAAATCATAAAAACCCAAGAAGGCCATATGAATATTGCAACCAATGTCATAACAACAAGAATGCTATTAATCATTATTCTTTTAATTAGATTTTCAGACATCACCATATTTTCTCTCTCTTTTCTGAAAATCAGAGATAATTTCGCGTAAGTCTTCTTTTGAAAAATCTGGCCACATCTTTTTACTAAAATAAAACTCTGCATAAGATAATTGCCACAAAAGGAAATTACTTAATCTTAATTCATAAGAAGTTCTTATTAATATATCCGGATCGGGTATTTTTGATGTATATAAATAGTTGCTGAAAGTATTTTCATCAATGCTATCTATATCAATCTTACCATTTTTGACTTCTTGAGCTATACTTTTTGCAGCTCGGGCTATTTCCTGACGGCTTCCATAGCTCAAGGCTAATACTACAGTCATGTTAAGATTATTTTTTGTACTCTCAATAGTTTTAGAGAGTCTTTGAGTAACTTTATCTGGCAAAAGTTCTAATTCACCTATAGCCAATAAACGTATACCTTTTTCATTAAATTCCTTTTCAGCCTTAGTAAGGTATGACTTTAAATAATTCATTAAAGCATCTACTTCTGACTTTGGCCGTTTCCAGTTTTCGGAAGAAAATGCATATAAGGTCAGGTAATCAATACCAAATTCCAACGCGGCCTCAATAATTTTTTCGACAGTTTCAGCGCCGGTTTTATGACCCATGATTCGCGGCAACCCTTTCTGGGTGGCCCAACGACCATTACCGTCCATTATAATAGCTATATGCTGGGGAGGTTTTATTATATCCTGCATTTTATAAAAAAGGGGGATATAAATCATATCCCCCGATGTTAATATCAATTATTTCTCTGATTTAATTACTTTATAAACTCATCATAGTCATCTGCTGCTGAAGCATTTGATACATTAGAGCTTGAACTCGGAAGAACTATAATCTCGACTCTTCTATTCATTTGCTTACCTTCAGGGGTATCATTTGATGTAACTGGATGATGCGAGCCATATCCTGTAGCTGACATTCTTTGTGGATTTATACCTTTATCATCTTCAAAGTAATGTACTACATTCAAGGCTCTCTGAGTTGAAAGCTCCCAATTAGATTTCCAAGATGAAAACTTAATTGGCACATTATCCGTGTGTCCTTCAATAGCAATACTATCGCTCATCGGCCCTAAAACATTAGCTACCTTATTAAGAACTGTTTGTCCTTGAGACTTTATCTTAGCTTTGCCTGAATCAAACAATACTTCTGCAACTACGGTAACAACTAACCCACGCTTACCCATAGTAATGCTAACGTCTCCTTGGGCAATTTCTTTATGCAGTTGACTCTCCAGCCTAGCCTTAGCACGTCTCAAGTCCTCTAGTTGTTGACTTAGACTTTTAATAGTCTGGACATCTTGGGGGCTTCTCTTATGTACACCAATAGCGCAGCCTGCCAAAATCATCATCATCACTGCTGCCACAAAATAAAAACTAAACTTCTTCATGCTTTTTTCCATATCTTCACCCCTTACTTTTCTGTAAATATAATAACAGAATTCACATAAGGTGTCAACCTATCTAATATAAACTCTATATTACTTCATAAATATTGGAGCTATCGGAAATAATGATGCAAATAAAAGTGATACAACTGACATAAGTTTAATTAGAATATCCAAAGAAGGTCCGACTGTATCTTTTAAAGGATCTCCAAATGTGTCACCTGCAACAGCAGCTGCATGAGCCTTTGAACCTTTGCCGCCAAATTTTCCGGTCTCAATATATTTCTTTGCATTATCAAGAGCTCCACCCGTATTCGCACACAACAATGCTAATAGAAGCGCCGATAATAATGCTCCAATTAGAAAACCTGCTAATGCTACACGACCCAGAACCATACCAATCACTAAAGGTGTTAATACAGCAATTAGTGCAGGAAAAACCATCTTCTTTAAACTGTGGCTTGATGAAATAGCAATACATTTATTATAATCAGGAACAACTTCGCCTTTTAAAATACCTGGATTAGCTTTAAATTGTCTTCTGATTTCAATAATCATCTTATCGGCTGTCTCACTAACAGATTCAATTAATAAAGATGAGAAAGCGTATGGAACCATGGTACCTAGAAAAAGTCCCGCTATAACATAAGCACCAACTTCAGGACTCAAAAGTTGAATATTCGGTAAAGTAACTTCCTGCGCACTTCCGATAGCTGACCAGAGGTAAGCTGCAATTAAACCGAGAGCAGCAAAAGCAGCCGAACCAATAGCAAATCCCTTACCTATAGCTGCAGTGGTATTGCCAATTGAATCTAGTTCATCTGTTACTTCTCTTACCTCAGGAGATAAGTTTACCATCTGACTAATACCTCCAGCATTATCAGCAATCGGGCCAAACGTATCTACTGATACCGTCATAACTACAAAAGAAAGCATACCCAAAGCTGTATAAGTAATTCCTACTAATCCTCCCAACTGATAGGAAAGAATTGTCGCAATAGATATAATTAATACTGGCCAAAACGAAGACTTCATGCCTAAGCCTAAACCACCAGCAACTGCAACACCAGCACCTTCTTGGCAGCTTTCAGCTAATTTTTTTACCGGCTTAAACTCACAGGAAGTAAAATACTCACTAGTAAAACCAATAAGAATTCCAGAGCCAAGCCCAATTACTACAGACCAAAATGGAACTAAATTAAGAGGACTTAACTTCGTTACGACAAAATAACTAATAGCAGCGGTTAGTAAAGCACTCAACCTTGTGCCATTCATCAAAACAGCATGAGCATTTTCACTCTTAGATAAACTTACGAAAAGAATTCCTATTAAAGATGAAATTATACCTCCAGCAACTAAGAGTATCGGTAAATATAATGCGCCTGCAAAATTAGCTGCATTCAAATTATTCAAACCAAGTTTATTTAATAAGCCACTTATTATATCAGGATTAGACCTACCCACATAAACATAAAGCATAATAACAATGACAGAGATAACAGCCCCTACAAAAGACTCTAACAAGTCAGCACCAAGACCACCAACGTCACCAACATTATCACCAACATTATCAGCAATAGTCGCGGGATTTCTGGCATCATCTTCAGGAATATTCTCTTCTACCTTACCAACCATATCAGCTGCCATATCAGCTGCCTTAGTATATATACCGCCACCAACTCTATCAAAAAGAGCTACTAAAGAAGCACCCATTGAATAAGCACTTACAATCAATGCACCTTTAATAAAATTAATTTCACGACCACCGAGCATATCACTTACTAAAGGAACTTTGATACTTTCAATACTTAGATTGTCAGCTAAAAATTGAGCCCTAAACATCCACATTACAAAACACAACCCTAATAAAGCAATGGAACCAACAGAAATTCCCATAACAGCTCCACCCGAAAAAGCAACCTTTAAAGCTTTTGAAAAACCTTTGGTGGCACCTTGAGCAGTTCTCACATTAGCATTAGTAGCCATATTCATACCGATAAAACCTGCTAATCCAGAACAAAAAGTACCAACAGCAAAACTGACTGCTATCTGCCAATCCCAAATAAACCATACGATTGCACCTATAGCCACTAAAGCCACAAGCATCACTCTGACTTCTTCAACCATAAACATCATGGCGCCAGAACGTATATAACCGTGAACTTCAGTCATTTTATCATTACCCTTGTCTTGCCTCATAACAAAAGAGGCTAATATTTTTGCAACTGCCAATCCTAAAAAGCAGACTATTGTCGGTATTATTAAATACCAAATGTTATTGAGAATCATTAATCTATCCCCTCTACTTAGTTAATGTTTGCGAACGCTTTGATCCAATTGAAACCATATATATATTTGCCCCTACTAGTTTAGAAATGCGGTCTAAATAATTGCGGGCTTCTTTAGGTAAATCTGAGTATTTTTTACAGTTAGTTATATTCTTTAACCACCCTTTATGAGTTTCATAAACAGGTTTGCATTTTTGCAGAATTTCTACATTAGCCGGCATGTGTTTATACATACACCCTTTATATTTGTATCCAATACAAATCTTGATTTCTTTTAACTCATCTAAAACATCCAATTTTGTTACAATAATATCATTCAGACCGTTAACCAAAACGGCGTGTCTGCCCACAACTGCATCAAACCAACCACATCTTCTTGGTCTACCTGTAGTTGCCCCAAATTCTTCACCTTTATTTCTAACTTTCTCTAACGTAGTTCCTGGAAAAACAGTCGGCAGTGGACCTTCTCCTACTCTTGTAGTATAAGCTTTAATTACTCCTATAACTCTATCAATATTAGTAGGACCCACACCCGCACCAGTAAAAGCCCCTCCCACGGATGAACTAGAACTCGTAACAAATGGATAGGTTCCAAAGTCGACATCTAATAATGTTCCTTGAGCACCTTCAAATAAAATATCTTTTTTATTAGTTATTGCTTTATTTAAGATAATAGAACAATTTCCAACAAGTGGTTTTATCTGTTTGGCATATTTTGAATATTCTTTTAATATATCTTGATAACTAAATCCTTTAAAGTTATATGTTTTTTTAAATACCCTATTCTTTTCCTTTAGATTGGCATCTAATTTTGCTTTAAAAATAGACGGCTCTATTAAATCACAAATTCTAATTCCACAACGAGCCGCTTTATCAGTATAGCAAGGGCCAATTCCTCTTTTAGTTGTCCCAATTTTAGTTGCACCCTTATTCTCTTCTTTAAGGCTATCCAATATTTTGTGATAAGGAAAGATTACATGCGCTCTTTCATCTATAATGAGATTTTTTTTATTAACAACTATACCTTCTTTTTTTAAATTATCAATTTCATCAAGTAGTGCTTTAGGGTCTATGACAACTCCATTACCTATAATGCATATCTTACCCTTATGTAAAATGCCAGAAGGGATCAAATGTAGAATAAATTTTTTATCTTTTACAACAACGGTATGCCCAGCATTATTTCCACCTTGAAATCTAACTATATAGTCTGACTTCTTTGCTAGTATATCTATTACTTTACCCTTGCCTTCATCTCCCCATTGAGCTCCGATTACAACTGTATTAGGCATTTCAACTCCCTTTTTATTCCATTTATTATATTTTAAACACACTAAAGGCAGGAGTAAAATACCCCCTGCCAGCACTAAAGCTATTTATTGTTTTTATTTTTTAATTCATTTACTTTTTGCTTAGCCTTTTGAGTCCAGACATCATTAGACTTTGAAGCATCCACTCTTCTCTGCCAATATTCAATCGCTTTTTGATTATCACCTATCTGCTCATAAAGTGTCGCTAAATTACTATAAACAGCCAAATATGCGCTATCTAATGCTATAGCTTTATGAAATTCTTCTATTGCCTTATCATAAACCCCAAGATAAAAATAAATAATACCTATATCATTATGAATACAAGCATAATTAGGGTATAGCTCAGCGGCCTTATTATAAGAAGCAAGAGCTTTATCGTAATCCTTATTTTTTTGATGGCTATATCCAACCTGGCGCCACTGCATAGCTAATTGTATTTTCTCAGCATGTGAGGCTGGGGTCATCTTATTAACATTCTTAGGTGTCAGCTCAATTCCCTTGCCTTTTACATCGTTGCCTGAAACTATATTCAACTCTGTTTGTTGTGCAGTTTTCTTCGCTGATGTTTTAACTTTAGATTTTTTCGACTTCTTATAAGGACTTTTATCTTCTGAAATGTCAGCATCTTTACCAAAGCTTAAATTTGAATCCACTAACATAAAATCATCAAAATCATCAAAATCATCAAAATCATCAGTAAATTTTTTACTTTTGGCACTTGTTTTTTTTGGTTTAAATTTCGGAGGATCTTTCGGCTCAAACTCACTTGACTTAGGTTCAATATTGATAGCTGCGGCTATTGCCTGAGTTTCGATATTATCATCAGTTATAGGCTCTACATCGATCCCCTCAATCATAGCAAGCTCTGTTTTATCTTGAGCAGCTGGTATCACTTCTGGTGATATTTGCGATTCTTCTTTTATTACTTCTTTTTTAAATTGAGGCTTGATATCTGAAACACTTAAGCTTGGAGAATTAGCAACATAAAGAGTATATCCCTTTTTATGCTTTACTTGTATATAAGCTACTTTTTCTTTAAGATGAATAACTAAAAAGTCAATTCCATAGAAATTGATGTCACCTAAAGACGGATCAATGAAAGGTACAATGCTTTTTACTTCTACGCCATTAACTATAATTTCTGTGGGTACATTAGCCGACTGAGCAAAAGCGTTGCCAACGACATC
>Ga0307992_1000371_pt1 | contig 28974 bp, 23 predicted proteins | sample EllFjometagen133_FD_203162 | JGI IMG/M metagenome (GOLD analysis project Ga0307992, IMG submission 203162) | Marine microbial communities from Ellis Fjord, Antarctic Ocean - #133 | ecosystem: Environmental > Aquatic > Marine > Unclassified | place: Southern Ocean | collected 2014-10-08
CACACAATTCGTGGAACAGAATGGAAGATAGACCCGGACGTTCCTGCCGGCGTTCCATTAATTGCGGATATGTCTTCTAACTTCTTGAGTAAACCACTTGATTTCAGCAAATATGATCTCATTTATGGTGGAGCTCAAAAAAATATCGGACCAGCCGGAGCTACATTTGTTGTAGTTAAAAAATCTATGTTGGAGAAGATCAATCCCGGTCTTTCTACAATGATGGATTACAACACTCATGCCAGCAAAGGATCTATGTTCAATACTCCTCCTACATTCGCTATTTATGTGATAGGTGAAGTTCTTAAATGGATCGAAGGAAATGGCGGTCTAACAGGAATGCAGAAGATCAACGAAGAAAAAGCTGCATATATTTATGATGTTATCGATAATTCTGATTTTTATAGAGGAACAGTTGTTAAAGAAGATCGCTCATTTATGAATATCCCTTTCCGTCTTCCAACAGAAGAATTGGAAAAGAAATTCATCGCAGAATCTACTGCTAATAAAATGTTGAATTTGAAAGGACATAGAAGTGTTGGCGGCTGCCGAGCTTCAGTTTATAATTCACTGCCAATGGAATCAGCAAAAGCTCTTGCAAAATTCATGGTTGATTTCGAAAAAACAAATAAGTAGTAAAAAATAAATAATATTATGCGGGTTTTCCAATAAATTTCGGGAATCCCGCATTTATTTATGAAAGATAAAATAATACCTGAAAAGCAGCAATCAATAGATCTTTCAAATCTTAGATTGATCCATCTTGCCTTTTTTACAGCATTTGCAATAACGATCTATGTAGTAGAAAGCTTTATCCCTAAACCTTTTCCATTTTTGAAATTAGGTCTGGCTAATATTGTTGTCCTATTACTGCTTGTTTCCGGAAATTTCCGCTATGCACTTGTTGTGATAATTGGGAAAACAGTAGCTGGTGGTTTTATTAGTGGTTTATTTCTTAGTCCAACTACACTTCTTTCCATTAGTGGAAGCTTATGTTCACTTTGTGTAATGGCAATAGTATTAAAAAGCAAAGCTCGTTTCAGTCTTTTAGGGATAAGTATACTGGGAGCAGTTACACATAATCTTGTTCAAATAGTGGTTGTGCGGTTGATCCTTATAAAAGAAAATACAATATTTTATTTGACGCCCCTCTTGATTTTTATGGGAATAGCTACAGGAATTTTAATAGGATATATAGCTAAATTAATTTTAAATAGGATAAATGGAGATTATGAAAAAAGAAGTAATTAAATTCCTGTTCATTTTTATTGCGATCATTGTTTTATTTCTGGGAATTGGGTTTGGTCTATTTAAATATTACAGTAAAGAATTGCCGCCCCTTTCTGAATTACAAAGTTATGAGATGAAAGTAGGTTCAGAAGTTTATGATCGTAATGATAACTTGATACATATTTTCTATGTTGAGAAAAGGCAATTAACTCATCTGAAAGAACTGCCTGAATATCTGCCAAATGGAATAATTGCCGTTGAGGATAAAAATTTTTACAAACATTGGGGGATGGATCAACTAGGTCTTATCCGAGCAATTATAGTTGATATTGCGAAAGGCGATTTCTCTCAGGGAGCAAGTACAATAACGCAACAGCTTGCCAGGAATATGTTTCTCTCACTTGATAAACAACTTCCCCGCAAGATCAAAGAACTGATCCTTGCCATCCGGATCGAAAAGAACTTCTCTAAAGATGAAATATTAGAAATGTATTTGAATAAATCTCCCTTTGGTCCCGGACTATACGGCATAGAAGTTGGCTCAAAAAAGTATTTTGGTAAAGAAGCTAAATATCTTACAATTCCGGAGGCGGCTCTGTTGATTGGGATGCCTCAGCTGCCCAGTGCTTACTATCCATTCCGTCATCCTGAACGTGCTATTAAACGAAGAAATATTGTACTACGGCGTATGTTTGAAGAAAAGGTTATTGGCGAAGAACAATATAAAGAAGCTGTTGAAACAGAATTAGTATTATTTGAGCCAACAGGGAACTTTGGAGCTAAAGATTATTTCATAGAATATATCCGCAGAAGGCTTGAACGTGAATTCGGAACAACACAACTTTTTGCTGGTGGACTTAAAATATATACTACCCTGGATATGGAACTTCAGGAATATGCTGATTCCGTATTGAACATGAATTTGAGAAAGTTCGAGAATAAAAATGATTATGAATTCAAATATGATGATTTTCCAGCTGATACGATTAATATTGTAACTCCATATGTTCAGGGAGGAGTATTTTCAATAGAACCAGAAACTGGTTTTGTACGTGTAATGATAGGCGGAAGAAATTTTAATCATAGTAAACTGAATCGGGTAATGCAATCTATACGGCAACCAGGTTCTTCCTTCAAACCCATATTATATTCTACTGCTGTAGTAAACGGCTATACCCCAGCTACAATAATTGAGGATGAATCGTTTTCATTCATTCAAAGTGACACACTCTTCTGGAGTCCGAAAAACTATTCAAGTAGAAATTTTGGTTATACCCGTTTACGTACCGGGTTAAAAAAATCAAGAAATGTTTTTGCTGCAAAAACAATTTATGATATAGGTCCTCGTAAGGTAATGGAATTTGCAGAACGATTTGGGCTCACAACTCCTGTCTATCCTTTCTACACTTTAGCAGTTGGCAGTATGGAAGTACATCCATATGAATTGATCAGTGCCTATACTACATTCCCAAATGGTGGAGAAAGGGTTAAACCGATATTTGTTCGAAGAGTTGAAGATAAATACGGTAAAATTTTGAAATCTAATGAACCGGAAAAGATCCGAGTGATAAGTGAACAAACAGCATATATAATGGCTAGTTTAATGAAATCAGTTTGTGAAGACGGAACGGGAGTAGGTATCCGCTGGCAATCCGGCTATGAGACGCTTGGCTCTATAAGCTATAAATGGAATGCAGCCGGAAAAACTGGTACTACAGATGATTTTCGGGATGCCTGGTTCATTGGGTATAATAAAAAATTAGTAACAGGTATCTGGGTTGGCTTTGATGATAACTCAAGTTTGGGGCAAAGTCAGTCTGGCGCTACAGCTGCTCTACCATCCTGGCCTTATATAATGAAGAAAGCAGTATATCTTGATTCACCCAAGAACAGTAAGGGAGATCCAATCGTAAACGGAGATGAGCTGCAGTTTAAAAAACCAGAAGGCATAATTACGGTAGAAATATCTAAAGAAACCGGCTTGCTTCCTAAAAATGATTATGAAGAAACAATGCAGGAAGTATTCATTGCAGGAACGGAACCGACACCTCTTAGTGATAGCTTGAACTATAATTTCTACCCGACTTTTTATCGTGAACATGACATGGATTCACTGGTTGTTGACTTGGGTGGAAAAGCTTATATTTGGCCGGATTCCATAATTTATGAACCAACTTATCCTGATACTGCCCGACCTGATTATATGGTGATGGCTCCCAGGCATGAACCCGATCCGATAGATTTACGGGGAGCTTTGGTCGTACAGGGTAAAAAGATCATCACACGACCTGATAGTTTACTCTGGAAGGGACCAAATTGGCTAAATCCATACACTGAACCTGAAAATATTATTGATAAATTAATCGACTCATTGATCAAGGTGGTACAGTGATCCTAAAGTTACTATATGCTTTTACTATAGCCTTTTTTTTCGTATATATATTCTATTTGAGAATTTTTTTTAATGGTTTAAAAGACAGGAATATTAATTTCTCACATTCTAAACCTTTTGTGTCGGTTATCATTGCTGCTAGAAATGAAGAACAAAACATAGCTAGATTGCTTACAGCATTAGAAAATCAGTCATATCCATTTGATCAATACAATATCATCATTGCAAATGATGGATCCACAGATGGAACCGTATCTATAGTTAAGCAGTTTTCAAAGAAATGGAATAATATTAAATTATTGAAGGTAACAGGAAGAGAGAATGTGATATCTCCCAAAAAAAATGCTCTATCACAAGCTATCGAAATATCGGAAGGAGAAATTATACTTTTAACTGATGCTGACTGTTTGGTGGGGAAACACTGGATTGAATCAATGGCTGCCTGCTTTAAAGATAGTGATATGATAATTGGATTTTCTAGAACTCAACTCAAGGATTGGAGAAGATCAAAATTCATAAGAAAATTTGAACATTTTGACTTTCTGGCAATGTTTTATGCTGCCGCAGGTGCAATTTCATCAGGGAAATATTTTTCTTGTTCAGGACAAAACATTGCCTATAAGAAAGAAGCATTTATTAAGGTTGGAGGTTTCAAGAAAATCAATCATCTGATCTCAGGTGATGATGTAAATCTAATGCAGTTATTCCGAAGGAACAAAATGAAGATCAAATTTTCTTTTAATGATCATAGTTATGTTTATACAAGACCTATAGTAAATATTGGTAAATTTTTAAGTCAGAGGAGCAGATGGACTTCAAACATGAAATGGCAGATTCTGTTAAATCCGGAATTTTTCGTTTATTTAACTAGTGTTTTTTTTATTACTTTTTTACCAATAGTTCTTCTGTTTATTTTCTGGCAACTTGGAATTGGGATACTCTTACTAAGAGTGATATTGGAATTAATTTTCTTGAAATATGGGTATGAGGTTTTTGGAGAAGATAAAAAAAAGTTGATGTTTTATCCTGTTTGGTTTTTACTACAACCCTTTTATATAATTGCTGTTGCATTAATGGGCGGGCTAAATATTTTTTCTTGGAAAAAGTAATAAATTGGAGGTTATGATGAGTATATTTAAAAAAGTTTCACTAATTGTTTTATGCGTTTCTTTTCTCACGGCACTTGTAGCTCAAGATGATTTCAAAACATGGAAATTGCAGCAAAAGACAGAAATGAAGAAATTTATAAGTGAACAGGATAAAGCTTTTGCAGCTTTCCTGAAAATGAATTGGAAAAACTTTGAAACATTTAAGGAAAATGTTAATGATACTATACCAAAACCTGAAACTATACCGGAAGTTGAACCGAGAAAGATCGAAGAGTTAGAAGTTTCAAATATAATTAAAGAGATTATAGTTCCTCCTAAAATGTTTGTAGAAGAGAAGGAAAAAAAAGACAGCATGGTCAGGGTTGAGCTAACAGATGATCCTCGTGTTACAATTAATTATCTTGGTCTACCGTTAGAGTTGAATTATCAACCTCAAGTAGATATTCAATTAAAGGAACCGATCGATGAAAAGAGTATTGCCGATTTCTGGTATTCTATCAGCAATGTTGATCATACCACTTTTTTCTCACAGATAAATGATTATCGAGAGCAGTTAAAGCTAAATGATTGGGGTTATTGCTTACTCCTGAATGACGTAACTAAACAAGTCTCGGGAGATTCACAAAATCTTTCCAGACTACTACTCTGGTTTATGCTCACTAAATCGGGATATGAAGCAAAAGTTGGATTTGCCCAGAACAATGTCTACCTGCTGCTTCCCTGTAAAAACACTATTTATGGTGTATCATACGTGATTATTGATGATAAAAGATTTTATACTTTATCATTTGATACGAAAGAACAAATTAAAATTTCCATTAATACATATGATGGAAAATATCCAGATGCTGATGATCTGATTGATCTCAGTGTAAAAGATACACCAAAAGTTAAAAGTACATTAATTGAGAAAGAACTTAAATTCAAATATGAAGATCAGGATTATACTATTCCTGTTACATACAATCAGACAACAGCAGAATATTTTAAGAATTATCCGCAAACAGATCTGGAAGTATATTTCAAAGCTCCGCTTTCTGAAGAAGCTACTTATTCACTCACTTTAGGATTAAAACCTATCCTTGAAGGTAGAACTGAAGCTGATGCAGCAAATGTGCTACTCAGATTCGTCCAAACTGCTTTCCAATATAAAACTGATGGAGATCAATTTGGCGGTGAAAAGAGCTTGTTCTCGGATGAAACACTCTTTTATCCATATTCTGATTGCGAAGATAGATCGATCATATTTGCTTACCTGATAAGTCATATATTAGATCTAAATGTTATTGGATTGGATTACCCGGGGCATATTTCAACAGCAGTTCTATTTCAGCATAATCTAATTGGTGATAAAGTTAAATACAATTCTAAGAATTATGTAATCTGTGATCCAACCTATATCAATGCAAATATTGGCATGGAAATGCCGAAATTTAAAGATATAGAACCAAAGATAATAGATTTTCAAAAGTAAAATGGATCTGGTTTGAAATTCGTAATTTTTGATGATGCTTTCCGCAGTAATTTTTTCCCGATCACATTAACACGATCTACCGGCGATCTAAGGATTGGCATCCTCAAATTGCGTCAGAGGATCTTAAATTACTTTTCAGTTTTAGAAACTAATATCATTATATCATCAACTCTTGAAGAAATCTATAAAGAGAGACATATAAACTGGAACGTGAATACACTCACAAACGAGGAAACGATCTTTATTAATAGCAGGATCAAAATAAATGAAACATTTAAAAATGCAATTATGACTTTGAAAACTAATGAATGTTTAGTAAATGAAGATACAATTCTTGCAGCAAAATGTATACCTGCATCAAAAAATAATAGTTCTGAAAACATCAATGAACTTTTTGGGAATTTAAAGATAATTAATGAACCAAAACTAGAATGCTGGGAATTTTTGTGGGATCTTTTAAAAGCAAATTCAGAGTATATCACACGTGATTTCAATGATGTGTTTTATGATAAGGATAACTATTTTGAAACAGAATTAGGAACTACTGTGATTAATCCCTATAACGTTTGGATCGGTGATGGTGTTACACTAAAACATGGAGTTATAATTGACGCAACTGATGGACCGGTTATTCTGGATGAGAATTCAACAATAATGTCGAATACTGTCGTTATCGGCCCGGTATATATAGGTAAAGGATCAACAATAAAAATTGGGGCGAAGATATACAAGGGAACTTCTATTGGCCCAGTTTGCAAAGTTGGGGGAGAAGTTGAAGAGACGATTTTTCAAGGCTACTCCAATAAACAGTATGATGGGTATCTTGGTCATAGTTATCTGGGTGAATGGGTAGATCTAGGAGCTAATACAAATAATTGTGCTCTAAATAATAATTATAAAACTGCGTCAGTATACTTCTATCCTCAAGCTGATTTTATTGATACACAGAATAAATTTATTGGTACGTTTATTGGAGATCATTCAAAAACCGGTGTAAATTCAACTATCAATGCAGGTACTGTCATCGGAATTGGATGTGATCTAGATGGATCGGAGTTAATCAATAAAAATATTCCATCTTTTAAATATGTAACAGGATTAAAAGCAGGAGATTATTTATTAGATAAGTTCATTGAGATTGCTGAGCTTGTGAAAAAAAGAGGAGATCTCACATTTTCCGGATCAGAAAAAGAACTTTACAGCATGATCCATAAACAGGTTTTTGACAATTGATATGGATGAATTAAATAATACTGGAGCAATAATGCAAGATTATATAAAAGTAGTTTTCCGTACTAGAAGAGAAGGCTACTACTTAAATGAAAAAGAATATCCAATACAACCTGAAATGAATGTTATCGTCAAAGTTGAGCGTGGTGAAGATATCGCAAATATTGTTAACTGTGCCGTTGAATGGGATAAAATAGATAAGAAACCGGATATTTCTGAAATTTCATCAATTAAACGAATCGCAACTGAAGCTGATGATAAACAGTTGGAAATTGTAAAAACAAAAGAAGAAGAAACTAAGAAAAAATTTCTTGAGATGCTGAAAACTCAGTCATTCACAATGAAACTTCTGCAAACCATTTATCAACTTGATGGTAATAAACTTACATTTTTCTTTTCAGCTGACGGCAGAATAGATTTCAGAGATTTTGTCAGAGAACTTGCCTCAGAATTTAAAACGAGAATTGAATTACATCAAACATCAGGTCGCGAAGATGCCAGGAGATTAGGTGGACTGGGCATGTGTGGAAAAACATATTGCTGTGTAAGTTTCTTAAGAAAGTTTAATCAAGTAACAATTCAGATGGCAAAAGATCAAAATTTACTTAGTAACCTTTCGAAAATCTCCGGACCATGCGGAAGATTGTTATGCTGTTTACATTACGAAGAAGATTATTATTTAAAAAAATCAGAAGATTTTCCTGAATTAGGTGAAGTTATTCATTATAAAGAAAAGAAAATGTATGTAGAGAAGAATGATTATTATAATAATCGCATTAATCTTATTGCAGATGATAGAGAACGCTACATACTAACATTGGAAGAATTTAAAAATATTAGAAAACAAAATAATGGCAAAACAAGTTCTTGAGCTCTTACCTGAAGAATTAATTCAAAGTATACTTGATCTAGGAGAGAAAAAGTTTCGGGCAAAACAAATCCTGAATTGGATATATTTAAAAAAAATTACAAATTTTGCTGAGATGACATCTCTTTCCGAAACACTCAGATTAAAACTTCAGAATCAATTTTATACTACACTTCCCACCGTAATTCAAAGATCAATCTCAATTGATGGGACAAAAAAATACTTACTTTCTTTATCAGATGAAAGTAAAATTGAGATGGTACTAATTCCTAATGGAAAGAAAAATACACTTTGTATTTCTTCTCAAGTTGGATGTGCAAGAAATTGTCAATTTTGTGCTACTGCTAAGTTAGGTTTAAAGCGTAACTTAGAGACTTACGAGATCACCTCGCAGGTTTTTCTTGCAATTCAGGAGCTGGGTGAGGATAAACTAACAAATATAGTTTTCATGGGAATGGGTGAACCTCTAGATAATTTTGATAATGTAATTAAGGCAATAAGGATCCTGCAGGATGATCTTTGTTTTAATTTCAGTCCCAGAAGGATCACTTTATCTACTTCTGGAGTAATTCCCCAAATAGCTAAACTTGCTGATACTGGAATAAAAATGAAATTGGCAGTCTCTTTGAATTCAGCAATTCAGACTAAAAGAGAAATAATTATGCCGATCAGTACAACATATTCTATATCAGAACTTAAAAAAACCTTGATAGATTTTAGAAGAAAAACTAGTTATCGAATAACGTTCGAATATGTGATGATAAAAGATTTTAATATTGGAAATGAAGATGTAAAAGCATTATTGAGGTTTTTGGGAGATATTTCTTGTAAATTGAATGTCATCAAGTGGAATGAGGTTGATGATCTTCCATACAAAACACCTTCTGATAAAGAGATCGAAAAATTTATAAATTCAATGAGTGTACTTAGTTCTGCCATAACTTACAGAAAAAGCCGAGGAGCGGATATTGATGCCGCTTGTGGTCAATTAGCAGCAAAGTATATTCATAATGTTAAGGAGTAATCATGAAGAATATTGATCTAAGTAAAATTGCTAAGATGATCGATCATACTGAGTTGAAAGCCAGTTCGGGAGAAAAAAAGATCAAACAGTTATGTAATGAGGCCAAACAATTTGGATTCATTTCTGTTTGTGTGAATCCAGCCTATGTAAAATATTCCAAAGAACAATTGGAAGGAAGCGATGTGATCGTTTGTAGTGTTATCGGTTTTCCACTGGGAATGAATACGAGTGAGATAAAAGCATCAGAAGCCCGGAAAGCTGTTGAGGAAGGGGCATCAGAGATTGATATGGTAATAAATGTAGGTGCTGTGCGAGACGGCAGATTTGATTATGTTCTGGAAGATATCAAACAAGTAGTTCAAGCGAGTTCACCTGCACATGTAAAAGTTATTTTAGAGACATGTTATCTAACTGATGCAGAAATAATAAAAGCGTGTGAACTTGCCGTAGAAGCAGGAGCACATTTTGTAAAAACTTCTACAGGATTTGGTGCATTTGGCGCTTTTGAACATCATGTTAAAATTATGCGTGAAACTGTAGGTCCAGATATTGGTGTGAAAGCTTCGGGTGGCGTTTCAAATTTTAAAGATGCTTTAAGAATGATTAATGCGGGAGCAACCAGACTGGGTACTAGCGCGGGAATAGTTATTCTGGAAGGAGCTAAATTATTAAAATATGCTCCTGATGCCTGGCTTGAACCTGAAATTCCCTGTCATCTCTGTCCTGCCAGAAGTGCAACTATGTCAAAATTACCTAAAGCATTATATCAATATTATAATAAAATGTGTTTAAAATGTGAACATCGTGATAAATACAATAAGTTTTACGATTAGGAGGATTAGAGTATGTACGGATATATGAATAAAATTGTAAAAATAGACCTTAGCACAGGAAAACAGGAAAATATTAAAATAGATGAAAAAATCCGAAGAAATTTCATTGGTGGAAGAGGACTTGGATTAAAACTATACACAGACATTTGCTCAGTTAAAACTAATGCTCTCGATGAAGAGAATGCAATAATATTTATGACAGGTCCTGTAACAGGAATAATTCAGACGGCTGGAAGGTATCAGGTAACTTCCAGATCTCCATTAACAGGAACAATTATTTGTTCGAGTTCAGGTGGATTCTTTGGAGAAAAATTAAAAAAAGCAGGATACGATGGATTAATTATTACAGGAAAATCAGCAAACCCGGTTTATCTAGATATTACGGAAGCTGGAATTGAGATAAAGAATGCAGAAAGTATCTGGGGAAAAGATACACATAAAACTATGGATATTCTTAAAGAAACATTAACATCTAAAATATCTGTTGCCTGTATCGGACCAGCTGGTGAAAATCTGATTCCGTATGCTGCAATTATGAATGACAAGGATAGGGCTGCAGGTCGCGGGGGATTAGGTGCAGTTATGGGTTCAAAGAATCTTAAAGCTCTCGCAGTTTTAGGAAATAAAAATATTTCAGTAAGTGATCCTGAAGAATTGAAAAAAATGATTTCTACTATAAATACCTTAATTGATAAAAATCCGATAACTGGGAAATCTTTACAGTTACTTGGAACTTCTGTCTTGGTAAATGCTATTAATAATAATGGAATGTTTCCAACTAAGAATTTCCAGCAGGGAGTCTTTAATGATGCAAAAGGTATAAGTGGAGAGAAAATTGCCGAAACGCTCTTACAGGGAAGATCTGCTTGTTTCAGGTGCCCGATAGCATGTGGAAGGAGTACTAGGACCGATGATCGAGAAGGTGAAGGTCCTGAATTTGAAACTGTATGGGCATTTGGAGCACAATTGGGAGTTAATGATCTTAAGACGATAACTGAGGCGAATTATACTTGTAATGAATTAGGCTTGGATACAATAACTACAGGGAATACAATTGGATGTGCAATGGAGCTTTACGAGAAAGGTGCTTTCCCGCAAAAACTTGAATGGGGAGATTCTTCCAATCTTGTGAAGTTAGTGGAAGATATTGCTTTTAAAAGAGGTATAGGTAAAGATCTGGCGCTTGGTTCAAAACGATTAGCTGAAAAATATGGAAGACCCGAATTAGCCATGCAGGTTAAGGGAATGGAATTACCAGCTTATGATCCGAGAGGTTCACAGGGACAAGGTTTATCTTATGCTACCTCAAACAGAGGTGGATGTCATATGCAGGCTTATTTAATTTCACCGGAAATACTTGGATCACCGGTTCGTTTGGATAGATTCTCTATTGAAGGTAAGGCGGAATTGGTTGCTCTCTTTCAGGATATATCAGCTGCCGTTGATACTCTGGTACTATGCAGGTTTTTACAATTTGCAGTTAGCATTGATACATTTAAAGATATTCTAAATATTGTAACTGGCTCAGATTTTACAGAAGATGAACTTCTAATGGTTGGAACCAGGATATACAATCTGGAACGAAAATTCAATACTGATGCAGGTTTCGATCGTAAAGATGATATGTTGCCTTCTAGATTCTTGAACGAAGTATTTACAGAAGGTGCTTCTAGAAATAGAGTTGTAAAACTTGATGAAATGCTGGATAGATATTATAAACTACGCGGCTGGGATGAGAATGGAGTTCCAACAGAGGAAACATTAAAAAAACTTGATATTTGAGGATAAATGAAAGTAACTTTAGCTGGGTTCAACATAGATACAAATTTGATTGATAAATTACCGGAAGATACAATTGCCACACCTGAAACTATCTCAGCAGCTTATGCCCGTATAAGCCGTGATCCTAAAGATGTTCCGGAATTGCGTAAGGAAGCAAGAGAACAGGTTAAAAAAGCACGCCGCTCTAATAAAGCAATAGTCTTTGGGATGAGCCATCATTCAGTAGCTGAGCATGCATATTTCAACTTTGATATTCTGCAGATCTCACGTTTGGCTTTGGAAGAACTGGAAGCACGCCGCATCGGGTCTGCCTACACTGAAAAATCTCAACGCTATATTACCCTGAAAGGAGATTGTGTTCTTCCCAAGGAATTCAATGATAGTGACACAAATAAATTTAAAGAACTGGTTGAATTTCAAAATAAGTTCTATCTGGATAATCTTGAGAAATTAGCGCAATATCAGTTTAATAATAATCCAGAACTCGCAGAACAAGCCGAAGAAGCATCTGCTAAAGGTACTTCCGATAAAATGAATAGAGCTAAGAATACAATGGAGGGTTGGGCTAAAGAAGATGCACGTTATGCTCTTAGCCTGGCTACTCAAGCTCAACTCGGCATGTCATTCAATGCCCGTACCCTGGAACATGCCATCCGCACAATGAGATATTCAGAACTCATCGAGTGCAGAGAATTATCGCAAAAACTATATGATACGACCAAAGATGTGGCACCATCACTTATCATTCTTACAGATCCGGATGAATTCCGAAAAGCGTTTAAAACTGAACTGAAGGATGATAACTTCAAGTATACTCGATCTAATCTAAAAAAGTATGTAAAAGAGATGATAGATAAATATTATGGTGAATTGCATGAAGGAATTCCTCAGATCATCACAGAAAAGCATGAAAAACTGATCTTGGAATCCAATGTGGATAGAAATATTGCAACTGCAATTATACACAATAATTCACTGTTATCAATTGAAGATTCATATCGCATTGCTTGTGTAATTCTGTCGGAGGAAGAAAGAGGAAAAAGTTTCTTTGCTGAAATTTTGAAATATGTTTCAGCTTTTGATTCTCTTCCACGTGAATTTGAGTTTACCGGGGAATTAAAATACGAGCTGGTAGTTAGTGCCAGTAATTTTGCTCAACTCAAACGTCATCGTTTAATGACCCTTTTATCGCAAGATTACGATCCCAGTCTGGGAATCACAATTCCACAATCTATAAAGGCAATAAGTGCAGAAAATGAACTTATGGAAGTTTGCCGTAGAAGTGAAGAACTTTTTTCGGAGTTTTTACCTAAATATGGCAATGCTGCTGAATACTGTTTAACCAATGCCCACCGAAGACGAGTGCTGGTTGCTGCTAATCCTCGTGAACTTTATCATTTCTCACGTCTGCGTGAAGATGAACATGCCCAGTGGGACATCAAAGACACTGCTGGTAGAATGATGAACCTGGCAAAACAGGTTGCACCACATTCATTTATTCTCTCAGGTGGGAAAGATCAGTTTGAGAAATTGAGAGAAAAGTAAATAACAATACTTTTTAAGCAGTATAACACTTATACAATTTACTTAATTTTTTATTTACAATTCAATGTATTTAATATTTATCTTCTTTGGGAGAATGGATTATGGATGAAACTGAAATCATGACTACAAATGAAGAGATCGCAAATGCGGTTTTACATGGAGTAGGTTTAGGCTTATCAATTGCCGTGCTTGTTGCTTTAGTCGTATTAGGTCGGATTCATGGGAATATTTTGTACATAGTGAGTTTTAGTGTTTACGGATCTTCATTAATTTTACTGTATCTGTCTTCTACTCTTTATCACAGTTTTCCTCATGGCAAAGTAAAGGACATTTTTGAAATATTTGATCATTCCGCCATTTATCTACTTATAGCAGGAACATATACACCCATTTCTCTGATTGCAGTAAAAGGAAGTTTTGGTTGGACAATGTTTGGTATAATCTGGGGTGTAGCGATCTGCGGAATTTTGTTTAAAGTATTTTGGATTAAAAAATTTGTCGTATTATCAACAGTCTTTTATATGATCATGGGAGTATTCATTGTAAGCGCTATTAAACCAATATTCTCTAACATGAATACAACCAGCATTGTTTTTCTTTTTATCGGAGGTGCTTCCTATTTATTGGGAACAATATTTTTTCTCTGGAGGAAGATAAAGTATCATCATGCTGTCTGGCATCTTTTTGTTTTGGGTGGAAGCATCTGCCATTTTTTTACTATGTTTTTTATGATATCAAAATAGAATTCTAACTTTTAACGTTTATGCAAAAGAATATAACATATAGCATCATACTCGAAAAGATGAGTAAAATAGTTACAAAACATTATGTGTGATCATCCAACTTTCTTTGATATTTTAGCTTCTTTTCATGCTAATGGATTGTGGGGATACATCTCTTCACGATGTTGAAATGAGATTATGTCAGGTTTTACAACAACACCGGCATCGATATTTACCGCCTGTCGAATGGTCTCATTTTTCTGCCAGCTATCATAACCTGCTAATACGGTTGGTAAATGGACAATGAGAGCAGCAGAGATAGACCGCGAGGCACTTTCCCAAAGATAGCTTGGAGTATGATCCACAGCATAATAATCTACCTTTCCCACTTTCAATATAGGATTTTTAAATGTGGTTGGTTTGGCAAAATAGAATCCCATACCTTCATCGCAACTAACGTCGATAATCAAGCAGCCCGGTTTGAGACTAGATATTTCATCTTCAGTAACGAATTGAATTGGATGTTTTGGTTTCTGGAAAGTACCATTCACGATGATTTCGGATTGGCTGATCAGATCAGCCAATGGTTGTTCACTTCCATCATGTTCTACCACCAACATTCGCGGTTCACCTTCATTGCCTTCCCTTATGTGTACATAATGACAATCAAGCACATCCTCCCGCACTTCGTTGTCGGGACGTTGAATACAGATTGTGATATCTCTAAAACCACGAGCTTTTAGAGCGTAGATTGCGCCACGGCTTACCGCACCAAAACTAAAAATGATCACTTTGCGCTGGTTACCGTAATGTCCGTCTATCCCTTTTAAATGAAGGGCATGTAATACTGCACAGTAACCCGCCATTTCGTTATTTTTATAAAAAGTGTGTCGCCCAATATTCCCGTTTGGTCCCCAGACAAACATATCCTCAAAAGCAATTAGAGTCTGCTTACGATCGATCGCAGCCTGAGTGTGTGACCTTTGTTGTACACAATGAGGATAACCCCAGAGGATTCCGCCTTCCTTTAGTTCTTCAAAATCCGCTAAGACTGGTTTGGCAAGGATCACATTCCCAATATCGGCTAGTAGTTCGTGGCGTGTGGCAACACCACCTGATTGATCTGCCATCTCAGAATCGCAAATGCCAAAAGGTGCTCCATATCCCTCTTCAAATATTAACTGACTTCGAATTTGTTCCGAAAGGCGCATCAAGTGTTCCGGATGGATTGGAATTCGATTCTCGTCCTCTTTTCTGGATGTACCAATGACACCAAATTTTAGAATATTCATATAGTTCCCCTTTATCTAGCATACACATACAATTGTGATCATTAATAAGTGTCTACTAAAAAATAAGTTAATTGTTTTATACGATTATGTCATCTATCCACAAAACTATAATCCAAATCGTGCTATTTACGTGCTACATTAAAACTATAATTGAGAAAAAAGTACCTACAAATCTGATAATCCTTAAATTTTTTGACAGGCAACATCTATTAATCTTCTTTGCTTTATGTATATAAGTGATGTGAAAAAGGAGTAGAAGAAATGAATAGAACTATAATCTTTGTTTTAAGCATTATCATCTTAACGAGTTGTGCAATATCGAAATGCGTGCCCGAAGGTAGAAGTAGTGATTCTTTTTCGTTTAAAGAATTAGATTCTGCTCCGAAAGTTTTTGTACCGCCACTTCAATTTCTAGAAGCAAGTGATAAAACAAGACTTGCTTATAGAGAATATATACCCGAAAAGATAGATGCTGTACTCATATTTTATCATGGTGGAGGTGCCTACAGCAAGGCTGGATATCAGTTTATTGGGGACGGGTTGAGCAAACGTTTCAATATCTTGGTAATTACACCGGATATCAGAGGTCATGGTGATTCTGGTGGAGATAGAGGAGATACTCCAAACGTGGAACAGGTCTTTGATGATATTAGTTTATTGATAAATCATATAAAAGAAAAATATCCGCAGAAAAAACTTTTTCTCGGAGGGCATTCTTCCGGTGTAGGATTAGTTTTGAATTATTCCAGTTATAAGAAACGGGAAGAAACCGATGCTTACATTTTCCTTTCTCCTCATCTGGGCTTCCGTTCTGAAACAGAAATAAAAAATAATCCCAACCCTTTTGCTACAGCTAAAACAGAACTTTTTATTAGCAATGCTATGACAGGATCTGATGGTGATTCCCTAGCTGTATTTTTTAATTATTCAGAAGAAATATTACAATCAACTAAGAATATTGCAGCAATTACTGTGAATATGTCAAATGCGATAACTCCTTCTGCTCCAGTAAATCAGATCAAAAAACTGAATATCCCAACAGCAGTTTGGATTGGTGAAAAAGATGAATTATTAAACGCAAATAAAGTAGTGTTTCTTTTCACAAAGTATAATCCTGAAGTTTATACGAACATTGTAAGCGGAGAGAAGCACCTCTCGATTTTGGTAAATGCAGCTGATTATATGGGTCCCTGGATACTAGAAAAAGCGTTAGAAAAGCAACAATGATTTACAATTATAAATTTATTATCTAAGGTAGAAAGTCTTCCTGCAAATTATTTTAGAGGTTAGTAACAGTCAATTGATCTTAAAGATAGAATCGTAGAAGTTGTACTTATCAGCTGTAGGTTAACAACTAAATAAAAAAACGCCCTGTTTCCAGGGCATTTTATATATATATTTTAGGCTACTTCATTAACAGCATTTTCTTTGAAACTTCAGAAGAAGCTGTCTTCATTTTTACAAAGTACATTCCACTTGATGTAGAATTGCCATTATTGTCCTTTCCATTCCAAACAACAGTTGTATTCTGCATGATCTCATTATTAACAATTGTTCTTACAAGCTGACCTTTAATATTGAATATCTTAACTGAAACAGGTTTCAGAAGGTCATTTTCGTTAATTGAAAGTGCAATATTCGCTGTTGGATTAAATGGATTTGGATATACAGAAATTGAATTTACTGCAGCTATATTAATTGTGTTGTCTTCGGAATCTGTTGGCTGCATTCCATTAGGCCCGCCATAAGCGCCCATATCATTTCTTGATCCATCAACATCATTGTACATTGCATCAGGATTTCCTGCATCGATGCAAGGTGATCCTGTCTGCAGACTCCAGTTTGCTGTAAGTCCGTCATAACCTGATCCATCTCCATCTGAGGGTGATATAAAGAGAGGCTCTCCCTCGATATTACCTTCTCCTGCAAATCCGCCGGTAACACAACTATAAGTGATCTCCGGAGTACTTTGCGGGAAGTATATTTCACCATTATCAATGATGATCGAGTTAGAAATAACAGGAACTGAACTTAACAGGAAGAATAAATATGGAGATGCATTAGTAGATAAATTATTAGCAATTGTGTTATTTACTAAAGTTGCATTAGAATCATTCTTGAAACTAAATGCTCCCCATTGTCCTGTGTTATTTGCAACTATATTATTGCTGATCTCAGGAGATGATGCAGTACATCTAATAGCTCCGGCACAATTTGAACTTGTGTTATTTACAATAACATTTTGTGAGATCAAAACATCATTGGAACCAACTATTTCAATAGCTGCAGCTTGTGAAGATGTATTATTATCATGTATAATACATCCAACAATATCTACTTGTGAGTCACCTTCAATTATGATGGCAGAATCAGAAGTATTAGAAATATCACAATTTGCAATAATGTTTTCTTCTTGAGTACTGAAGAATCTTATACCATTCCAGGAAGTATCAGAAGTAAAGATAATTGGCTCACTTCTTGTTTCAGAAGCATCTGCAAGTAGAAGTCCATTAACTGTGAATTGAGCGTCATTTTCAATATTGATTTCAGCTCCTTCATAAATTGTCAGCATGTCACCTGTGACAATTTCAACATCACCGGTTATCGTATACTCATTCCCAGCAAGCCATGCTCCAGAAAGATTCCCAGAAATTGCGGAACCATCCGTTACCGTAATTAGTTCTGTAGCGGTAGTTTCTTCAGTTTCACCATCTACAGTAATTCTAAGGGTAACATCATACACACCAGACACAGTGTATAAATGATAAGGGTTTTCCTGAGTACTGTCAAATGTTCCATCACCGTCAAAATCCCATTCCCACATATCTATACCTGTTTGCGGGAAGGATGTACTGGTGAATTGAACACCAAGATATGCGGGGCCTTCCGTTACGTTTGTAGAAAACATTGGAAGAAGACCTGTGATTGATGATTGAGCTGCCTGTAGTATTGGGTATGTACTAAATGGAGCTTCAGGATATCCATTTACAACAAAAGTACCAGTAGAATTTGTATGTTGAATTATTACAACTCCCATGATATTAGCTACATCCCAGGTTGGATCAAAGGTAAAATTATGTTGAAACTGTTGAGTTGAACCAGATGTTGTAAGATTGAAATCTTCCTCCGCATATCGAACAACTGTTGAGTTATAACTATCAGAAAAATAATATTTCAGCATATATATGATTCTATAGTCATCTGCCGGAATAGTTTCGGTCATAAGTACATCTGCTATTACAGCAAATTGTCCACCACTAACACCTAAGTCCATAGCTATCTCAATTGGACTAGATTGATTAACAATGCCATTATAAATATTTTGATATCGATTATATGCAGATCCACCACCAATATCAAAAGTGTCTCCGTTAAAACCAGCTGATGGCAAATAATAAAGACCATATTCATTACCTCTAGTAGAGTAATTTGGACTTGTGTGATTATCACCTTCCCATATCACAGAAATAAAATAATCTTGATTCTGACTCATTGTTAATAATGCAGCACGTGCATTAGGACAATTAGGTCACCAATCCTCTGAGAAAACTTCTCCCACAACAAAACGCTGTGTTGCAAATGCTGATAATGCCATAAGAAGAAGTAAGCTAATTAATAAGAATTTCTTTTTCATTTTTGAGTCCTCCTTTTTTTATTTTATTGAGATCATTTTTTTAACTGCAGAATTTTCTACTCCAGTTAGTTTATAAAAATAAATTCCTGAATTGACGATAATATCATTGTTATTTGTCCCATTCCAAACAATATTTCCACTTGTATTGAGATTATTAAAAGTTTTAATTAATTGTCCTTTTGTATTATAAATTGTAATGCTGGCACTTGCCAATTCCTGCTGTGATATTTCGTAGGAAATTGTAGTACTTGGATTAAATGGATTTGGATAATTTGATAATATAATATTATCCGGATCTACTGTATGATCAACACTTCCGCTTACAAAGTTTTCCGGATAGAAAGTAAACTCTACTACTACCGGTTCGGTTAACGTTGCTGAAGTAAATGTGTATGTTAAGGTGCAATCATCTAAACTACTCACATTTGTGAAGACAAAATCAAGCTTAAGCAAACTTCCATTTAGGAATTCAAAATCCCAACTAGGTGATACATGGCAGGTACCTACACCATCTAATTCATGACACCACATAAGATTCCACCCGTCAGGTAGATCAATAGGTTCTACAGTTAAATTGAACATCTCTGTAATACCTAAGTTAGTTACATCAAATTGATCAGATGTAAATGTATATGGAGTAACTTCATAAGGTGGTCCTAATACAGGATTTCCAAATGGAATATTAATCTCCAATTCTGCAAACACAAAACTTAAACTCATTAATAAAACTGTGAATAAAATTAATCTTTTCATCTTTTATCTCCTTAAATTTAAAATGTTGTTGTTAATGTCAGGCGTAAACCCTCAAATTCAGCTTGATATTTACAAACACCATTTCGACAAACTAAACCGCCCTTTTCTTTTCCGACAAATAAACGGATATCGGTATTCCCGAAGATAGAAGCAGCTAATTCCGCTCCAACCCAGAATTCTCCATCATCACCTTCTTGTGATTCACCGAGTTGATTTTCTATTGTTATAGATGCTGAATAATTTCCGATAGAGATATCAGTTTGAAGCTTTGGTTCATAATGAGAAATGTTTTCAGCACCATTGTCTTCCTCTTTATATTGATATTCAGTTTTTATTGTAATAGGGAGATCCTTCACCATAAAGTCAAAGCTCAAAGCTGGAGTAAGCTCTTTATACCAGTTGTTGGCACTTTCTGTATTTATCTGCTCCAGGGCACCATATTCAGCCTTAATTGAAAGATTTTCAAAATCGTGTTTGAATTCAGAATATAGATCTGACTGGCGAACTTTGAAATTACTGTTCCAGCCTTCAGCATAATTTAAGACTAATTCATTTTCATAATTCGGTAGGAAACGTATTTCACCCATTAGTCCTTCTTCATCTCTTCCCGGGTCCCAACTGTGTTCCAGTTGCTGTCCACTATGGTTTGCCATTGGAAGGTCGGTAATTTTTGTATTGAAATTCTCATATTTTTTATAAGCAGTCAGAAAGGTGAATTTACCTAAATAAGCTGTTGCATTGGAATAAATTCCAGTTCCTTCAATATTTTTATCGTCTGAACTACGAGCATATTCTGCATTTAAATCGAATAGATCATTGAAAAAATATAATCTTCCAGTAACAATGTCGCGCTGGTTATCATCAAATTGCTGCTGCATTATATAGCCGCCACCAATTTTTAAGTTGTCCTTTATATTAATATCAGCATCAACTGTACCAATATTATCATTCTCATTTTCATCACTTACATTCTCCATAAGTCCATAGAATACTTGAGCCTGAAACTTATCAAAAAAGGTTTGTGCATAACCTCCGGTAAGTCTTGAATCATCTTCGAAATCAACATCATAATAATTATGCAATACCATCCCGCTGCCTATTACAGCATCATAAGTTCCTGCTTTAAAGAAGAAATGATCTGATTCAAATTGCAGAAAATATTCATCAAAATAATTTTCATCTGTTTCATTGCCAGCAATCTCCACACTTAAAAAACGATCATATTTAGGTTTAAGAAAATCGTATTTTGCGCCAACAGATAAATTTTTATAAAATAATTGCAGTTGAAGTTTATCAAAAAAGTAACTTTTATAATCATCGCCTATGTCCCTTGAGATGAACTGAAATTCATTTAGTATTGAATACGAGATTTCTGCATAAATTGAAACTATAATCAGGAGAAGAACTAATATTGAGATTAATATTTTCATAGTTATTCTGACTCTTCAATTTTCTTATCTGATTGAGGAAGTGATTTTAACCAATTCTCAATGACTTCTTTATAATGCTTTTCATCTCCGCGTTTAAAACCGGTATGCTCGAGCAATATCTCACCATCAGGTGCAATAATAATAGTAACCGGGATATTTATAATATTATATTGCTTTTGAACTATTTTCTTAGAATCCAGCAGAGTATGAAATTCATATTTATGTGATTTTACTTCTGCAATTGCCTTTGGCTGAGTTCTTGGTTTGTCTGTGCAGATAGTTACAACATTTACATTTTCATACTGTTTATGCAGTTTATTAAGTTCTGGTAAAGCCTTTTTACATGGTACGCACCAGCTTGCCCAGAAATCAAGAATTACAAGGCCTTCCTTTTGAAAGTCAGAAAGTTTTACCATTTTGCCTTTTATGTTTTCCAGTTGAAAATCTTGTGCTTTCTCTGCCGTAAACAGTGAAGCAGCAAGCAGTAGAATTACAATTATCATAATAGTTTTATTCATTATAATTATCTCCTATCTATTAATTTTTCAATTACATTATATATAGTGCAGGTACTCTGATTATATGGATTTTCTAAGGTCTGTACCCAAAGCACGAGAACAATATCATCTGGAAGTTGCTGATAACCTGATGCAAGCTGATCTAGATCTGGAATAACAAAATTCTGAAGACCTGATGAAGAAATACTTACAGTTTCACGTTTCAGTTCAATATTATGAAGATTTTCTCCATTATGATTTTGATGTTCAGTACTTAATTTTTCCATTAATGTTGTTACCAGGAATAAATTATCAGTAGATATGGAAGGATCTAATTCGATCTGCACAGAACCATAAAGGCTATCTGCATTAATAATTGTCTCTACATCAGAAAGATTGACCAGTATTAGTTGTTCCATAAGCGGCAGTATCACATCATCAATTTCCTGTTGGACCGTGGGAAAAGAACCTGTGATGATCTGGGCGTTTCCATTTATTACTGTATAGGGGAGAGATCCTTGACTTCCATAATAGAAGAGAAGAGGAAGATTACCTGGATCTAAAACATCGTTGATATGATATTCAACATAAGACAGTCTGCTACCATATTGCTCTTTAAGATTATGCAGAGCTTCCTCAACAACAGGACAATTTACGCAGGAAATGGCAGTGAACATCTCTATCATTACATTTCTCATATCTGCCTGATTCCCGTAAAATTGATAAGAATCTTCAGTTTTTATTAAGATATCGGAGATTAAAGTATCCATGAATGTAATTTCTGAATCCGGGCTTGTTACAAGTAGATTCCAAGCAATTTCATACCCGCTGGTATCAATTAAAGTGGCTTCAAATTCCAAAGGTATATTTACATAATAAAATGCTTCGTAAAATATCTCAACATCAGATTTAATTAAACCATTATTGTTATAATCATCTTGAAAAAAGAGCATGATATTCGAAACATTTTCTGCAGGAAGAATACTTTCGATTGAATCAGCAAATTCTACAAAAAAATCTGAGATCCAATTCTCAGCTTCCTGTTCCGGAGCCAGTTCATGTTCAAACCTATCACAAGCAATAATTATAACCAAAATAACTGCTAATGATATAAGTAATATTTTTTTCATCTATTCCTCATCCAACTTTTTCAACATATTCATCACCATATCTTTAGTGATCAATTCAGGTAACGTAACTGGTTTTTCCTTACCAGGTATATAAAGGATATAGAGTGGTACTCCTGCTCTGCCAAATTTTCGCAGCCATTCTCCAATTACATCATCTTTTTTTGTATTATCACCACGTAATATTTCAACACCACGATCTTTGAAAGCTGTTTCAATGTCATCAGTAAAAAGTACAGCAGTTTCATTTGTTTTACAAGTCAGGCACCATTCAGCTCCAAAATCAATGAAGACAGGCTTACCCTCATCACGATACTGTTGAACGAGTTCAGGTGAAAATTTTTGCCACTCACGTGGATAGTGAGCGCTTTCTTCTGTTAAGTTTTCTGTAGAAGCATAATCAAGAGTCATAAAACCTGCTCCAACGGCAATTATCAATGCCGCAATAGTAGCGATCCATTGTTTTCTCTTAGAAAATTCTGGACGTGCAAAGCGACCATAAATCCAGACAGCAAAAGCTAAAATAATGAGATAAAGAAGTACGCTTATCAGGTTAATTCCACCAATGAGGAAATAAAGAGAACGCAGTAAATAAAGTGCAGTTAGGAAAAGCAGGAAGCCCATTACTTCCTTAAATACATTCATCCACTCACCTGGCTTAGGAATCGCTTTGATAGCTTTTGGCCAGAATCCCAGCAGAATAAATGGGAAGGCCAGGCCTAATCCAATAAGGATAAAAATACCAAATATCATAGCCGGAGGTTGAGAGAAGGCAAAGCCAAGAGCTGCCCCAAGTAGTGGTGCTGTACATGGTGTTGCTAATAGAACTGCGAAAATTCCACTTAAGAAAGATCCCATCAAGCCACCTTTCGATGATGCTTTTGTTGCTACTGTCATTCCCGGTGCTCTAATAATGAAGACATCAAACATGGATAATGAGAAGACAAAGATCAATATAAGTAACGCAGTTACAAAACCGGCACTCTGGAATTGGAAGCCCCAGCCTACCATTTCACCTGATGTTTTTAAGATTACGATCACAAGAGCCAGAATAATAAACGAAGTAAGAATTCCAGCTGTATACGCTAAAGAACTTCTTAATATTTGTTTTTTATCTTGTTGACTTTGTTTTACCAGGCTCATAGCTTTAATAGATAAAACTGGAAGTACACAAGGCATTATATTAAGGATCAATCCACCCAGGAAAGCCATTAATAAATATTTTAATATTTCCATTGGATTTGTTTTAGCAGAAACATCATTATTGCCCGATTGAAAAGTAAGATCGAATTCCAATTCTTCCGGCATAAAACAAGTTCCGCTATCAAGACACATCTGATATCCGGTATAAACTTTTATCTGAGGTTCTCCATTGAAATCTTCTGCAACCGTAAACTCTTTTATTAGGATTACAGTTCCATGATATTCAACATAACCATCTTCTGTTGTCTTTCCTTCAGGATAGATCGTAGATCCAAATGAAATTCCGTCAATTGGGTCTGTATCTATATAGAAAAGATCTTCCTGAAAAGTTAGGTGCATTCCTTCCGGTATAATGAAGGTTGCTATAATTTTGTTTCCCTCTATCTTTGCTGACATTACATCTTGCGGGTCTGGTGTTTGCGCAAAAAGCGATGTGATCACCATTAAAACGATAAAAGAAAGCCAAAAAATCTTCTTCATTTATCCTCCAAACATTATGAAATTTTTATTTTATAATTATGCAAATTGTGTTCCTAAAGAACAATATTTTCTCTATTTAAAAACTCGTCTACAGCAAGTGCTTCATTCCAATATTTATAAAAAGTTGTTATAAGTGTTTCTGCCAGATCAGAATGCTCAATTACCATGTATGTTAAGTTTTCATCAGGATTCACTTGATTGATCATAGAGAACATAACTGTGTGATCATCAAAGACATGAAGTTTGATGGGTAGATGGTAAGCTACTTTTATTTCTTCACCCTGGTCCTCAAAATTCTTCATCCTTCTTGCAAAAAACTCTAGATCATCTTTTTCTACTTCAAATATCGATTTAAATGTAACTCCTGTATTCATGCTTTCCTGCTGCTCTTCATGAATATCAAGAACATTGGACATGGCATAAGGGGATTTACAAAATGAAAGGACAACATTTTTAGATTCTAACTCAAGAGTATGATGCTTTTTAATTATGCTTGCAGGTGTGCCATATACTTCTATGAATTTAAGTGGAGATGAATTATCAGTATTAGATTTGTAAATTGGAGAAAGAAGTTCAGGTAGCGCATTAATGAGTTCCAATTTCTCATTTTGTTCATTCTTGAGTTTATCAAAAGCTATCTCAGGGGCAGCTGCTTGAAATTTCCTGACTTTACCCAAGATCTCTATACATAATCCTTTATGGATCAAACTCTCTAAAACAGAATAAATACGGGATCGATTTACATTGCAGCATTGAGATATTTCAGTTGCTCTAAAGGTGTGTTTTCTTAATAAGCAACTATAAACTTTTGCTTCATTTTCTGTCAGGCCAACGTCCATCAACATACTGAGATATTTTTTCATATTCCCTCTTCTAAACACTGTTGCATCTTTAGAGGCAACAAAATATTTTGAGTATGAGATGTCAATTTTTTTAGTATTTATTAATAAAATAGTTTACCGCATTTAAAACCGTCAGCAGCACTGCTCATAATACCGCCGGCATAGCCTGAGCCTTCTCCGATTGGAAAGAGATTTACAATTCCATTTGCCTGAAAAGTTACAGGTTCCCTGAGTAAACGGACTGGCGAAGATGTCCGCGTCTCCGGTGCTAATAACAAGCTACTATCAACAAATCCGGGAATTCTTTTATCGAATTTGATTAAAGCAGATTTAATAGCTTCTGTAATATTCTGTGTAAAGATTTGATTGAGATCAGATTGGAAGATGCCTGGCCGATAACTGGATAAATTGTTATTTGATGAAATGGAATTTTTCATGAAATCATTAGTGGTTTGAGATGGAGCAAAATATGGCATAGATTTATTAAAACAGCTACTTTCAATTTTTTGTTGAAATTCCATACCAGCTAGAATATCATTACCGAAATCTTTTTTATTAACAGTGGCCACGATTGCACTATTAGCAAAGTTATTTTTTCTATCTTTATAGCTCATTCCATTAAGTACAAGACTGTTCTTTACTGAAGATCCAGCTACAATATATCCACCCGGGCACATACAGAAACTGTAAATTCCTTTTTCTTTGTATTTACCTGTAAGACGATAAACTGCTGGTCCGGTTAATGATAGATCAGTTTTCTCACCATAGAAAGATCTGTTGATGAAATCTTGAGAATGCTCTATACGAAATCCAACAGAAAAAGATTTATTTTCCATATTGATTTTATCTTTTAACATTGTAAAGGTATCCCGCGCAGAATTTCCAATACCTAATACCATGATTTCAGGTGAAAATCTTTCATTATTTATGGTCACACTTACTATTTTATTATTGTTGATTTCAAGATTTTCCAGCTTGCTATTCCAAAAGAATTTACAACCTTTCTCAATTAAAAAATTCCTGAGATTGATCATGATCTTTCTTAATCCATCAGTTCCCAGATGGGGAAGAGCATCGTATCTTATTGATTCATCTGCACCAAATTGAATGAGATAATCTACAATTCTATTTGTATAGTGATCTTTTGTTCGTGAGGTGAGTTTGCCATCGGAGAAAGTACCTGCTCCACCTTCACCGAACTGAACATTACAATTTTCATCAAGAGTTCCATTTTTCCAGAAATTTTCTACTTTCTTTGCACGAAGATCGATTGTTTCTCCTCTATCAAAGATGTAAGGCTGAAATCCATTCTCAACAAGTGAGATTGCAGTAAAAAGACCAGCAGGACCTGCACCAATAATGAATGGATGACGATTTGATAGTTTTATAGTGCTTTGAATATAGCTTGAGGGTTCTGAGAAATTTTGTATTTCATCATCAAGTTTTATTTTAAAATCGATGTCAGCAACAAGCGTGAAGTTATACTTAAGATTATTTTTTTTTCGTGCATCAATGGAACGACGGAGAATTCTAATGTTATCAATATATTTTTCTGGTATTTTAAGTTTATTTGATATTGCTTTTGCCAGGTCGACCTTTTTTGCGATCGGAACTAAAATATTGCGAACCAAATACATTTAACCTCCACTATTGACTGCAGCAATCTAAACTTCTTGACTAATATTCTTGTCAAGTGAATCAAATGGTCAAGGATGTAAATATGATAAAAGCATTATTCACAGATTTAGATAGAACTCTATTAAAAGATAACGGGATGTTTTCGGAAGCAAATTTAAAAGCAATGAAAGATCTTTCTGATAATAATGTGAAATTGATCATAGCGACAGGAAGAAATACTTTATCTGCCAAAAAGGTTCTCACTAAAAAGCATGAATTTGACTTTTTAATGTTTTCATCTGGAGCAGGTATAATTAACTGGCAGAATAGTGAGATCATTTATGAGAATAATTTAAATACAAGAGATACACAAAGGACGATAGATATCTTACTTAATAATGATGTTGATTTTATGGTTCATGATGTCATCCCTGAAAATCATAAATTTTATTATTGGATCCATCATTCATTACCTGATTTTAAGCGTAGAATAAAGTTATATGAGGAATTTGCACAGCCCCTGGAATTAGATAGATCTCCGATTAAAGCTACCCAACTTTTAGTAGTTCTGAAACAGGAGGAAGAAGAAAAGTATGAATTAATAAAAAATGAACTCAAATTTGTTAAAGTCATTCGAGCTACTTCTCCACTTGATCACAAATCTATCTGGCTAGAGATATTTCCTCGCAACATTTCCAAAGGTCAATCAGCAGAATGGTTATGCAGAAATCTTGAAATTGAACAAGAAGAAACTGTTGGTATTGGTAATGATTTTAATGATATTGATCTTTTGGAGATGACTTATAAGAGCTATGTCGTGGCTAATGCTCCAGAAGCATTAAAACAAAAGTATGAGGTAGTATCTTCCAATGAAGAGGATGGATTTACAGAAGTTGTAAATAAAATTTTAACCAATGATTTTGCATAAAAAATGGTGGCAGGACCCAGACTTGAACTGGGGACACAAGGCTTTTCAGGCCTCTGCTCTACCAACTGAGCTATCCCGCCACGCAAAGTGGACTCAACAAAAAATCGGGTTTTTGTGTCAAATAAAAAATTAATTATAAAACAACTAAATTAGGAATTATTGATATATTCTGTTTGTTTATCCAGCATTTTATTTTTTTCTATTTTATTTAGGAATGAAGCTTTAAACGAGTTAGCTGCAAGTTGTATAATATCTTTCTTTGTAAGATTAAGTGCTTTTTGGATCTCAATGTAATTCTCATTCAAATACCCGCCAAAATAGGCTGGATCATCAGAATTAATTGTAACAAAGAGACCTTTATCAAGCATTATTTTAAGTGGGTGCATTGTTAGATCTTTAACTACTTTAAGTGCCAGGTTAGAGAGTGGACATACTGTAAGTGCTATATTTCGCATGATAAGATCATTTACAACATCCATATTTTCCAAGCTTCTAATACCATGATCGATCCGATCAACCTGCAGTAATTCCAAAGCTTCAGCAACGTATTCCGGAGGTCCTTCTTCACCGGCATGAGCTACTACCAGATATCCATCTTCTTTTGCCTGCTTAAAGATTCTTTTAAATTTGGAAGGTGGATTTCCTATTTCTGAGGAGTCAAGCCCTACTGCGTCGATCCATTCTTTAAATGGTTTAGCTTGTTCTAATGTTTCAAATGCAGCTTCTTCAGGAAGATGACGCAAAAAGGACATTATAAGTTTTGAAGAGATTCCCAGTTTGTTTTGTCCATTTACCAGTGCTTTGTGAATTCCTTTTATTACGGTTTCAAAGGCAATTCCACGGTCTGTATGAGTTTGAGGATCGAACATGATCTCTACGTGAAGAATATTTTGTTCCTGAGCTTTTATTAGGTATGCCCAGGTAATATCGTAGAAATCAATTTCATTTAGAAGAACGTTACA
>Ga0307992_1000372_pt1 | contig 28913 bp, 16 predicted proteins | sample EllFjometagen133_FD_203162 | JGI IMG/M metagenome (GOLD analysis project Ga0307992, IMG submission 203162) | Marine microbial communities from Ellis Fjord, Antarctic Ocean - #133 | ecosystem: Environmental > Aquatic > Marine > Unclassified | place: Southern Ocean | collected 2014-10-08
TGATTATTTCCGATCCAATGTTTGAAGATCAATTACAAGCTTTTATTGAATGGAAAACTAAAAAAGGATTTACAATTGTTGAAGCTTATACAGACGATCCTAACGTTGGAACTACCACTGCATCAATCAAAGCATATATTCAGGGACTTTATGATGCCGGAACACCGGAAGATCCGGCTCCATCATTTGTTTTATTCGTTGGAGATGTTGCACAAATTCCTGTCTGGAACAATGGAAACGGTGCTACCGACAGAAACTACTGTGAATTTACCGGCGATCTTTTCCCTGAAATTTATTACGGAAGATTCTCTGCTCAAACTACTGCCCAACTTCAGCCACAAATTGATAAAACATTACAATACGAACAATACCTGATGCCCGATCCTTCGTATTTGGACGAAGTAGTAATGATTGCCGGAATGGACAGCGGACATGGACATGACTGGGGTAACGGTCAGATTAATTACGGAACAATTAATTATTTTAATACAGATCATGGAATACTTTCTCATACATATCTTTATCCTGTTTCGGGAAGTAGTAGTGCTCAAATAATTCAGAATATTAGTGATGGAGTTACTTTTGCAAATTATACTGCACATTGTAGCCCAAGTGGTTGGGCAAATCCTTCTTTTACAACATCAGATATTCCAAGTTTACAAAATCAGGATAAATATGGCTTATTGATTGGTAACTGTTGTTCATCAAGCGAATATCAACAAAACGAATGTTTTGGTGAAGCGATTGTTAGAGCAGTAAACAAAGGAGCTGTTGTTTATATTGGCGGAGCAAACAGCACATACTGGGACGAAGATTATTATTTCGGTGTTGGTGTTGGATCAATCTCCGAAAACCCACCTCCTTATGAAGAAACTACTTTGGGAAATTACGACAGATCATTTCATGATCATGGTGAAGAGTTTGGTGAATGGTATGTTTCTGCTGATGAAATTGTTCACGCAGGAAATATGGCTGTTTCCGAAGGTTCTCCTTCATCAGCCGCATATTATTGGGACATTTATAATGTTCTTGGCGATCCTTCATTAATGATTTATTATTCTGTACCATCGGAGTTAACAGTTTCTTATGATCCACTGATGCCGCTTGGCTCAACTACTTTTACTATTAATACTGAAGCTTATGCTTATGCTGCAATTTCGAAAGATGGTATTTTATACGGTGCTAATCTTGCTGACGAAACAGGTACAGCAGTTGTTCAACTTACTCCAATTTCAGTTCCCGGAACAGCAAATATTGTTGTTACTAAACAAAATGCTCAACCATACATCGGAACTGTTACTGTAGCTTCTCCGAACGGACCATATATTTTACTTGATGAATATGAATTAAATGACCCTGATGGAAATAATAATGGTATGGCTGACTTTAGCGAAGATGTTTCTCTTGATGTTTCACTAGAAAATGTTGGAAATTCTGATGCTGTTAATGTAAGAGCAACATTATCAACAGAAGACACAAATGTTATTATCACAGATGATTTTCAGGAATGGGAAAATATTGTTTCGGGAAATACTTCAATGCAGGAAGATGCTTATGAAATTACTATTAATGACTTTGTTCCTGATCAGCATGTTGTAATTTTTGATTTACTTATCGAAGATGACACAAAAGAAACATGGGATTCTGATTTTTCAATTATACTTAATTCTCCGGTTCTTAATGCAGGATTGCTAACTATTGATGATACTCAGAGTGGAAATGGAAACGGCAGATTAGATGAAGGTGAAACCGTTGATATTATCATCACAACATTAAATACTGGACACAGTGATGCTTTTAGTGCAATTAGCACATTATCGTCTACAAGTACTGATATTACTATTAATACAGGAACTTTTAATATTGATACATTATTGATTGGCATCTCAAAAGAAGCTATTTTTAATATTACTGTAAATGCAGTTGTCCCTGTTGGAACTCCTGTCGAATTTAATTTTATTGCTGGAGCAGGTCTTTATACTGTAGAAAAACAATATGTAGCTGCTGTAGGACTTTTACTTGAAGATTTTGAAACCGGAACATTTGAGAATTTCGAATGGACTTTTGGTGGGAATGTTGATTGGTTTATTTGCACTACAGAACCTTATGAAGGTGCAAATTGTGCACAATCAGGTGATATTGATGATGAACAAACTTCCGTATTATTTACAACAGTAAAGGTAATCTCTGATGATTCAATATCTTTCTACAAAAAAGTATCATGCGAAGATGATACATGGAATGATAATTATGATTTTCTTGTTTTTTATATTGATGATATTGAAATGGGACGATGGGATGGCGAAGTTGAATGGAGTAGAGAAGTTTATGCTGTTACCGTCGGCGAACATGAATTTAAATGGTTTTACAGCAAAGACTTTAATGTAAGTTCCGGCAGCGATTGTGCATGGCTTGATTATATTGTTTTTCCTCCTGTTGGCGATTATGTTACTATTGAAAACATTACTGATATTAATTCAGATATTAATATTTATCCAAATCCATTGACAAACTCAACAAATATTATTCTTTCTCTTGAAAAAAATGCATCAGTAAATATTGAGTTATACAATGCTGTTGGGCAAAAAATAATGACTATTGTCAATAAAACTGAGATGAAATGCGGAATACATAGTTTCAATCTTGATGCTACTTCATTAAAAGAAGGTTTGTACTTCTGTATTTTAAATTCAGGAAATATAATTACGACTAAGAAGTTGATAATTCTTAAATAATTTATTAAAACAAAAAAATAAAAAGATGAAAAAAGCAATATTAACAAGTCTGATAATTGTATTTTGTTTTGGCGTATTTGGTCAGAACTGGGTAAATATCAATTCATCAAATCCTGTTGCTGCTGAGGCGGAACTTATTTCTTCAAATATTGATAATTCAGTAATTGAATTCAATTTTGACGGATTTACAATGAATGAAGTTCAAACCCCACGAGGAATTGCTTATACTATCAGCATCGGAAATACAACTCCCTTGCTTCAACAGGGAGCACCTGCTCTTCCCAAAATGTCTTCATCAGTTATTATTCCTGATCTGGCAAAAATGGAAGTGAAAGTTTTATCTTCCTCATTTAAAGAATTTACCAATATAGAAATAGCTCCTTCAAAAGGAGATTTTACTCGTGATATTGATCCTGAAACAGTTCCATATCTTTACGGAAAACAATATAATGAAGATAGATTTTTCCCTAAAGAAATTACAAGTTTAAGAGACCCTTATATCATTAGAGATTATCGCGGGCAAACTGTTGTTATCAGTCCTTTTCAATACAATCCGGTTTCAAAAACTTTAAGAGTTTATTACAATGTTACAATAAAACTTGAAAAAATAAACGATAACGGGATCAATCCTCTTATTCGTAAAAATGATTTTACTTCAATTAATACTGAGTTTAATAAAATTTATTCAAGACATTTTATGAATACAAGCAGCAGCAAATACGATCCTGTTGACGAGCATGGGAATATGCTGATCGTCGCTTACGAAGATTTTATTGATGCAATGCAGCCTTTTATTGATTGGAAAATTCAAACCGGAATTCCTGTTGAGATTATTAATGTTGCTACTATTGGTAATTCTTCTGCCATAAAAAATTATATTCAGGATTATTATGATGATAACGGATTAACATTTGTGCTTTTGGTTGGTGATGCTGCACAAGTTCCTTCTTCTCATATAAATGGAGATTCAGATAACGACTATTCTTATGTTGCCGGAAACGATCACTATCCCGATCTTTTTGTTGGACGTTTTTCTGCCGAGACTATCGCTCATGTCGAAACACAAGTTTCAAGAACAATAACTTACGAACAGGATCCTTATCGCGATGAAGATTGGTTTTCGGTAGGTATTGGTATTGCATCGGATGAAGGTGTGGGTGATGAAGGTGAATACGATTATGAACATATAAGAAATATCCGTGATGATTTATTAGGATTCTCATACACATCATGCTCCGAACTTTACGGCGGATCGCAAGGCGGAGAAGATGAACCCGGATCTCCATCATCAGTAATGGTTGCCGAAAAAGTAAACGAAGGTGCAAGTGTTATTAATTACACAGGTCACGGAAGTAGTTCATCATGGGTAACATCAGGATTTTCATCTTACAATGTGAATGATCTTACAAATAACGGCATGTTACCATTTATCTGGTCGGTTGCTTGTGTAAACGGTAATTTTGTTGGTCAGACCTGCTTTGCAGAAGCATGGATGAGAGCAGAAAACAATGATGAACCCACAGGCGCAATTGCTACTTTAATGTCAACCGTAAACCAAAGTTGGGATCCTCCAATGGATGCACAAGACGAAATGGACTCACTATTAGTAGAAGCTTATCAAGATAATATTAAACGGTCTTTTGGTGGTATTTCAATGAGCGGATGTATGCACATGAACGACAATTATGGTGCAGGCGGATATGCAGAAACCGATGCATGGACTTGTTTTGGTGACCCTTCATTAATGGTACGAACAGCTATGCCGGCAGAAATGACTGCAACTTATAATTCCTCAGTAATTATTGAATGCAGTGAAATTACAATTACTTGCAATGCCGAAGGCGGATTAGTTGCCCTTACCCTTGACGGAGTAATTATTGCTACTGCTTTTGTTGAAGGTGGCTCGGCAACTCTGCAATTTGAACCTCTCACTAATGTTGGAAATATTACAATTACTATTACTGCCTTTAATTATGTTCCACACATTGGTACTATTGAAATTGTTCCGGCAAACGGACCTTATGTTATTTATGAATCACACGAAATTGATGACTCATCCGGAAATAACAATGGTATTGCTGATTACAACGAAAACATCACGTATGATATTACTCTCGAAAATGTAGGAACAGAAGATGCAGTTAATGTTTCTGCGACTATTTCTACTGACGATGATTATGTTATAATTAATGATAATTTTCAGGATTGGGGAAATATTGCCTCACAAACTACATCATTACAAGAAGATGCTTTTTCTGTCACAATTAATGATTCAATCCCTGATCAACACATTGTAATTTATAGTATGAATATTGAAGGGAATTCAAAAGAAAACTGGAGTGCTCAATTTACTACTATTTTAAATGCACCGGTATTAAGTGTTGAAAATATGGTGATTGATGATAGCCAAAGTGGTAACGGAGACGGAAGACTTGACGAAGGTGAAACTGCTGATATTATTATTACAGTTTCTAATATTGGTCATAGTGATATATCTGGGACTATTGCAAATTTTATTTCTTCAAGTTCTGATATTACAATAAACAACAGCACTTTTGATATCGACACACTTACTTTTGGCACAAATAAAGTTGCAGTTTTTAATATTACTGTAAATCCTGTTGTTCCAGTTGGTACACCTGTGTTTTTTGATTTTTCCGTTGAGGCAGGATTTTATTCTGCCAATAAACAATTTGCAACAGCTGTTGGTTTACTTTTAGAAGATTTTGAAAGCGGTACATTTGAGAACTTCGAGTGGACATTCAATGGAAATGCCGATTGGTTTATTTGTAATGAAAATCCTTATGAAGGTGATAATTGTGCGCAATCTGGTGATATTGATGATTCACAAATTTCCGAACTTTTTACAATAGTAGATGTTGTTGCAGATGATTCAATATCATTCTTTAAAAAAGTATCGTGCGAAAATGATCAATGGAATGATAATTATGATTATCTCGCTTTTTATATTGATAATACTGAAATGGGACGTTGGGACGGTGAAGTTGCTTGGAGCAGAGAAACATACGCTGTTACTGCCGGAATGCATAAGTTTAAATGGTCATACAAAAAAGATTTTATGGAAAGTGCAGGTAGTGATTGTGCATGGGTCGATTATATAGTGTTTCCAGCTATTGATGAGTATGTTTTTATTGAAGATAATTCAAATTTACGTGCTGAGTTTAATAGTTATCCTAATCCGTTTAAATCAATTACCAATATTACTTTTATCACAAATAATTCTGCCAAAGTAAATATTGAAGTTTATAATATTAACGGACAAAAAGTATGTACTCTGCTTAATGAAGTTAAATCATCCGGAATACATAAATTAAAATGGATAGCCGAAAACACATTACCGGAAGGTATTTACTTTCTGAAATTTACTTCGGGGAATATCACGGAAACAAAGAAAATGGTATTGATGAAATAATTATCTATTGATAAAGTAACTTGTTTAATAGTGAATACTTTTGTTTTCAACAAAAAAACAAATAATTAATTCTATTTTTCAGCATAGATGTAAACAAGAAAATAGATTTACAGATTTATTATTTTTTTAATAATGGAGATTAGTGTTTTTAGTATTTCATAAGTAAAAATTTCTTTGTTAAATTTCAAAAAACTAACAATAAATCCTTAATTTTGCGAAAGAAATTTTAAATCTGAATTTCAATAAATTATGGTTACATCTGAAGAATTAAAAGATCTTGAGAAAAGGCTAGATGCCTTGAGGAGGTTTCTTTGACATTGACAGGAGAAGAGAAGAAATAAAAGAACAAGAAGAAATAACGCAATCTCTTGACTTTTGGAAAGATACGAAAAAAGCAGAACAAATCCTCAAATCCATAAAAGGAGAAAAACACTGGGTAATTTCTTATGATACTGCCGTAAATTCTTTTAGCGACTTAATTGTAATTTTTGAATTTTTTCAGGAAAAAGAAGCTACTGAAAAGGAAATTGACCATCAGTTCGGAAAAACCATCAAACTTATTGAAGACCTTGAATTCCTTAATATGCTTGGTAAGGAAGAAGATAAATTTGGAGCCATACTTCAGATAAATCCTGGAGCTGGAGGTACCGAAAGCCAGGATTGGGCGGAAATGCTTATGCGAATGTATATCCGTTGGGGCGAAAGAAATGCTTATAAAGTAAAAGAAATTGATATTCACGAGGGTGATGTTGCTGGAATAAAATCTGTTTCGCTTGAGTTTGAAGGTGATTTTGCTTTTGGAAATCTGAAAAGCGAAAATGGCGTTCATCGTCTGGTTCGTCTTTCCCCTTTCGATTCGGCAAACAAACGCCACACTTCTTTTGCGTCAGTCTATGCCTATCCAATTATTGATGATAATATTACAATTGAAATTAATACGGCTGATATCAGCTGGGATACTTTCCGGTCGAGTGGTCCGGGCGGACAGGGAGTTAATAAACTCGAAACTGCAGTGAGATTAAAGCACGCTCCTTCCGGAATTACTGTTGAATGTCAGGAAACAAGATCGCAAAAGCAAAATCGTGAAAAAGCAATAAGAATGCTTAAATCTCAACTATACGAAATTGAACTTAGAAAACAAAAAGAAGCACAAGCAGAAATTGAGGGAAATAAAAAGAAAATTGAATGGGGATCGCAAATAAGATCATATGTGATGCATCCTTATAAAATGGTAAAAGACCTGAGAACAAGTTTTGAGACATCGAATGTGCAGGCGGTTATGGATGGTGATCTTAACAAATTTATCAAAGCATATTTGATGGAATTTGGCGGAAAATAAAGAAGAAATGTGGGTAGTGGAAGGATTAGAGTATTGAAAAATATAAATAGCACTATAAATTTTTTGCGATGATTTAATAGTGAAATTGTTCTTTAATATTGTTTTTATAACAGAAAAAAAAACCAAAAACATGAAAAATCAAAAAGCATATTCAAATCTTGCAGTTTGGCAAGAAAGTCTTGATTTTGTAAAAGATATTTATCTTTTAACCGATATTTTTCCTGAAGAAGAACAAAACGGGATTATCAAACAACTGAAAGAGAATGTAATTTCTATTCCAACAAATATTTCAAAAGCTCTATTACATCATTCAAATGAGTCCTTATTAAAATATTTCCACAACGCTCTTGATTGTCTTACTGAAATAGATACTCTTCTAATAATCTCTCTTGAACTTGAATATTTAAAACAAGATGATACCGAAAAATACCAGGAAAAAATTGAAAAAATTAAATCACTTATTTTAACAGTAGTTAAGAAATTTGAAAGAGATATCTAAAACCAAAATACTAACTAAATAATATTATTTATGATGAAATATAGAATTGAAAAAGACACAATGGGCGATGTTAAAGTTCCTGTAGAAAAATACTGGGGAGCTCAAACACAGCGATCAAAACAAAATTTTAAAATTGGCGAAGAAGGATCAATGCCGGTTGAAATCATCAGAGCTTTTGCATATTTAAAAAAAGCTGCTGCTTTAACAAATGCTGAATTAGGAGTGTTGCAAAAAGAAAAATCTGATTTAATTGGTCAGGTTTGTGATGAAATTCTTGAAGGAAAATTAGACGATAATTTCCCTCTTGTTATCTGGCAAACAGGCTCAGGAACTCAATCAAACATGAACGCTAATGAAGTAATTGCTAACCGTGCGCATGTAATTAAAGGAGGTAAACTTGGTGTAGGAGAAAAATTTATTCATCCTAATGATGATGTAAATAAATCACAATCGTCAAACGATACTTTCCCAACTGCTATGAGTATTGCTGGATATAAAATGATTGTTGAAACAACAATTCCTGGAGTTGAACTACTCAAAAATGCACTGACAAAAAAAGCCGTAGAATTTAATGATGTTGTAAAAATTGGAAGAACTCATCTTATGGATGCTACACCACTTACTTTAGGACAGGAATTTTCGGGATTTGCTTCACAATTAGATCATGGTCTTAAAGCCCTGAAAAATACTCTTGAACATTTAAAAGAGCTTGCCCTTGGCGGAACTGCTGTTGGCACAGGAATAAATACACCGAAAGGTTACTCTGAATTAGTTGCAAAGAAAATTGCTGAACTTACCAGATTTCCATTTTACACTGCCGGAAATAAATTTGAATCACTTGCCGCTCACGATGCAATGGTTGAATCTTCCGGTGCATTGAAAACTCTTGCTGTAAGTCTTATGAATATTGGAAATAATATTCGCTTGCTTGGTTCAGGACCACGATGTGGAATAGGAGAAATTAATCTCCCGGCTAACGAACCCGGATCATCAATTATGCCTGGAAAAGTTAATCCTACACAAGTCGAAGGTCTTACAATGGTTTGCTGTCAAGCAATTGGAAATGATGCAGCTATTGCTGTGGCAGGTACTCATAGTCATTTTCAGCTTAATGTTTTTAAACCGGTTATGATTTTTAATTTGTTAATGTCGGCAAGATTAATTGGCGATGCTTGCGTTTCGTTTACTAATAATTGTGTGGTTGGAATTGAAGCTAACAAAGCTAATATCAAGCAAAATTTAGAAAATTCATTGATGTTGGTTACTGCTTTAAATCCACACATCGGTTACGAAAGTTCAGCAAAAATTGCTAAAAAAGCTCATACCGAGGGAACAACTTTGAGAGAAGCTGCCATTGAATTGGGGTTTTTAACAAACGAGCAATTTGATGAGTGGGTTGACCCTATGAAAATGATTTAAAACAAAATATTAGATTTTATGTAGAATCTATAAAGTACGAATATTTGAAATAATTTGAATATAAAATAATAATTAACGATTTAAGATTTAAGATTTTTCACTTCGCAAATCGTTAATCGGTGTTCGATATTCTTAAATCAATTTATACTTACTTTATGGACAGGCACTATAAAACCACCGCACAATATTTTTGTTCGGTGGTTTTTCTTTATTTTCAAAAAGCAATAAACAATCACAAATTTTATTCTTGAATTAATACCTCCGGCAATTTCTTTAAATTTTTCATCCTGAAAACAAAAACATTTTTTACGGTTTTTCCGTTTCTCAAAATTTGAATTGTATCAGGTTTTTCAATTTCTTGAAAATAGTTTTTATAAAGAAAATTAGGGTCTTGATAATCTCGGCTTGAAGTTAGAAAATAAGCATCCATTCCTTTTTTAAAACCACCCCTGTAATTATTAATCCACGCATATCTGTGAATTCGCTCAAGCTTGCCAATTGCTAATAATTTAATATCAAGAGGACGAGCAACGTAATAATCAAGATTAGCAGCAGGAAACCAACGATGCGAAACAATTATTGCGTCATTTTTAATATTGTTTTTATTCAAATCATTTTGATAAAGAATTTTGAATTTTTCGCCTAATTGACTCCATCCGTACATATCAAGTGTAACATCGTTTTTGCCAATTTTTTTTAGATTTTTCTGATGAGATTGAAATAACAAACCATAATTAATTTGCAAAAACCCAAGAAGTATCAACAAAATTAGAAAACCAATTGAAGTTTTAATAAAATTTGGTATCAGCCGTTTTTTTAATGAACATTTATTTTCGAGATACGCTGCAGCAAGCAAGATTAAACTCAAATATGCCGGTGCTGTCCAGTGTGGTAATGTTCTGCGAAACAACGAAAAAACAAGAAAAAGAATAATCAGCGGAAGACTGGTTGAAAGCAATAATCTTTTGTAATCTCTTGAAAGAAACTTTTTACCGAATCCAATCGAAAATAATGTTATCAGAATGACTATAAAATTTACCGGATTATTATAAAAAATCTGTCCTCCAAGTTCTGCAAAAAAATAATCCAGCCTAATTATTGATTCGCTAGCAATTACTCTTTCTCCATGAAATGTAAAGCTTATAAAATCATTATTATAATTCCAAATTAAAACAGGAAGAAAAATTAGAAATGACAGAATTACTGAGATGTAAACTTCTTTTTTTTTCAACCAGTTAAAGTTGTATAATAAAATATAAACACCGGCTCCAGCCCATAAAAAAACCGATGTATATTTCGAGAGCATTGCAAAGCCAATTGTAATTCCGGCAAGAATTAGATTTCTTTTTTCAGCTTTTATATATTGTTTGGAGGGTAACGAACTCAATAATAAATACAGACTTAATAGCCAGAAAAATACTTGCGGTGTATCTGGTAAAATAAATATTCCAACAATCACAAAACAGTAGATTGAGGCAGTGAAAAGAAATGCTGCATATAATCCTGTTGTTTCATTTTTTATTTTTTTCCCGATAAGGAAAATAATATAAGTATTTATTGAACCGAGGATAATTGATCCAAGTCTGATAAAAATTTCATTTTCAAAAAGCAGATTAAGCGAAAAAAGCTGAATAATATATCCAACCATTGGTGGGTGGTCAAAATGGCTCCAATCCAGATAAAGGGCGAAATTAACATAATAAACCTCATCGTTTCCAAGCTCAATAAAAGCTGCAATTATACCTCTCACAAGTGTTGAAATAAGAATTAGCCAAAATAAAATTTTTATGTTTTTGCTTTTCCCAGGCATTATTATTTGCGTTTATTTTTGATTCTTTTCATGATGAAGATAATATTTATTATAACAAAAATAAAACTTGCTATAACAATTAAACGAAATATCCGTGTTCTGTGTGTGTCAATTTCTGCTTGGCGCGATATTATTGGTTTGCCTTCTCTGTATCTAAAAACAGGATTTAAATAAATTATACTTCTGTTTAAAAATTTTATTTCTGTACGAATATATGTGTCTTCGGGTGAGATTTTGTAAAATGCTTTTTTTGTCTTTTTAATAGATTTCAAGGGTTTTCCATTTTGCCCGATAAAAATAAATTCTTTTGCAAATTTGTCTATTTCAACAAATAAAGTGTCATTAACAATTTCAAATTTTTGAAGTAAAGCAAGGTATTTTAACTTTTCTTTTTTAAGTTCGAAACTCTCGCCAATAGGGCGGAAAATATCAACAGCAAAAGAATTTCCTTGCTTCAATGCATCTATTACACTGTCTTTTGCCAAACTCTTTGTATTTATAAAAGTACAAAACTGGCCAACTTCATCAGGATTAGTAATATCATGTGTATCATCATTGCCAATAATAAAAGCGAAATGGCCTGAAGAAAGAGCTGCATCCCAATGTTCGAGCGATATGCGATAATTATTTAAGACTTCAATTCCATCATAATTTGTTAAATATTTAAAATCATCAGGCGAATATCCATGTCTTAATTTTGGATGAGCAATAATAATTAGCTTATTTTCATCTCTCAACAAATTAATAATATGCTGTTTGTGATGAACACTTTGAATTAATGGATAGTCGCGCCAGTTAACATTATCTGCCCCGATACAAACCTGGTGATTTTTTTTAATTCCATAACCATGCTCGTAAACAGGAATATAACTTTCTCTGTGATTTTTGTATTTATTGATTTTCATGTAATCAGAAGTGCATATAATATCATAATTAAGGAAAGAATATGTGCTGTCAACTAATTCGTTTGTATTTCCCCAGCCATTTGTAAGTCCAAACCAAGCCTGCGATTGAACCTGAAAATTTCCTTTTTTCCAATTTTCCGGATTCATTTCTTTATAGGGGTTATAAATTTTTTCACCTTCAAATGTTTTAATTTCAGGGAAAAGAAAATATGGAGCAAAAAGATATTGTGAAATTAATACAGCAAACAGCAAAATAACAATCGCAATTAATAATTTTATTGCTATAACACATGTTTTCAATAATGATTTAAACATCGCTTTCTTAGCTAATTAAGTAATACAAAAAATTAAAAATTACTTTAAAATAATTCTCGCAAATTTATGAAAATATTTTACGTGTATTGAAAAAAGGTCTTGTTTTAATTTCTAAACACAAATTTCTTAAATATGAAAACTGAAAATAATCAGTAAAATTGCATTGATGTTTTTAAAAGAGAAATCACAAATATTTTATAGACAAAATTCCTGTTTTAGGAAGCATTCTAATTATAATAATGAAAAAAAATCATTCTCAATTTGGGAATTAGATATTTTATATATATTTTTGATAACTTAAACTTAATTTATTATGATACCAATCAAAATATTTATTGTTGAAGATGATGAGCTTTATGGCGAAATGCTTAAGTATCACCTGTCTTTAAACCCAGGTAATGAAGTGTTTCTATATTCTAAGGGAAGTGATTGCCTTAAAAATCTATACAAAAATCCTGATGTTATTTCACTTGATTATGGTTTACCCGATTTAAGCGGGCATGATGTATTAAAAAAAATTCATGAACATAATCCTAAAATGCCTGTTATAATAGTTTCTGGACAGGAGGATGTTTCTACAGCAGTTCAATTATTGCGCGAAGGAGCATATGATTATTTTGTAAAAGATGATGAAACAAAAGACAGACTTTGGAACATAATAAATAAAATAAAAGAAAATATTGCATTAAAAGACGAAATAGATTATTTAAAACAGGAGATTGGGAAAAAATACGAGTTTAGAAAAGTTATAAAAGGAAATAGCGCTCCATTAAATAAAATATTTGAATTAATAGAAAAAGCTGCACAATCAAATATTTCCGTATCAATAACCGGAGATACAGGAACAGGAAAAGAACTTGTTGCTAAAGCGATTCACTATAATTCTTCAAGAAACAAATATAAATTTGTTCCAATAAATGTATCAGCAATTCCTAAAGAATTAATTGAAAGCGAAATGTTTGGTCACGAAAAGGGAGCATTTACTGGAGCTATAGCTAGAAAAATAGGTAAATTTGAACTTGCACATAAAGGTACAATTTTTCTTGATGAAATTGCTGATATGGATCAAAATATGCAAACAAAATTATTAAGAGTTTTGCAAGAAAATGAATTAACAAGAGTGGGTGGAAACGAAATAGTTAGGTTTAATTCGAGATTGATTGTTGCTACTAATAAAAATCTTGCCGATGAAGTTAAACATGGCAATTTTCGCGAAGACCTTTACTATAGAATTCTCGGTTTACCAATTCATATACCTCCTTTAAGAGACCGAGGAAATGATATTCTGGTTTTGGCAAAATTTTTTATTAATGAATTCTGTAAAGAAAACAACATACAATTACTTAAGTTTTCACAAGGAGCACAAGAAAAATTAATGAAATATTCCTTCCCTGGAAATGTTAGGGAGCTTAAAGCAATTATGGAACTTGCTTCTGTTCTTACGAATTCAGATATTATTGATGAAAATGAAATTTCATTCAGCACAACAAATGCCGCTCGCGACTTTCTATTGGAAGACAATACATTGCAAGGATATACAAATGAAATAATAAAATATTATCTTGATAAATATAGTGATAATGTTATGGAAGTGGCCAGAAGGCTTGATATCGGAAAATCAACTATCTACAGAATGAAGAAAAATAAAGAGATTTAGAAAAGTATTTTTTTATTGAAATTAATATTATAATTATTAATCATGAGTACACAAACTAATTATTATAACTTTGAAAAATTGGATACTTATGTTGGAGGCAACAAAGAAGTAAAAATAAAATTAATTGAAATATTTCATAGAACTGCACCCGAATTATTGAAATCAATTAATGATTCTTATCAAAAAAATGATTTAAAAAACATGTCGTTTTTTGCTCATAAATTAAAATCGTCAATTGATATTTTCAATATTGATGATTTAAAAACAGATATTAGAAATCTTGAAAAATTCGGAAAGGAAGAAATTAACCTTGACAAAATTCCTGCACTTCTTGAAAAATTAAATAAGATTATACCAAAAGCAGTTGAACAGATTAGCTCAGAAATTTAATAATGAGCTTATTGTTTCAATGACTAAAAGGAGTCTTCAAGGAAACTCTAATAGTAAAATGTTCCATTATTCCATCGACCAAAATGAATCTGTAAGAACACTTTGTACTTTCTATTTCCAAAAACAAATAAGTTTAATTGCAAAATTTACAAAGGAATATTCCCGTGTTTTTTTGGCGGATTAGATTTGCTTTTCGATTGCAACATTTCTAATGCTTGTATCAGCTTGTACCTGGTTTGATGTGGATAAATTATTTCATCAATAAATCCTAATTCAGCAGCTTTATACGGACTGGCAAAAGTACTCTGATAATTGTCAACAGCTTTTTTCTTTTCTTCATCTGTTAAAGCATCTCGGAAAATAATGTTTACAGCTCCTTCAGAACCCATAACTGCAATTTCAGCAGTTGGATAAGCATAGTTTATATCTGCTCCAATGTGCTTGCTCGACATTACATCATAAGCTCCTCCATAAGCTTTTCGTGTAATAAGAGTAATTTTTGGGACTGTAGCTTCAGAAAATGCATATAATAATTTTGCTCCATGTTTAATTATTCCACCCCACTCCTGTGTTGTGCCCGGTAAAAACCCGGGAACATCTTCGAATGTAATAAGAGGAATATTAAACGCATCGCAAAATCGAACAAATCGAGCACCTTTTATTGATGAATTTATATCTAAAACACCTGCAAGACTGGCAGGTTGATTAGCAACAATACCTATTGGTTTTCCGGCTAAACGGGCAAATCCAATAACAATATTTTTTGCATAATGTAGTTGAACTTCAATGAAATTATTATCATCAACAGCAGAGATAATAATATCCCGCATGTCGTAAGGTTTATTTGGTTCAATCGGAACAATATCATTTAATTTCTTATCTTCTCTTTTAATATCATCTTTACACGGAGCAATTGGTGGATCTTCCATGTTATTTGATGGAAGAAAACTCATAAGCTCTCTAATCATCATCATGGATTCTTCGTCGTCATTTGAGAGAAAATGGGCAACACCACTTTTTGAATTATGAGTCATTGCGCCGCCAAGATCTTCTTTTGTAACTTCTTCGTGAGTTACGGTTTTAATAACCTCGGGACCAGTTACAAACATATAACTTGATTCTTTCACCATGAAAATAAAATCTGTAATTGCAGGAGAATAAACCGCACCTCCTGCACATGGACCTAAAATAGCTGAAATCTGAGGTACTACGCCCGAAGCCATTGTATTCAGATAAAAAATATCAGCATATCCGCCAAGGCTTTCAACACCTTCTTGAATTCGTGCACCGCCGGAATCATTTAAACCAATTATTGGAGCTCCCATTTTCATGGCAAGTTCCATAATTTTAATTACTTTATCGGCATTGGCTCGGCTCAGAGTTCCACCGAAAACAGTAAAATCCTGAGCAAAAACATAAACTAATCTATCATCAATTTTTCCATATCCGGTAACTACACCATCACCAAGAATTTTGTTTTTTTCCATTCCAAAATCCGTAGCTCTGTGAGTCACAAACTTGTCAAGCTCGACAAAAGTATTTGGATCAAGCAAAAACTGTAATCTTTCGCGTGCAGTTAATCTATTTGCTTTATGTTGTCGCTCAATTCTTTTTTCTCCGCCGCCAAGTTCTGCTTCCTTGTTTTTTTTCTCAAATTGGTTATATTTATCTTGTCTTGTAAGCATATATTAATTTCTTTAATGTTTGGTTTATTCTATTATCACTAATGGTTGATCCTCATTAATAGTATCCCCAACTTTAACAAGAATTTCTTTTATTATTCTTTCTTTCTTAACTTTATATTCATTTTCCATTTTCATTGCTGACACAATTATTACTGTGTCGCCTGCTTGAACTGTGTCACCTAATTTAACAGGAATTTTTACAACTTTACCCGGCATAGGTGAAGAGATAAAGCTGTTATCATCAGAGTCATCTTGCTTTTTACGTTTCAGGTATTTGCTTTCAGCATCAATAATTTCAATATCATAAGTTTTATACAAAGTATTAACCGTATAATTTTTACTGCTTTTGTTTTCAATTAACTCAACATTATAAGAAATACCATTGTGAATAATTGAATAAACTCCTTTTTTTACCATTACAACGTCAACATTATATTTTTTACCATCAATGTCGATTTTTATTTTTGCGCCATCTCTTTCAAGAAAAGAGATATTTGCTGTTCTGTCATCTAATTTTACTTCAAGTGACATAATTTGTTTCTTTTTGTTTGTTTATTATTACTATTTAGGTACTTTAAGTACTTATTTTTTTACTTCCACAATCTCAAAATACTTCGTTTTCTGCCAAAATCTTTCCAGCTATTTCCAAGATTCTGAGTAGGTTTTTTTGGTTGAAGAGCTTCAACCTTTTCAATAAAATCAATGCTTGCTGCAATAATTGCAATATCCTCAAAGTTACCTTTACTTTTTTGTGGCGACATCAACACTTTTTTATTTTTTTCAATAAAATGAGTATTGTATTTCCCTTTTTTAAAATCATCGGTATCAAGAATTCTTTCAAGAAATTTTATTGATGTTTTTACTCCTGTAATTTTATATTCGTATAAAGCACGTTTTAATCGTTTTATTGCTTCATCACGATTTTTACCCCATACAATAAGTTTTGAAATTAACGGGTCGTAAAAAATTGGTATTTCATATCCCTCATAAATATATCCATCGTGGCGGACACCTGTTCCGAGAGGTTCAGTAAGGTTTGTAATAACTCCCGGGCTTGGAACGAAATTATTATCCGGATCTTCGGCATAAATTCTAAACTCAATTGCATGACCGCTTTGCCTTAAGTCTTCTTGTTTTAGTGTTAACTTCTCGTTATTGGCTATAAGAATTTGTCGTTTTACAAGATCAACACCAACAACCCTTTCGGTGATTGGATGTTCAACCTGTAATCGTGTATTCATCTCAAGAAAATAGTAGTTAAGATTATCATCAACAATAAACTCAATTGTTCCCGCTCCACTGTAATTAACTGCTTTTGCAGCAGCAACAGCTGTTTCTCCCATTTTTTTTCTAATATCATCATTCATAAAAGGAGAAGGAGTTTCTTCAACTACTTTTTGATGGCGGCGTTGAACCGAACATTCTCTTTCAAAAAGATGAATTGTATTTCCGAAATTGTCAGCCAGAATTTGAAATTCGATATGATGAGGTGATTCTATATATTTTTCAATATAAACTGCATCATTTCCAAATGATGCCATAGCTTCAGATTTTGCAGCATTAATGGAACTTATAATTTCATTTTCGTTTTTTACAAGTCTCATGCCTTTTCCACCACCACCCGACGAAGCTTTAATCATAACCGGTAAACCAATTTTCTTAATTGCTTTTACAGCTTTATCAATATTTTTTATTGCTTCCTTGGTTCCTGGAACTACAGGTACTCCGGCAGCAGTCATGGTTTTTCTTGCCATGAGTTTGTCGCCCATTGTATTTATTGCATAAGCAGAAGGTCCAATAAAAATCAATCCTTCCTTTTTACATCTTTCCGAAAATTCAGCATTTTCGGATAAAAACCCATAACCCGGATGAATTGCATCAGCTTTGCATTTTTTTGCTGCATCAATTATTTTATCTATTACTAAATAACTTTCGTTTGAGGGTGAAGGTCCAATAAAGTAGGCTTCGTCAGCGTACCTAACATGCATTGATTTACGGTCAGCTTCGGAATATACTGCAACAGATTTGATACCCATTTCCCTGCACGATCTCATTACTCTTATTGCAATTTCTCCTCTGTTGGCAATTAGTATTTTTTTAATCATAATTAAATATTTCTTCCGATAATTCCTGTTGACTTAATATTAGGCTTTTAGGTTTTAAAAAGTCAAAAAACAATTGGTAAATATAATATTTTTTAAAAAATATTTTCTATTTTTATTTAAATTCTATTAATCAAAAGTTTATATATAATACAGTCTACTTTTTTCCATTATACAGGAAATATTATTTGCAAACGATTTTTGGTAAATTAAATCAGTGAGACTTTAATTTTGTGAAGCAAAATTATTTAGTCGAACTGATCCCGAGCATAGCCGAGGGATCTACGGGATTATATTCCCCACCGCTTGCGGCGGTAAGCTTCATTCTCGAAAAAGCAAATCAAAAAAAACTGCAGTAATACCAACTGAACATCCATATTACCGATATATTTCGTTTCTTTTTTCCTTTCTCTGCGTTAAATATTATTTCCGTCCGTACGGATGCAAAGAATATTTGCCTTGACAAAGAAAAAAATATTTCAAAATATTTATCAGCAATATAGAAATTCAATTGGTATAATTTCAAAATTTCCTTTATATCATTTTAAAATACAATTAGAATAAAATGAGGAGTTATTTTTCTTTTTTCAAAAAGGCCAAAAAAAAGCCCGGATAAACCGGGCTAATATATATTTTATTGAGAAATTAATTTTATTGAAGTGTAAATTTAATTGGTAAGTTAAATTGCACCCTAACTGGTTTTCCTCTTTGTTTTCCTGGATCCCATTTAGGCATATTTTTCACAACTCTTACAGCTTCTTCATCGCATCCACCGCCAATACCTCTTAAAACTTTTATATCTGTAACCCTTCCGTCAGTTTCTACAACAAATGTTACAAAAACTCTTCCGTTGATACCACTTTCACGAGCCATTTGCGGGTATTCAATATTTTTACCAAGATATCTATTCATGGCACCAGGTCCGCCCGGAAATTTAGGCATAGATTCAACAACGGTAAAAATTTCAGCTTCTTGAATTTCATCATCTTCCATTTCAACAGGAATATATTCCTCAACTTCAGTTTCCATATCAGCTTCTGCATCAATTTCAATATCATCTTCAATTTCAACATCATCTTCCACGATATTAAGAACAGTAACTGTTTTTGGTGGTGGAGGTGGTGGTGGTTTTACTTCTTGTTTTGTTTGAATAATTTCTTCCTGAATAACTTCTTTAGCCACTCTTTCAATAAGTTGAAGTTCTTGTTTTTCATAAGTTTTCCATTCGAAAGCACCAAATATTACTCCTAATGCTATTATCAAACCTATTTGAACAAATATAGTTTTTTTCTTTTCAAGATCTGCTTTTGGTGATTTTTTAGCTTCCATAATTATTCTTTTTTATCTAAAAATTCCCTGATTGATTAATCAGCTAAAATAATATTTTTTTTTATTTAATTTAAGTTTTTGTTAACTTTTTTAAAAATATCAAATAATATATTAAAATTCCCAACAAGCAACCAAGTACATTAGCACAAAAATCAAAAATACTTCCATTTCTTCCTACAAAAATAAAAAACTGCATTATTTCTGTAATTGCACCAAATAATATTCCAATGACTAATGTATAAAATACAATAACGAAACGTTTTTTCTTTTCCGAAAATTGCTTATCAAAACCAAATTGGAGTAAACATCCAAAAACACAATATATAAATAAATGAATGATTTTATCCGGTCTCAACCAATCTAAAAATGATGGGATTGTGGGAAATGCATTTCCTGGTATTCCGGAAAGTATTAAAATAAATACTCCCCAAACAAGTGCTGGACTGAAATATTTCAGAAATTTATTATGTTTACCCTTCAATTATTTCTTTGTATTGTGTGGAATCAAGTAAATCTTTTACCTCATCTAAATTGCTTATTTTTATTTTTATTATCCATCCTTTTCCGTATGGATCATTATTAATTAATTCGGGAGTATCTTCAAGTTCTTCATTAAATTCGAGCACTTCGCCACTAACCGGCATAAACATATCAGACACCGTTTTCACTGCTTCGATAGTACCAAATGTTTCTTCTTTTTCTATTTCTTCGCCTACAGTTTCTACTTCAACAAAAACAATATCACCAAGTTCTTTTTGAGCAAAATCAGTAATTCCGACAATTGCTTTATCACCATCAATTTTGATCCATTCGTGATCATTAGTAAACTTTAGTTTTTCGGGAATATTCATAATTTATTTCTTTTTAAATTTTTTGTAAAATTAAATAAAATTTATTTCTATTTAAAATATTGTGTGGAATAAAATTTTTAATTTGAATTCTAAAATCAAAAATTGTTAGAACATAGCTTTAAAGACAGACACTAACCACCTACTGATTAAGCATAAACTTAAGGCTGATACCGGCATTTGTTGTTGAGTTTTTATATTGATTGGATACAAAAGGATCGTTGATACCTTTATCAAAAAACAACCTGATCATAACTTTCTGATTCATCATATAATCCGCTGAAGTATTAATTGTAATAATTTTTTGTCCTGCAGATATTTGATTTTGATCTTCATCAATTCGTCTTAAAACAGTTTTATTACTTCTAATAGAAAAGTCAGCTCTTAGATCAAGATCGCTTTTTTTATTACTTCCTTTTTTCCCACCACTTAACGAAACAAATGAGAACGAAACATCTTTAAATTTATATCCAAAACCAAGCACAAATTCATAACTCAACACCTCTGTAAGCTGGTTATTAATAAAGCTCATTGTAAGATTACGGGCTTGTTTGTATTCCACTTTTGCCATCATATTATTATTCATGGTAACATCAATTCCAATTAGTGGTGCAAATTGCTCCATTATCGAAACAGTTCCAATATCATATTTGGGGATAAAATTGCCATTTGCATAGGTTGCAGCCGGAAAATTATTTTGCTCTTTATAATCAATATAAGAAGAAAAAGAAGAAATACTATAAGCTGATCTGTAAACATGCGAAATAGATATTTTTCTAAATCGCTCTTTCAGATAAGCAATATTTGTAAGGCCGGTATATGTCAATCTCCAGTTTGGCATAGGTATTTTTTGGAAAAAATCCAATCCGGCATTTTGTACACTGCTTCCGGTATATGCAGCCTTAAACGAATGTAATAATACCTCTTGTGAATTGGGACCATAACCTTCGGGATACATATTTGTCGGGTCTAAAGAATCACGATAAAAATTACCATTCCAGTTTGGATTTTCTCTTGCAAGGCGTTCTGCAATTTCAGATCGGTTATTTTTAAAATTTTCGAAATTGCCAGAAAGGTTGTTTTCGCCATCAGACGAAAATGCAGTTCTCCAAGTAATAATTGAGCTACTATAACTTCCTCCTTCCATAGGAGAAAACGAATGGAAATTTCCAATACTGTCGGCTCTGTAATATTCCTGATGATTTTTAGAAAATGCTCGGTCGGCAGTAATATCAATTTTAAAATCTGGAATAGGCTCGATAGAAACCCGTATTGTTAGGTTATTTGTTTTTTTTGTTGAATATGCCTGATTTAAAAGTGTATCCGGAGTTAGCCATCCATAACGGAAAGCATCATTTCGTAAATCACGTTGATCTCCAAAAACAAATCCTAATCCCGGAGCCAGACTTGTAGGATATCCATCTTCAAAAGTATTTACTCTGTTAAATATTGATGTATCGGGAGTATATTTAAAATTACTTCCAAAATATTTTGGTTGAGGAAGGAATCCCGGAATATAAGTTCCACCAGTTTCATCATAAGTAATTGCTGCTTTTTTTACTCCCATCAAAATTTTAAGAGTGTTCTCCGCAATTATTTTAAAATAATTTATTTTGGGTTTTGTTTCAGTAGAATCAGCTTCAACATCTTTATCTTCCATAGCCATTTTTCGTGATTTCATTCCCGGTCTACTTTTATTTTTCGATGCTTTATTTAACCTTTTAAAGTAAGGTACTTTATTATAAAACTTTTTGAAATTTAAGTCAGCATTAAATAGAATTGTATTTGAATTTTCTATCTGATTACCCATTCTGTCTTGAATTGATGCTGGTGAAGCAGTCCAGTTATACGTAGCCTGATAGCCTGCTTTTGCAGTAATCCAATCGAATATAGGTATTTTATTAATAGGCAAAGAATAGTGTAAATCCAAGCTATGTACAAACCTGTTTATACTACCAATATTCATTAATTCATTCATAATGGTATCCCTGTTTGCAGTATATTCATCAGTTCCTTTATCAGGATTTCCCTGAGGTTCGTTAATATATGCATTTGCATTGGCAGAATAATCCAATGTAAGAGATTCAGAAAGATCGAATTTCATATTATATGACCTATTCCAATCCCATGTTTTCATATGGAAAATTTCCATTGGAATTATTCCAATACTTTTATTTCTGAGTTTTCGCTTATTTTTTTCCCTAATCATATCCGTGTGGAATGACAATGATTTAGGCAGATAATAAAAATTAAAATCCTGAATAATATTAAAAATATCTGCATCAAGGAATTTAATTTTTGAAAATGGTTTTACGTTTTTGGGATTTCCGGAGAAATTATATCCAAGCGAACCATTATATGATTTTGAAAGATCAAAATTAACATCAATATTTCGAATAAAAATTTCTGAATAGGCAAAAGAAACATCGAAATTTGAGATGTCATAAATTTTTGGGGGTTTACTTGCACCAACTCTGTCTTTTCTAACATTCATAAAATTGACATTCTTTCTTTGCGTATAATCAATAGATATTCTTTTTATTGAGTCTTTTTCAGCTTCTGTATTATAGGATTTAAGGTCTTCCTTTAGTAAAATATCTGGATCCAGAGGATTATACTCGGGAATAATTCTTGCCTCTGAATAATCGAAATGCATTGGAATTTTTATACCTGATTCTTCGGGGAAGAATTTCCCTAAAGATAAATTAGTAGAAATATCAAATTGAGAGATCGATTCTTTTTGTGTTTCATTTAGCTTTTGATCGAGACTACCAAAGCCCGGAGAACTATGCATACCTGTTACTGTTACTCTTCCAATATCTGCAAGATTAACTGTTACCCTTGCATTTCCAGCCCATCCACCTTTTTTATTAAAATCGCTTAAGCGAAATTCGTTTACCCAAATTTCAACTGATTTTATTTCACCGTCATCATCTCCGCTTAAAGATGTTTGTTTTGGGTTTCTAACTCCAATCATAATAGCATTTACATTGCTGATACTTGGCACACCAACAACAGATATTTTATTAGCTCCTGAATATTCAATATAAGGGAAATTTGTTGAAATATTAGAACCCTGTTCCCGCATTTTTATATTTCTGTTATGTTTTATCTGGACTAAATTTTCAAGGTCAATATCAAAATTATTAGCGTCGGGCCAAATAATATTATCTTCAGCTATTTCCGTAAACCAGGGTGTAAATGTTAAAGGAATTTCATATTCGTAGTAGTTTTCCGTAAAGTCAGAGCCCATCCTGATAAATACTGTTAAATCTCCATAATCAAGTTCTTGTTCTTCAATAACTTTTTCGGCATGAACAAACATTTGCAATCTTTTGTATTGACGGAAGTCAAAATCAGTGGTTTTATAAGCTCCCCTAGCATCACCATCAATCAAATCAGTAACTTTAAGAACCATAGATTGTTCATTAAGTCGCATGAGATTTGTTGTTCCAAGATTTATCTCTCTTTTAATTCCCGGAGGTATAACATAGGGAACAGGACTTCGGCTTCCGTTTTCCTCAATATTTACTGCTGAAACATCAAATTTTGTATTGCTCTGATCATCATTTGGAATATATTCTCCGGGAGATAAAATTTGTTGACGATATCGTCGCCATTCTCCTCTTACAAGCTCAAGAGTAGCAAAACGTGTAACAATTGGTTTTGGAAAACCTTTAAGGAACATCCTAATAAATCTGATAGATTTAAAGTCCTCTATATTTCCAACTACTTTGTCAGGATTATTTACCGGAATTTTAAACTGATACCAATCAACTTCCCCTATTTGTCCATTATCAAGTTGAATACCGGCAGCTGTATAAACATCAGTAATATAATTCTCCCCAACTTTCATTTTTTCGGGAGATAAATCAATTTTATATTGAAAATATCTCTCAGCTTCACTTAGCGTATTATCATTATTTAAATCTTCAACATTTGGAAGGTTAGTAGCAACAGTAGGATAGCTTTCAGGGTTTTGTTCATCTGAAGGTGAGTTTCCTTCCGGTCCGTTAAATTGTTTATATCTTTCAAGAATGCTCGAATATTTATTATCACTATCATAATCTGTTCCCCTGAAATAGTGATAATTATCTCCTGATGGGTCATTAATAATATTATCCCTTGCATCAGCTGACAAATAGCCTGCTAAATACAAACTATCAATTATTTCAACATAATTATTACCAAAAGCATTATCATCATAAAATGTTAACTCATCGATATCTCGCAATCCGTCATAACCAACATCCTGAAAAGCACGTGATGAAACTTCACTATCAAAGGATTCGACAATTGCCTGTAAAACAGGAACCCGACCCCATATAGTTGTATCAACATCAATAACAGCTTCAGTAGTTGGTAAGCCATTCTCATATCCTTTTCTGGAATCTCTAAGGATATCCTCCGAAACATCACCAAGGTTAAAATATAGTTGACCCGGGTTATTTTCTCCATCAGTAAAAGGATTCATCATCCAGAACTCAATATACTCAACATTGGCAGACTCGAAATCTGTTGTTTCAATTTTACGCATAATTCCTGCCCATCTGGTTTCTGGGTCTTTCAGCGTACCGTCATTATTTATTCCAGAAGTTAAACCGGGAACAAAATTTGCATCAAAATTATAAGGACCTCTTTCCTCAGGATAATAAGCCAGATTGAGAACTGCAATATTTGTTGGTATTCCGTTAGGTACATCTTTTTTAGGGAATATTTCATTTTCGAGTACCTTTCGAACTGAATTTAATGATAATTCATCTTTACTGATATTTGGGGGTCTCAGATTTCCGGAGCGATTATAAAATAATGGATCTATTATATACCATGCAAGTTTTGCCCTGTTTTTTCCATAATTTATACCTTCGGTTGGTGCAGCTTCAGGAAAAAGATCGAACTGTCCTTGAGGTGTACTGGCAAGAAACCAGTTACCAATATTTTTTAAATCAACAGTAGATTTGCTTCCTTCAAAATCATCAATATATGAAGTACCTTCGTCTCCAATAGCTTTTGAATGCCCGGGGATAAAATGTGCAAACTCTCCATCAACAGAAATGCTGGAAACAGCTTTTGTGCTTATTAAAGGGATTTTATCGATTAACTTGGTTAACAGCCTTGATTCGGTTTCATAAGCAAAATTTAAACCCCAAATAGTATTTGAAATAGGATCGTCACCATAATTTGTTTTTTGGGTAAGCGGTCTTTCATTCAAATTCAAAATTGTAGCTCCAACATTAAAATCATCGCTAAACTGATGTTCTATGTGTGTTCCCATCAAACGTTTCTTTTGAATGGAAAACATTGCATTATTCTCCATCGAAATATTAATTGGGGTACCCGAACTTAAAATACCTTCATTTATTATTCTCACTCTACCAAGAGTATAATCAACTGTAAAATCAACATTTTCCACCAAGGGAATTCCTCCGGCAGTAACAGTAACCGATCCATGAGGAACATTTAAAGCATTAAGAGAAATTTCGCTTGATGAAGAAGATTTATAATCCCCTTCAATAATAAATTTATTTTTATCGGGATACTGTTCTGCACCGGTTTTTGTCATTGTGTATAACGAATCGTAAGCATATTTGCTTGCCAAAGCTGTATCTACACCAAATTGTCTTTTCAGATATTTTCCGAAAGGTTCGAGAACAGGAAAATAAATTCTTCCGTTTGAAGACTGAATAGTACCTCCGTTTGATGCCGCATTATCAATAAAATCAAATACTCCATCGGGGTATGGATTAGATTGGGGATTTAAATTATCAAGATTTAAAACTCTGATAAGTGGAACTCCGCTAATTTTTTCATTTCCTTCGGTGAGATATGCTGTAGGTACTCCATTTTCGTTTCCTGAATAAAATATATTTAGCATGAAATCCTGACTGTTAACCTGATAAGCACCTATTGAGTAAACATTTTTCATCATCAAATTCCATAAAGAATTATTTGTGTTTAATGAAGTACTTTTAAGAAGCTTTACCACTAGACATTGAGGAGAAGTAATACCCTGGTTTGTAAGCTCACCAACCTGATAAACTGTAGTATCACCAATCTTGGTATATTGAAATGCAACTGCTAAAGTTTGGTCTGGATTAAGATTTGTATTAAGAGAAATAAATCCAAGTTTACTATTATAATTATATTCCGAATAACTAAGTTTTCGGGCATTTTCAATTTTTTCAAAATCTTCGCCGGCAACAAAATATCCAACATGATTATTATTAAACGGGTCAACTTTAAGATAGTTTGTTACAGTATTTATATCTCTAATTTTAGCTGTGTCCAAATTTAAAAGCAGGTCGTTTGCAAAATTAGTAGGTAAACCGTTTCCATACATGGGGTCAATCAAATCATTTCCCGGATGATATTCACCAAGATCGGAAAAAGCAATTATATTCCTGTTTTCGGTAACGGCAGCACCAATATTGGTTACCCAAACTTCCATATTTGTTATGTTAATGTCTGAAGATATTATTGGTAGGTCTTTCAGAGCTTCGTTATAACGGTTACTTACTTTTCCTTCATAATCGATAACTTCTTCTCTAAAATATTGAGCAATAAAAAAGTGCCTGTTTTCTTCATAGTCAATAGCTTTTAAATAAAACTCATTTGTTTGTGCTCCTCCTTGCACAGTAATTGTAGAAGTTTCGCTGTTTTGTTGAGAGAACACACTAGTTATAGTTGTATTTCCAAACTGTAGTTTTGTTTTTATCCCGAACAAGCTTTGATTTCCGGTTATAAGTGAAGTGCTTAACGGAAGATTAACATCACCTGCTTCGATTAATTTTACTATGTCATCCTCATCACCTTCGTATTTAAGTTTTAATTTGTTTTCGAAATCGAAAGTTGACTCAGTATTATAATTTGTTTTGAATTCAATTTTATCACCAATTTTGGCAATAACATTCATTTGAATTTTTTCTTCAAAAATAAAATTAGTTTGCTTTCTTTGTCTAACGTTAAGAGTTGGATTATCATTACTATTACCTCTTAATCCAAAAATAAGTTCAGCAGAACCCTGAGGACGAATATCAATCGTGTTTCCACCAAAAATTTTATCGAATGCTTTGCCACCAATATGAATTTCGGGTATGATACGGGATTTCCCGTCTTTTCCGGTAGAAATTGATCTTTCACGCCAATAATCTTTTATTGATTGTAGGAGGTCATATTCCCTATATTCGTCAAAACTCATTGAAACAGGATCCCTAAAATTAAATTTTCCAATTTTCTTTTTATAAATATATCTGTTTGTTATAGGATCGTATTCAATAACAAACTCAATGTTTGAGGGGTTTCTTAAAAACAATGAGTTAGTATCAGAAGGATAAAATGGATTTCCATTATCATCATTAAATGGATAAATTAAATTTATTGTATCGTTCAAATCGGTACTATCCGGTGGAAAGAAATTTTCAGCATCAAAAATAATAACTTTATTTACGGAAGCATTACTTTCTAAAACCAAAGCAAGTATGGAAAAAAGAAATAAATATTTAAAAGTATTTTTAATAATTGGTCTCAAATGATCAAAATTATTTCTAAAACTAATGTCTGAATTTAAAAACACCATTCATTAATTGTTTTTTAAAACAAAGTTCAGAATGATACTATTGTATTTCAGAACATTAGAATAATATTATTACTATAAAGTTTTTAATGCATTTTTAATTAACTGCTCAACTGACAAAGAAGAGCCTCTGGATTTAAGTATTTTATCCAAAGCCTTTTCAGCAATTTTTTTATTAAATCCAAGAGATATCAATCCTGATAACGCTTCATTTTTTTGAGTATTGTGTGAAATATTTAAATTCTCAGCAGAAATTCCTTCTTTATCTAATTTGTCTTTAAGGTCGATTATGATTCTCTGAGCAGATTTTCCGCCAATTCCCTTAACTGATTGCAAAACTGCCGGTTTATTATTAACTATTGCATCAAAAATTTCTTCAGTTTTTAAAGAAGAAAGTATTAGTCTTGCTGTATTCGAACCAACGCCTGAAACTGAGATAAGATGACGGAATAATTTACGTTCTTCTTCATCGGCAAATCCATACAAAATCTGAGCATCTTCCCTAACAACAAAATGAATAAACAATTTACAAAATTCATCATCACTTATTTTAGAAAAAGTATGTAACGAAATATTAATGTAATATCCTATGCCAGCTGATTCTATCACAACATAAGTAGGATTTTTTTCAATAAGTTTTCCTTTAATGTATGAATACATAATTTTTTATTTTAGTAATTCTTTGTTAGAAAGAAACGTGCAAAAATACAAATTATTTAGCATACTTATTAGTGTAATGTAATGAGATCGAAGATTCAAGATGCAAGTGCGACATTATTATCAAATTTAGTTAAAAATACTTTTCCAGGTGTATTATAATTAAGATTTTTTCTAGGTCTTCTATTCAGTTTCATTGTTATTTAAATTGTTAATG
>Ga0307992_1000374_pt1 | contig 28812 bp, 26 predicted proteins | sample EllFjometagen133_FD_203162 | JGI IMG/M metagenome (GOLD analysis project Ga0307992, IMG submission 203162) | Marine microbial communities from Ellis Fjord, Antarctic Ocean - #133 | ecosystem: Environmental > Aquatic > Marine > Unclassified | place: Southern Ocean | collected 2014-10-08
TAGTGACCCAAAAAGAAATATCCTTTGAGAAAGACTTATTTTCTGGATAATTTCAGATTTACAACCGAAACACTGGGTTATAGCTATGTTTTGGGTAATTTCTCAAAAACTTTCGGATGCTAGTGAATAAAAATAAAACATATTTGCGTACTTTTGTGGCTTAAAAAAAAGGAATGTAGAATTTCATCACTAAAATCAGGAGGAGTATTATGAGAGAAACTTTAAAAATAGGTACGCTTAAATGGCAGAATATACTCAAACCTGATGATGAAGATTTGAAATATTTAAAAAACACTTATCACTTTCACCCACTTGACATTGAAGATTGTAGAAGCGTAAATCAACGACCAAAAATTGATATTTATGATGATTATTATTTTCTGATACTTCATTTTCCATCTTATGATTCTAAAAACACTTTTCTTCAAACCAAAGAAGTAAAAATATTTTGGGGCAAAGACTATATAATTACTTTGGAAAATACAGATTGGACTGTTACCAAAATGTTTAATGAAGCAAAAAACCAAGAAGAAAGAAAAGAAAAATTTGAGGTACAGACAAGTGATAGGTTACTTTATTTATTTCTAGAGCGATTGATGACAGAATCATTGTTATTAATCAGAAAGATTGGCAGCGAACTTGAATATTTACACAGGGAATTATTTAGCAAAAGAGCTAAAAATACAATTGGAGAAATTTCAATAACACGAAAAAATATTATTCTTTTAAATACTCTTTTCAAACCTCAACTAAGATTATTCCACAAATTTGAAGCAGGTACAATTGGTGGTTTTACGGAAAAAATGGAAATTTACTGGGGTAATATTCTCGATTATTACCAGAAAATGTGGGATATGACTGAGGATTACGAAGATTTAATTGAGGGTTTATCAAAAACCTTTGATTCGTTGCAGACAAACCGGATTAACGAAATTATGAAAGTGCTTACTTTAGTTTCATCAATTTTACTTCCGTTAACATTTATTACCGGACTTTATGGAATGAATGTAGGCTTACCGTTTCAAGGTAATCCTAATTCTTTTTGGATAGTTATTGGTGCAATGATTTTGATTGCCGGAGGTATGATAGCTATGTTTAAATCCAATAAATGGATGTAAGTTTTTTACTTATTCATTATTTCATTCTGAATTCTGATTGACTCGATGTGAACTAATTCAAGAAGTTTAATTAAAAACTCTTTATTTAACCCTTTGTCAATTCCATTGTTTATACGATTTTCGATAATGTGGCTCCAACGTTTTAGTTGAAGAATTGTGATTTTATTTTTACGTTTAAATTTTCCGATTTCTTTAATTGTATCCATTCTGCTTGACAGAATATCAATAAGATCATTATCTATGCCATCAATCTCGCTTCTTAACTGGGATAATTTATTCTGAAATTCAGCGGATCCTGAAGATTTTCTGAATTCAATTTTCGAAAGAAGTTTATTAAGTTCTTTTGGTACAATTTGTTGTTCAGCATCAGATTTTGCATTAGCAGGGTTGATATGAGATTCGATCATCAGTCCATTCATCTCAAGATCAAAAGCTTTTTGAGAAATATGAAACAACATTTTACGATTTCCACAGATATGACTTGGGTCTGTAATTATTGGGAGATTTGGAGCTATCCTCTTTAATTCAATAGGAATTTCCCACATCGGGGGGTTTCTAAAAACAGATTTTCTTAAAGCATAAAATCCTCTGTGAATAGCAATAATTTTTTTTATTCCTACAAAGTTCACTCTTTCTAATGCACCTAACCATAAATTAATATCAGGATTAATCGGGTTTTTTACCATCACCGGAATATCAACACCTTTAAGACTTTCTGCAATTTCGTTTACAGAAAATGGATTTACAACAGTTCGCGATCCAATCCACAAAATATCAATATCGTTTTTTAAACATGCTTCAACATGATGTGGTGTAGCTACTTCGGTAGTTATTAACAGACCTGTTTCTTCTTTAACTTTTTTAAGCCAGGCAAATCCTTTTTCTCCAACACCTTCGAATTGCTTGGGTCTGGTACGAGGCTTCCATAATCCTGCCCTGTATATTTTTACTCCATTGATTTTTGCTATTTCTCTGGCAGTTGATAACACCTGCTCTTCTGTTTCGGCACTGCATGGACCAGCAATAATCATTGGTAAGGAATCTTTGCCTAACCAATCCTTTAAAGGAATTATATCTAAATTTTGTTTCATTCTTCTTTTATCTCTTTTACTATTCCATTAAACATCCTTTAAATAATAATAAACTTAAAAGTGTAACCTCATCTAGCTAATAAAACTGATTACTTACTATTTATTACTTTTATCTATCGCCTAAAACAACTTCCATGGAACGGATAAATTATTTTTTTGGACACAAAATTAATCTTTTCATGAAAAATTTCATTTATTAATCAAAAATACAATTTATCCAAGCATTAACAAGAAATAATTCTTTTGTTCAAACAAGTTTATTGTTATCGAAAAGAAAATTTCATTAAAACGTTGGTTATACGCCGAAAAAGTCGTTTTTTTGTAAAAATTTTTAAATTTGTTACTCTTATGAAAAGAACGAAGATCGCAGATATTTTAATTGCAAAAAACTTTGGAAAACAAGTAAATGTAAAAGGGTGGGTACGAACCAAACGCGGAAGTAAAAATGTAGCTTTCATAGCTTTAAATGATGGTTCGGTAATACATAATATCCAAATCGTAGTTGATTTTAATGCAATTGATGAAAACGACATTTTAAAAGTAAATACAGGAGCTGCAATTTCTGTTGATGGCGAATTAATCGAATCGAAAGGAAGTGGTCAGAATGTTGAAATTATTGCAAAAAAAATCGAAATTCTTGGCGAGGCAGATCCTGAAAAATATCCTCTTCAACCTAAGAAACATTCACTTGAATTTTTAAGAGAGATTGCTCATCTTCGTTTCAGAACAAATACTTTTGGTGCTGTTTCAAGAATCCGCCATGCAATGATATTTGCTGTACATAAATTTTTTAACGACAGAGGATTTTATAATATTCACACACCAATTATTACAGGTTCGGATGCAGAAGGAGCCGGCGAAATGTTCAGAGTTTCGGTTCTCGACCCACTAAACCCGCCTCTTAACAAAGAGAAAAAAATAGATTATAAAAAAGATTTTTTCGGTAAAGAAACAAATCTAACTGTTTCAGGTCAGTTAGAAGCTGAGCTTGCTGCATTAGCACTTTCCGAAGTTTATACTTTTGGCCCTACTTTCAGAGCCGAAAACTCAAACACTACTCGTCATCTTGCAGAATTTTGGATGATAGAACCGGAAGTTGCTTTTGCCGACATTAATGATAACATGGATTTAGCTGAAGACATGTTAAAATATCTTGTAAAATATGCTCTTGATAATTGTGGTGATGATTTAAATTTTCTCAGCAAAAGATTACATGACGAGGAAAAGAACAAAAAACAAGATGAGCGACAAATGGAGCTTATTGAAAAATTAAATTTTGTTCTAAATGATGATTTTGTAAGAATTACTTATACTGAGGCAATTAATATTCTGAAAAACAGCAAACCAAATAAAAAGAAAAAGTTTCAATATATTATTAATGATTGGGGAGCTGATCTTCAGTCGGAACATGAACGATTTCTTGTTGAAAAACATTTTAAAAAACCCGTTATTATTACTGATTATCCTTTGGATATTAAGGCGTTTTACATGAAACAAAACGATGACGGAAAAACAGTTAGAGCAATGGATGTTTTGTTTCCACAGATTGGAGAAATTATAGGAGGTTCGCAAAGAGAAGAAGTTTATGACAAACTTATTAGCAGAATAAAAGAATTAAATATTCCTGAAAAAGATCTTTGGTGGTACATCGAAACAAGAAAATACGGTACAGTTCCACATAGCGGATTTGGTTTGGGATTCGAAAGACTAATGTTGTTCGTTACCGGAATGGGAAATATTAGAGACGTAATTCCTTTTCCAAGAGCACCTCAAAATGCCGAATTTTAAAAATATTTGATATTTAGAATAGAATTTTGTAATTTCAAAAAATATTTAAGAGAATTCTTATAGAAAAAAACAATGCTTAATCAAAGGTTACAACAAAAATTACTTCAAAAATTATCGCCTCAACAAATATTGTTGATGAAGTTATTGCAAGTACCTACAATGGCTCTCGAACAACGTATAAAGCAAGAAATTGAAGAAAATCCTGCTCTTGAAGACCAAGAAGATGTAATTGAAGTTGAAGATGATAATTCCGAAGCAGAAGATGAACATTCGGAAGATACAAACGACAATGCAGAAGATGAATTTGATTTAAACGATTATATTGATGAAGACGAAATTCCAAACTATAAATTATATGCTAACAACAATAGTTCTGATAGTGAAAGAAAAGACATTCCGTTTTCTTCCGGAATGAGTTTTCAAGAACGTCTGATTTCTCAATTAGGATTACAAATTCTGGACAAAGATCAGCACCAAATCGGAATGAATATTATTGGTAATATTGATGAAAGCGGTTATCTTCATCGAGATATTGATGCAATGGTAGATGATCTGGCTTTCACTCAAAATATTTCCACCACAAAAGAAAATATTCTTGAGATACTCGAAATTATTCAGGATTTTGATCCAGCAGGAATTGGAGCAAGAAATCTGCAGGAATGTTTACTTATTCAGTTAAAAAGAAAAAATACTGAAGAAAAAACCATAAAACTGGCACTGCAAATTATTGATAGATATTTCAATGAATTTACTAAAAAGCATTATAGTAAAATTATTAAAAAAGCTGAAATTACTGATAATGAGCTTAAAGAAGCAATTAATGAAATTTTAAAGCTAAATCCAAAACCCGGGAATTCCATTAGTGGACCTTCAAACACAAATCATTATATAATCCCTGATTTTATAATTTCGAATATTAATGGAGAAGTGGAATTAACTCTTAATTCAAAAAGCTCACCCGAATTAAGACTTAACAGATCGTATTTAAACATGCTTGAAGATTATTCGCATGACAAAAAAAACAAGAAAAAAAAAGAAGCTTTTACTTTTGTAAAACAAAAAATTGACTCAGCAAAATGGTTTATCGATGCAATTAAGCAACGACAAAATACAATGTTTATCACCATGAATGCAATAATGAATTATCAAAGAGATTATTTTTTTGCCGGAGACGAAAAAAAATTACGCCCAATGATTTTAAAAGATATTGCTGAGATTGTTGATCTTGACATTTCAACTATTTCGAGGGTTGCCAACAGCAAATATGTTCAAACACCTTTTGGCACATTTCTATTAAAAAGTTTTTTTTCCGAGTCAATGCAAACAAGCTCAGGCGAAGAAGTTTCAACCAGAGAAATAAAAAAAATACTATCTGAATGTATAGAGTCCGAAAGCAAAATTAAACCCCAAACCGATGAACAGCTTACCGGAATTCTTAAAGAAAAAGGATACAATATTGCTCGCCGAACAGTTGCAAAATACAGAGAACAATTAAATATTCCGGTTGCACGTCTTAGAAAAGAATTGTAAACTGATACTTAACAAAAATGTAAACAGATAAAGAAACAAGTAACACTTTACTATTTAATTAGTTTATTCGAAAACAGTAAAGTTTTTACGTTTCAGCATAAAGATATTTTTTAATGGAAACAAAATTAGCAAAAACAATATCATTTATTTTTCACCCACTACTTATTCCAACTTATGCACTAATAATCCTTTTTAATTTGCATGCATATTTTTCGCTTTTAATTTCTCAAACTTCTAAATGGCAAATAATAGGTTTGGTTTTTATAATCACATTTATTCTGCCTTTATTTTTTATCTTTCTATTAAAAAAGAATAATGTAATCACATCTTATTATATGTACAATCGCGAAGAACGTACTTTTCCATTTTTAGTTACCGCAATATTTTATTTTTTAGCATACTATTTATTTCGCCAAATTCAAATAGCACCACTATTTTATTTTTTTATTTTGGGTTCAACTTTATTGATTATTATCACAATGATAATTAATTTTTTCTGGAAAATTAGCATTCACATGGTAGCAATAGGAGGTTTGTTAGGAACCTTGCTAGGAATATCCTTAATCTTTAAAGTAATTATTCCTTTTTTGATTTTGTTGGTGATATTTTGTTCCGGTTTGATAGGATTTGCCCGAATAAAATTAAATTCCCATAATCCACTACAGGTTTATGTCGGGTTTCTTACAGGAGCTTCAATAATGCTTTTATTGTTTCTATTGATTTAACATTAATAAACTACCTAACAACAAAGCTATAACGAGGTATTAAATAGAAAATTTTTTCAGTACTATTCAGAGCATTGGATTATTAAAATCATTTATCTCGATACGCCGAGTTATCAAGACCCGTACAACTTACAATATTCAATGTACTTTGTCTTTGAAATTTGAATTTCACTAATAAAAAAAAAGATTAAAAAGGTGTAAGAGTTATTCCCACAGAAATAGGATACATTTCCGGTCCTTTGTCTTTTGCAAAGAATTTTGATAAAGAATAATAAGCAGAAAGATTAAACCAGTCATAACCTAATCTAAAAGTTGGTCCAAATCTTATTGCCTCCAAATTTCTAATATCGGTGGATTTTTCAATAACATCAATATTTGTTCCCAAAAGATCTTTACCTTTATATTTTGAATGTTTATTTATCAAATACCCTGCTTTAAAACCTGCTGCAACAGAAAATTTGCCTTTTGTTTTAAATCTGAACTCAATTGGAATATCAAAATATGCACATGAGATTTTACTCTTTTTATAAGTAATTGAATCCGGTATTACATTGAAAATTGTTGAGTCGTTATCAGTATTTACTCCAACAAAAGCATTACTATACATATTATGAATCCCAAGTCCAAAACCTATAGCAAAACTAAAGTTACTTTCTTTTATCGGGAAATTATACATGCCATAAATATCGCAACCTCTATTAATGGTTTTCAAATCAATATCATCAGGAGCATCCATCCATATATCAGAAAAGACATTTATTTGAATACCAAAGTTTTTCTTGAGATTTACTTTCTTGTCTTGAGAATATACGCTTGAAAATAAAAATATTACAGAAGCGAGAATTAATAATTTTTTCATGATTTTTTTGAGTTATTTATAATTGGGCAAATGTAGTTATTTTTTTAATGAAGATCTCTCATCTAAAAGCTTATCTATTTCTTCCTGGCTTAATTTAGGATTTTTTAACAGTTTATCGATTTCATTTATATCCCGAAAATTATCGACATCATCTGTTTTCTCAATTTCAGTTAAATTTTCAAACTCTGAAATTTCTTCCTGGCTTAGTTCACTTTTCAATTGAGAAACAAGATCTGCAATCATTTGTCTCATTGGCACACCAAACTGATCAAATAAATCATCAGTAATATGATCTTTCATATTATCATAATTACTTAAAAACACTTCGAAATTTTGAACCATGGCTTTATCAACTCCCGGCATATTTTCAATTGAAGTTTTGTTTTTTAATTTTCGAAATAACTTGATCAATTCATCAAGATTCCGCTTGAACTCTTGCTTATCTTCTTCCATGCACGTTTATAGTTTTTCTTGAACGGATAAAATTAAATAAAATTTTTACTATGCGTTTATTTTTTATGAATTATTCACAAAAACAATTTTTCGTATAACGACACCTCCCCCATTATTTATTGTTTTGTTGAAGAAAAAATAATTAGTTTTCTTCTTGAAAAATTCTAAGTTTAACTAAGCTCTTGAAAATGAAGCATTTCAAAATGAACTACCTAGCAGCAGAGCTAACGAGGTATCAAAGCAGAATTATTTATTAATTCGAAGCAGAGCTTCGGAGAACTAACCCCGAAGAGATTAGAAAGGCATTTGTTAATTCGGGTGTCTTTTTTTTATTTATAAAAAAGCCGGTTTAACCCGGCTTTGAAGTTTTTGTGGGCCCACCTGGACTCGAACCAGGGACCAATTGATTATGAGTCAACTACTCTAACCATCTGAGCTATAGGCCCAAGAATTCCTACTAACTAAAAAATTCTTTTTATCTTTTAAAAGAGTTTGCAAATTTACATATTTTTGTAAAAATACAAACAGAAATTAATTTTATTTTTATATAATTTTGATGAAAAACATTAAAAATATAATTTTTGATTTTGGAGGAGTAATCTGCAATATCGATCATAAAAGAGTAGAAAGGAAATTCAAAGAATTTGGAATAATTGATTTTGAGAGAATGTATTCTCATGCTCTCCAAAATAACTTATTTGAAAATTTGGAAACCGGAGATATTTCGCCTGCACACTTTCGCAATAAAATACGTGAACTTCTTGATAAAAATGTTTCTGATTCGGAAATTGATGATACATGGAATGCCATTATTTCTAATATTCCGGAAGAAAGAATAAAGTTATTGGTAAACATAAAAAAGAATTACAGAATTTTTTTATTAAGCAACTCCAATATTATTCATTATCAGGTTTATCTTAAAGATTTTCAGAAAAAATATGGATATAAATCATTTGATGATATTTTTGAAAAAGCATATTTTTCGTTCCAAATCGGGATGCGAAAACCAAATCTGAATATCTATGAGCATGTTTTAAAAAATCATAATATAAATCCATCAGAAACTCTTTTTATTGACGACTCTTTACAAAATATTAATCCTGCCAAACAGCTTGGAATTAAAACATATCTCCTTAAAGAAAAAGAGGAAATTATAAATCTTTTTGATAATGGGAAATTAAAGGTAAATTAGTGTCTGTTTATAAAATAAATTAAAAATCATCTGCTGCAATTACCACTTATTATATCTGCTACGGTAGGATTAAATGAGTTCCCTGATATTATGATTGAACCACCAACACCTCCTAATGTCAATACATTTTTTATACCACAAAGATCTGTTAAACCGATATTATTAATAATTTTTAAATCGCCACCTATTAATTGTATAATATTCAATCCTTCAAGACTTTCAAGACTATTATTATTGCTAATAAATAATTCGCCTGCAATAGATTCCAACATGTTTAAACCCTCAAGGTTGACAAGACTATTATTGACACCTATTGATAATAATCCACCTATTGATTCCAATTTAGTAAGTCCATCAAAATCTTCAAGTTTATTGTTATTCCCAACAGAAAAATCACCTCCAATGGTTTCGAGCATATTCAGGTTTTCAAAATTTATAAGGTTTTCACATTGATAAACATTTAAATAATTGCTTATAGAGGTTAAATTCTCAAGACCTTCGAAACTTGTAAACATTTCACAGTACCTAACTATTAATCCTCCATCCAATGATTTCATATTGAACAAACCTTTAAGGCTTTCAAATTTACTATTGTATTCGATTGTTATATTTCCGCTATATGATTGGGGAATTTGCAAGCCCAAAAGATTGACAAGCTGATTACAATATTTAATTTTTATGCCGCCATCAATGGTTTGAATATTATTCATTCCTTGCAAATTCACAAGTTCATCGTTTTCTTCGAGGTTAAGATAACCCCAATGGATTGGAGCCCATCTAAACCTTGTAAGTTTAACAGTTGTTCATTATTAATAATATTAAAATCTGCACCAATTGTTTGCAAGCTGTTCAAACCTTCAAGATTTGTAATATTGTTATTATTATCAACAGACAAATAACCGTTAATAGATTGCAGATTATTTAAACCTGAAAGACTGTTTAAGTTAACATTGTTCATAATTAGTAAGTCGCCACTAAAAATTACCAGACTTGCCAAACCTTCAAGATTTGTGAGTTTATCATTATTATCGATAAAAAAATCACCACCAATTAAATGTACATTATCTAAACCAGAAAGACTGTTCAAATTATCATTGTTCTCAATTGTTGTGTGACCACCAATTGATTCTAAACTTCCAAAGTCACTAATACCAGTCAGCGTATTATTTCCTGAAATTCTTAATTCACCACCAATTTTTTGAAGTAAGTCTATTCCGCTTAGTGATAATAAATCATTGTTATTAGCTATCACAAAGGAACCCTTTATTTCTGTAAGGTTTCCAAGGGTAGTTATGCTTGTTAGTCCATCAACACCATCTAATTCAATGCTGCCTTCAATAATTTTATAGCCTGTTTCAAAAAAAGTCTGAAGTTCTTCAAGGGAGGGGTTAATCAAACTATATTCATAGGTTTCGCTTGGTGGGTCAGTTTGAAATCTATCACCGCATGATGGAATAAGCAAGACAAAAACAACACAAATAGTTATGTATAAAACAAGGTTTTTCATAGCAAATTAATTTATCTAAAATTAGTTCAGTGTATAATAATTTTCAATGCAAAATTAACTAAAATTCAGTCAATCCTTTTCCCAAAAAAGAGAAAATTATATAGTGTTAAACATTTTATAACGATTCTTTTAAGAGTACGCTTTCAGTATCTCATAATATATTTCATAAATATCTTGGGGATTTTTCATTTCCATCAATTTAAGCTTAAACTTTTTAAAGTCTTTGTATCCTCTAAAATATTTAGAGTAATGTTTTCGCATTTCTAAAATACCTGTCCTCTCACCTTTCCATTCTATTGATTTTTGAAGATGTATCTTGCAAGTTTCAATTCTTTCAAATATATTTGGTAGAGGAAGTAATTCTCCCGTACTCAAATAATGTTTTATTTCCCGGAAAATCCATGGATTGCCTACGCTTTCTCTTCCAATCATTATTCCGTCAACATTATATTTATTCTTCATTTCCATGGCTTTTTCAGGACTTGTAATGTCACCATTTCCGATTATAGGAATTTTCATTCTTGGGTTGTTTTTTACTTCCCCTATTAGGGTCCAATCAGATTTGTCTTTGTAAGAATTAGTTCTAGTTCTACCATGAATAGTCAAGGCTTGTATTCCCACATCTTGTAATCGTTCGGCAATTTCTACAATTTCTTTATGATTATTATCATAGCCCAAACGAGTTTTAACCGTAACCGGAAGTTTTGTAGATCTTACAACTTCTGCAGTCATTTTTACCATTTTAGGAATGTCATTCAAAATGCCTGCTCCTGCACCTTTTGAAACAACTTTTCGAACTGAACATCCAAAATTAATATCTATTAAATCGGGATTCGATTGCTCGGCATATTTTGCGGCTTCAACCATCGATTCAATATTATGACCGAATATTTGAATTCCTATTGGCCTTTCTTCTTCATTAAAATCAAGTTTTTTTACACTTTTTCGTGCATCTCTAATCAAGCCCTCTGACGAAATAAATTCGGTGTACATAATATCGGCACCAAATTTTTTGCAAAGAAACCTGAAGGGTGGATCACTAACATCCTCCATTGGAGCCAGTAATACCGGATAATCTTTAACTTCTATTTTATCTATTTTAAACATTTTATCAAGAAGGATAAATGAACCACAAAATTATTAATTTTACAACTTCCAAAAATAAATTTTTAATATGGATAATTTCCCTACACATTTAAAAATATTAAGTCTTGTACTAATAATTTTAGTATCCTTTTTATTTACTTTTTTACTGGGTTTAGTAATTGCAATACCATTTTACGGAACTGATGTTCTTACTCAATTATCTAAGGTATCAGATTTTTTGAATCCCGAATCACTTAGTTTACTTAAATATTTTCAGATAGTTAATCAAATTGGATTGTTTATTATTCCTTCTTTTATTTTTGCGTTTTTTGTAAACAGAAATATTTCCAAATATCTAAAATTAAATACCAAACCTTTAAGTTTTTCGATGATTGCCGGTGTGTGTTTAATTTTATTAGCACTACCATTAGTGGGTTTTCTTGCCGAGATAAATGAAATGATGAGTTTACCTGATTCTTTAGCAGGTATAGAAAACTGGATGAGAGAATCAGAAGATCAGGCAATGAAATTAACAACAGCATTTTTAGATAATGGCAGTGTTTCTGGGCTTGTAATTAATTTATTAATGATTGCCATAATTCCTGCATTTGGTGAAGAATTTATTTTTAGAGGAATTCTTTTAAGACTCTTCAGGGAATGGACAAAGAATATTCATCTTGCTGTATTTATTTCAGCCTTTATTTTTAGTGCTATTCATTTACAATTTTACGGATTTTTACCCAGGATGATGTTAGGAGTAATTCTTGGCTATTTATTTGTATGGTCAGGAAGTATTTGGGTTCCTATTATTGTTCATTTTGCAAACAATGCAGCAGCAGTAATAGTATATTTTTTATCAAACAGAGGAATTATCAATTCAGATTTAGAATCTTTTGGAAGTACAGATAATGTGATTTATTTATTATTAAGTATACTTTTTGTTTCCTTTTTTATTTACATGATCTATAAAAAAGAAAAAAACAACAATCCCAAATTAGTATAAAAATAAAAGGGAACAGCTTTTTTGCTATTCCCTTTCTAATATTTAAAACGATGAAAGTTTTAAGTTATCTAATAATTTTCTTTCTCGTAGAATAGTTGATTTTAAATGCGCCAATTTCTCTCAGTTCCTGTTTCACATCAGAAACCACACCCATTTTAGTATCGCTATCTACTTTTAAAGAAGTAACTAAAAAAGATCTGTCAGCTTCATCTCTTGCTTCTCTTTCTTTAGCAATAAATTCTTGAATATTATTAATAGTCGCAAAAGCATCATCAAGCTGAATACGAGATTCTGTACCAAGTTTATTTTCTTTAGGCTGTCCTATATAAATATAACTAACCAAAGATTTTTTTTCTAACTTTTGAACATTTTCTGCTGCAGGAGCTTTAACCTTAACAATCATTTCTGTTTCTCTCATCACGGTAGTAACCATAAAAAAGAAAAGAAGCATAAAAATAATATCCGGTAAAGATGATGTACTAATTTCAGGAGTTTCCTTTGATAATTCTTTTTTAAATCTTGCCATATTAATTTCCTCCTACATTTACAGGTTCAGCTTCAGACACACGAATAGGTATTGCTTTTTCAATAGCATCAATTTGTTCTTCATCAACAAGATCAGAATATTTTTTTCCAAAATGTTCCATCGAAAGTTTATCCCTAAGTACTTTGAAAGCAGATGCAAGTTCATCCTGAACCCGTATATACATTTCATATGAGGTACCTCTATCATTTTTTAAAGAAACTATTCCTTTTGAAGTTGGTACAGTACCAAGTAAAGGAACTTCTCTTGATGAAACTTCAGGAAAATTCGGATCATTAGGATGAATTGACATAAAATCAATAACATCATTTTTTAATGTTTTAATATCCCCGAGTTTACGATTTACGAGCAACTTATCTTGACTACTGATAAGAACATTCATAATATTACGTTTGTTAACATTCGGCACTTCAATATCATCAGGCAAAGGAGGAGGTAAAATCCTCATTATTCCTGTATCAACATCCATTGTTGATGTCATCAGGAAGAAAATCAGCATCAAAAAAGCAATATCTGCCATTGAGCTAGCATTTAATCCTGGAGTTTTTGAGCTTCTTGCCATATTATATTTTTTTTATTTTCTATTAAACGCAGATGAAATACTAGAATACAAAATAGCCAATACTGCTAGTCCGGCTAAAATGTAAGTGGTAATTATTCCTGCACCAATCATTTGTGAAAGATTGCTTGAAATATCTTGCTTTTCGAAAATTGGCGAAGCAATATTATCTGAAGCAAGCATATATCCAACACCATATAAAATGGCAAAACCTACAAGAATTAATAGAAATTTAACTGCAGATTTGGGATTTTTAATAAAATGTATGATTGGAAAAGCAAGTAATAAAACAACAGTTATTCCAAGCAAAATATAAGCCCAAACAAGCACAGTATCAGTCATCGACTCACCTTTAATATAAAATAAAATGTATAAGATCGATGATACGCCTAAAAGTACGTATAACCCAATTTGTAATAATTTACTTAATTTATCTCCCATGATAATTACTTTTTAGCATTATGTTTTGTTAGAATATCGATAAAGGAAATTGTACTGTCCTCCATGTCATTAACGATACCATCAATTTTTGTAACAATGTAGTTATAAAATATCTGAAGAATAATTGCAACAATCAAACCAAATACAGTAGTAAGAAGTGCAACTTTCATACCTCCGGCAACAATAGTTGCAGAAATATCACCTGCAGCTTCAATATTATCAAAGGCTACAATCATACCAATAACAGTTCCCATGAAACCAAGCATTGGTGCTAGTGCAATAAATAATGCAATCCATGATAGTCCTTTTTCAAGACGTCCCATCAATACACTTCCGTAAGAAACGATTGATTTTTCTACTACCTCAAGTCCTTCATCAAATCTATCTAATCCTTGATAGAAAATACTTGCAACAGGGCCTCTTGTGTTTTTGCAAATTTCTTTTGCTCCGTCAATTCCACCATTTTCTAAAACTGCTTCTACTTCATTAAGTAGTTTATGATTATTGGTTGATGCAAGATTTAGGTATATAATTCTTTCGATACAAAGAGCCAAACCAAAAACAAGGCATAATAATACAATACCCATAAATTCCCAGCCACCGGCAATAAATTGTTCTTTTATTACTTGCTGGAAACTTTTTGTTTCATCTTCTGCTACAAGAGTTTCTTCAACAGTAGAAGGTTCTTCCACTAATAATGAATCCGGTGTAGTTGCAGTAGTGTCATCAGTTACCATCTCTGTTTCTGTTGTAACATTGTCTTCAACTTGTGCAACTGCATAATTTGAAGTCACAAACGTTAGCATTAAAGCTACTGTTAAAAAAGCAATTAATTTTTTCATAGTTATTTGTTGTTGATTCTTAAAAAAATTTTAATTCAAAATGATTTATAGTTAATAATAATGATAATTCAAAAGTAAAATTCTGATAATTAATTGGCAAATATATACATTTCATTAAAAATAAAAGAATAATTTTAAAAAAATCTAAAAAAAATTTATTTTTTGCGGAGAGGAAGGGATTCGAACCCCCGGTACACTTATGGCGTACACACGCTTTCCAAGCGTGCGCCTTAAACCGCTCGGCCACCTCTCCAAAATTTCAAAGGGCAAAAATATAAAATTCTTAGCAATTTATATAAATGATAAAAATGATAAAAAAACAAACTGCTTATTTCCAAAATTAGTATATACTTGTACGGAAAAGAATTGCAAAATCTCCAGTTTTGTTTTGTACCGCATTACTACTTTCAAATCTATAAGGAATTGTGTGGTTTGAATATGCAGCGTTTGACATTTTAGAACGCGTCATTTTCAACTTATTACTAATTTTATTTATTGCTAATATCTTCATTATTATCACTATCTGCCAAATGCCGCATATTTGTTGTTGTGTACTGTCTTTTTATTTCGTTGGTTTATATTTACCTTCTAATTTGTCAAATATATTTCTGATTATTTTGAGTGATTCTGAAATATATTTCTCATTATTTGGACCAATGCTAGATTCTATTTTTTGATTCTTCAATTCAATAATATATTTATCTGAAACACATCCTGAAATAAATATTTCAATTCCATTTTCTGAATTAGGTTTTTCTAGTTTATTAATGTTTTCTAAATCTATTCCATTTATTGTTTTTTTAAGGTCAATAAAATCTGAATTTTCAATTTTGATTGAAGTTGAATCTACAAACCAGCCTTTAAAGCCAGGGTGATCTTTAGAAAAGTTTTCAGGGAGAATGTTATAAAAACTGATAGTCATATCGTTTCTTATTTCAACTATATATTGAGGTGCTGGATTACTAACAGCAAATATTTTAATTTTTTGAATTCGGATTAATGAGTCTTTACTTGGTAATGTCTGTGATTTTAGGTCTGAACAGACGAAAAATATCAATAGTAGTATAAATAAAAACCTAAATTCAAATATTATCTTTTTCATTTTGTTTGTCTTTTATTGTACTTGTCAATAAACTTATGAAAGTCGCTTTCCATTAATGCGGTTGGAAAATATTTATTTAAACCTTTATCATATTCAATCCATTTTTCAAATCCGTATTTTTTTGCTAACGAAAAAACATATTGTTCAATCTCATCAGTTTGTTTATAAACCTGATCTTCTCTTGTTTTGTAACTATTCAATACCCATTCTCCGCAATAAAGCATTGTTAATAAAGTCTGATATTGTTTTTTTGTCAGTTCGATGTTCATAGTTAGTTTAGTCAAAGGGTTCTTTTGGAAGTTGCTTTAAATTCTTAATAAATCTTTTTTCATCAAATGTATTTCCATATTTAATAACATCAAATATTTCGATAGCAACACATTGTGCAATTAGTTTTTTTGTATCTGACTTATTATATCCGTCTTTTATCAGTCGGTTAAAAGTCAGATTGGTTTCAGGAGGGTTATTGTTCTTTATTTGGTTTTCAATAATTTCAAAAATTTGTTTTCTTACAATTTTATTTGATTCCATATTGTGATGTTTTTCAAGTTTGTGCACAACTTATTTATAAACAGATTTCCCAGATAGCTATCGGGGTTGCAAAATTATTAATAATTAGTATATCATAAATAAAAAAATCACCTGATTATGATTATTTAAACTTATTGAATTTGCAAACTAATAAATAGTCATTTCACCTCTTAAAGATTTTTCAAGTAATTGTCGTATTTTATTATTTGAATATCCCTCACCAAAAATATACATTAATTTAGTTATTGCCGACTCAGTTGTAATATCATTGCCGCCAATAACACCAATTCTTCCAAGATCAACACTTGTTTCGTATTTTCCAATCTCAACAGAACCAGATTTACATTGAGTAACATTTAATATTATTAATTCGTTTTTTATTGCTTGTTCAAGGATGTCCAAAAACCATTTGTCAGTTGGAGCATTACCCGATCCGAAAGTCTCCAGAAGCATAGCTTTCATCCCCATTGTGTTGACTATTGATTTTACTGTTGCCTTGTTAATCCCGGGGAAAAGCTTTAAAATTCCAATATTATTATCGAAATTTTTGTGAACTTTTAATTTCTTAAAATTTGATTTTCTGATATTATTATAATTGTACTTTATATGAACTCCTACATTTGCAAGAACAGGATAATTCCCTGAAAAGAATGCATCAAAATTTTCAGCGTTGAATTTTGTTGTTCTGTTTCCTCTTAACAACTGATCTTCGAAATAAATAGCAACCTCTGGAACAACTGATAAATCGTCTTTCATAGCAGCGGCAATTTCTATAGATGTAATAAAATTCTCACGTCCATCAGTTCTAATCACTCCCATCGGCAGTTGTGAACCGGTAAAAATAACAGGCTTGTTAAGATTTTCCAACATAAAACTCAATGCTGAAGCTGAATAAGCCATTGTATCGGTGCCATGTAAAACAACAAAACCATCGTATCTTTCATAGTTTTCTTCTATTAATAATGCAAGTTTTACCCAAAATTCAGGATTCATATTTGATGAATCTATCAAAGGTGAGAAAGAATAAAAATCAATTAGATAATTTAAATTTTTTAAAATCGGCATTTGCTTGTACATCTGATCAAAATCGAATGGTTGTAAAGCACCGGTCTCAGGATTTTGAATCATTCCTATTGTACCTCCTGTGTAAATTACAAGTATTGATCTTTCTGATTCCATGGTTTTATTTATTAAATAAATTTAAATAAAGAAATTGCATTATCTGTTGTAATTTCTGCCACTTCTTTAACAGGTATATTTTTTATCTTGGCAATTTTATCTGCGATGAAAGGAATATATGAACTTGTGTTGCGCTTTCCGCGGAAAGGAACGGGTGCCAAATATGGTGCATCCGTTTCCAAAAGAATATGTTCAAGGTCGATTTCCTTAACTACTTCTTCTAATCCGGAATTTTTAAAAGTCAAAACGCCTCCTATTCCCAGTTTAAAACCCAAATCTATTATTTGTTCAGCTTCTTCAACATTTCCAGAAAAACAATGAAAAACACCGTTTAAATCCGGATAATTAACATCCTTTAAAACTTTAAAAATCTCATCAAAAGAATCACGGGAATGAATTACAATTGGAAGCTTATATTTTTTCGCTAAGTCAATTTGATATCTTAAAGAATATTCCTGTTCTTCGATAAAAGTTTTATCCCAGTACAAATCGATTCCAATTTCGCCAATCGCAATAAATTTATTTATTGTCAATTGTTTCTCAACTATTGCAAGTTCTTCTTTATAATTTTGCTTGGCAGAAGTTGGATGAACACCGATCATAGGAAAACAATTTTCCGGAAAACTTTTACAAACATCCATCATACTGGTAATTGTAGAACTGTCGATATTAGGGAGAAGCATATATTTTACTCCTTCGTTAATTGCATCAACAATTACTTGTATTCTGTCGTTGTCAAATTGTTTTAAATATAAATGTGTATGCGTGTCAGTAAAAATCATTGGGCAAAATTAGGATAATTTGTATTATATAATTGTAAAATATTTTCTTTGAAAAAAATGTATGGATTATTAAATGTGCCACAGATTCACAGATTTTTGATTTCTTACTATTAATATAGAATCTCTGAATATCATAGGTTTTAATTACTTTTATTTGATCAAATTAACATGAAAATTGGATCATCTTTGGATCTGTGGCTTAATTTTTTTTACAAACAGAACCCAAAATACCACCTTAATAGTTAAGATAATTTGTATTATTTTTGCTTTCAAACAAATTTAGTCTTGAAAAAAATATTGGTAATACGTTTTAGTTCGATTGGTGATATTGTGTTAACAACACCTGTGATTCGTTGTTTAAAAAAACAATTGCCGGAAGTTGAGATTCATTACCTTACAAAAGAAAGTTTTTATCCGGTAATAAAAAACAATCCTTACATCAATAAAATTCATCTTTTAAAAGATAATATTGATGAAATAATTATTGAGCTAAAAGTAGAAAATTTTGATCATATAATCGATCTTCACAAAAATATAAGAACATATTTGGTGAAAAGAAAATTAAGAAAACCCTCTTCTTCTTTCTGTAAACTTAATTTTAAAAAATGGATGATTATTAATTTAAAAATTAACCGTTTGCCTGATTTACACATTGTTGATAGATATTTCGAATCGGTAAAATCTTTTAATATTAAAAATGATGGCGAAGGATTAGATTATTTTATTCCAGAAAATGAAGAAATAAATATTACTGATTTGCCTGAAAATTTCCATAACGGGTATATAGGTTTTGTTATTGGAGGAAAACATGCCACAAAAATTCTTCCCAAAGAAAAAGTAGTTTCTATCTGTAAAGAAATTAATCTTCCGGTTATTTTGCTTGGAGGCCAAGAAGATAATGATTTCGGAGAAAATATTCAAAAACAAATCGGCAGAAATGTTTTTAATTCTTGTGGAAAATTTTCAATAAATCAGTCAGCTTCCTTAGTAAAAAACGCTGAAAAAATTATTACAAACGACACAGGTTTAATGCATATCGCAGCTGCTTTTAAGAAAGAAATAATATCGGTTTGGGGAAATACAATTCCTGCATTTGGTATGTTTCCTTACCTTCCCGACAAGGAAAAAAATAAATCCAAAATCCTTGAAGTCAAAAACTTGAAATGCCGTCCATGCAGCAAAATCGGATTCGACAAATGCCCGAAAAAACATTTTAATTGTATGAATGAAATTGATGAAAAGGAAATTATTAATCTTGTAAATCAAGCCTAAATATTTTTAAATTCCCACATTTTCAAATTGTCACATTTTCAAATTTTCAAATTGTCAAATCACATATCCACCAAATACGGATTAGCTTCTTTTTCAAAACCAATACTCGTATCCGGACCATGTCCACAATAAACTTTTGTATCCTTAGGTAAAGTGAAAAGTTTCTCCCTGATATTTTTTAAAAGCAGATTCATATTTCCGGTTGGAAGGTCGGTTCTGCCAATGCTTTGATTAAAAAGAACATCGCCAACAATAACAAAATTATCTTTGCTGCTGTACAAACAAATGCTGCCATCAGCATGACCGGGAGTGTATAGAATTTCAAGCTCGGAATTACCGAATTTCACAATATCTCCTTCTTTAAGAAAAGCAGCCGGTTCAATCAGTGGGTCAATATCAAACCCAAATACAGATCCATGATCTTTTGCATTTTTATGAAAACTTAATCCTTTTTCGTGAATTTCTAATCCAATCTTGTATTCTTCAACAACAAAATTATTCCCAAGAATATGATCAATATGACAGTGGGTGTCAATAGCTTTTACAGGCTTTAATCCGTTTTCGGAAATAAAATTCTTTAACTCATCTTTTTCATGCTCTTCGTAACATGCAGCGTCAATAATCACACATTCTTTGGTTTCGTCGTATAAAATTATTGTGTTTACCTGAAAAGAATTAAATACTAATTTTTTTACTTTTATCATGTTTGTTTTTTTGCAATTTAATACTTTGAACAAGAACTAAAAAAATATTCTAAATTATTGTTCGTTTGCTTTATAAATAATTAAACAGATCACAAAAATAAATTATTATTATTCATTTCTAATGTAGTTTAAATTTATTTTAATTTAGCGACTGATAATTTTTCATTTATAATAGAATGGTTCGAATTCCCAAAATACTGAAAAGAAGTACATTTAAAGCAATAATTGCTTTAATGCTTTTGATGTTTTCCTTATCGGGATATTCGCAATTTTATCAGGGTTCGCAACTAGAGTTCGGAAAAAACCGTGTTCAATATCAAGAATTTCTCTGGACTTTCTATATGTTCGATGATTTTGATATTTATTTTTATCGTGATGGAAAAGAACTTGCTGTTTTCACAGCAAAATATGCTCAGGACTATATTCCAAAAATGGAAAGAGAACTCGAATCTAATTTCTCAAAAAAAATACGTTTTATTGTTTTTAATAATTTGACCGATCTTAAGCAAAGTAATATTGGATTAATTAATAACGAACAGTACAATACCGGTGGAGTAACTCATATTGTTGGGGAAAAAGTTTTTCTTTATTTTGATGGCAGTTATAAAAATTTTGAAAAACAGATTAGAGCCGGAATCGCAAACATTCTTATAAACGACATGATGAATGGCGGAAGCATTGGTTCTCAGATAAAAAACTCTTCTTTATTTATTTTACCCAATTGGTATCTCGATGGTTTGATTTCTTTTTTGTCAGAAGAATGGAGTACAGAAATCGACAATATTGTAAAGGATGGAATCATTTCCGGAGCGTACAAAAAGTTCAACCATTTAATAGGTACAGATGCTGTTTTTGCAGGACACTCATTATGGAAATATATTAAAAACAAACATGGTTCTTCCTCCATTCCGAATATCGTTCACATGACACAAATCAGTCGAAGTATCGAAAATGGATTTTTATATGTTACCGGATCTTCTTTTTCAAATCTCATTACCGAATGGAAGCAACATTATAAAGATATTTATGAATTGGATGATAAAATTGGTCAAAACCCAACAGAAACTTTGTTAAAAAAAACAAAAAGGAATTGTGTTTACAGCAACTTAAAAGTCAGTCCTGATAATAATTATTATGCCTATGCAACAAATGAATTAGGAAAATATAAAATTTGGCTTTGTAATAAAACCACTGAAAAAACAAAGAAAATTTATAAATCCGGTTTTAAGCTTGATGAAAAAACTGATTATTCCTATCCCCTGTTAGCATGGCATCCCACAGGAAAAGTATTATCATTTATTATTGAACAAAAAGGACTTGTTTATTTGTATTTATACACTCTTGAAACAAAAAAATCTGTTAAACAAATTCTTGTAAACTTCGAAAAAGTACTTTATTATTCTTATTCTCCTGATGGAAAAAGTTTTGTGATGTCGGCGGTAAAAAAAGGTCAATCTGATATTTACACTTTTAATATTGCCGCAAATTCTTATTTTCAAATTACAAATGATATTTATGATGACTTGTATCCTGACTTTTTTCAGAATACTTCAAGAATTCTTTTTAGCTCGAATCGGGATAATGATACAATAAACTTTGATAAAAATATTCCCAAAGATATTCCTTTGTATAATGATATTTTTTTATACGATAATTTTTCGAAAAGTAATATTCTAAAAAGAATTACAAACACACCTTTAAAAAACGAAATTCAACCACAGGAATATCTTGATGGGTACATTTCTTACCTAAGTGACAATAATGGTATTTTTAATCAACATCTTGCTTTATTCGACAGCACAATTAGTTTTGTTGACACCACAACTCATTACAGATATTATACACATGCGTATCCGGTAACCAATTATTCGAGAAATATTATTGAACAAAATATAAACACATCTGCAAAAACAAATTCCCGAATAATTTTTGATAATCAGTTATATAAAATGTTTGTCAGCAAACTTTTACCGCTTAACCAACTAACTGAACTTAGCTTAAAAAACACCAATTACCGAGAAAATATTATTGCTTCAGGGAAAGAAAAAATTAAAGAAAAACCTAAACCTTTCATTGCTAAGAAAAAGAAAAAATATCTTCAAAGATTTTCAACAGTTTATGTAAATAATAATGATAAATACAAACAAAAACACGAAGTAGATATTGATAATTACGAATTTGAAAAACAAAGCTTTAACAAGATAGGTAATAAATCTGATGATGATGATTTTTTGATTCCTAAAAGAAGGAATTACAAAGTTGAATACATGATAAATAAACTTGTAACACAGGTTGATTTCACATTTTTAAATTCTACTTATCAACCATTTTCAGGGGGAGGTTCACCGATTTATATGAATCCCGGTTTTAATGGTTTAATGAAAGTTGGAATTACTGATCTTCTGGAAGATTATAGAGTTACAGGAGGAGTGCGATTAAACTCAAATTTTACAAATAACGAATACTTAATAAATTTCACAAACTTAAAACATCGCGTCGACCGCGAAATAATATTTCATCGTCAATCGGTTGAATATCTAAGTAATTACTCTATTGTCAGATTTCAATCTCATGAATTATATTATGTACTAAAATGGCCTTTCAATCAGGCAATGTGCGTAAAAGGAACAGCAATGATTCGTAATGATGCTGCAATTTTTTTAGCAACCGATCAGGTAAATCTACAAATACCAAATAAATTTTTTAATTGGACAAGCCTTAAAGGCGAATTTATTTTTGATGCAACACGTTCATTAGGATTAAATTTACTTGAAGGAACTCGTTATAAAATATTTGGAGAATATTATCAATTAATTGATAAAGAATCGATAAACATGGTAGTTCTGGGTTTGGATTTTCGTCATTATCAAAAAATTCACAGATCATTTATTTGGGCAAATCGTTTTGCCGCAAGTACTTCATTCGGGAAAAACAAACTTATTTATTATATGGGCGGAGTTGATAATTGGTTATTCCCAAAATTTAATCAGGAAACATCAATAGATTTTTCACAAAATTATGCTTATCAAACAATTGCAACAAATATGCGTGGATTTGATCAGAATATTCGCAATGGTAGCAACTTTTTTTTATTTAATACCGAACTTAGATTTCCTGTTTTTAAGTACTTTTTTAATCGTCCGATAAAATCTGATTTCTTAAGAAATTTCCAAATTGTTGGTTTTGCAGATATTGGAACTGCCTGGTCGGGATGGAACCCATATTCTAAAGATAATTCTTTGTTTTCAAGCACGATTGAAGAAGGTCCCTTAACAATCACAGTTGAAGTACAAAAAGAACCAATTGTTGCAGGATTTGGTGGTGGATTAAGAACAAGAATTTTTGGATATTTTATACGAGGAGACATTGCATGGGGTGTTGAAGATGGAGTTATAAAACCAAGTATTTTTTATCTTTCTTTGAGTCTGGATTTCTGATAAAATCTTTTAATTCCTTGCTATACTTTAATTACAAGAACATTAATAAATAATGGTTTGTATATGCTTCATAATTAGTCTTTTCAATCTTTTGTTATTAATAGTTATTAACAAAAAATGTTATTAAGATTTTATGTTTTTTTATTTCAGATAATTACAAACTAAAAAGTGGTTTTTGTTAATAAGTTAATTGATGAAAAAATCTTTCTTATTGTATATTGCACTTCAATAAATTTAACCCTTAAATATAATTTCTATTCACAAAAACAGAGTTTTACAAAAAACTTGTACAAACAATTTTAATTTTTAACAAAAATCATGGATAATAACCTTTTTGCAAATATTGACAAAAAACTTCAGGAAGAAAAAAAACCAAATTATTATGATAATGTACTTGAAAAACGTAAGCGTCCAAATATCCAGGAAGAGGAGAAAAATATCGAGATGGAAGAGCAAGAAGTATTAATAAAAAAAACAGAGCAAAAAACAGAACCGAAAAAATATACTCACACTGAAGTAAGAGAAGCAGCAACAGAATATTTTAAAGGAGATACACTGGCAGCAAATGTATGGATGAATAAATATGCATTAAAAAATAGCGAAGGCGATTTATTTGAACTTACTCCCGATGACATGCATCACAGAATTGCAAATGAAATTGAACGTATTGAGAAAAAATACCCTAACCCATTTACAGCAGATGAAATTTTTCAATTTATAAAAAATTTCAAATATATTATTCCACAAGGAAGCCCAATGGCAGGAATAGGAAATATTTTTCAGGTTTCATCTTTATCAAATTGTTTTGTAATCGGAGAAAATATTAAAACAGATTCTTACGGTGGAATTTTAAAAGTCGATCAGGAGCAAGTACAGCTGATGAAACGCCGCGGAGGTGTAGGACACGATCTATCACATATTCGACCTGCAGGAAGCCCTGTAAAAAACAGTGCATTAACTTCAACAGGAATTGTTCCATTTATGGAAAGATATTCTAACTCTACCAGAGAAGTAGCACAAGACGGAAGAAGAGGAGCATTAATGCTTAGTGTTTCTATACAACATCCTGATGCAGCAGATTTTATTGATGCCAAAATGGAACAAGGAAAAGTTACAGGTGCCAATATATCAGTAAAGATTGACGATAAATTTATGAAAGCTGTAAAAAAAGACGGAAAGTATACACAGCAATTCCCAATAGAATCTAAAAATCCCAAAATAAAAAAAGAGATTGATGCTCGTCCTTTATGGGATAAAATAATTTATAATGCATGGAAATCTGCTGAACCGGGAATTTTATTCTGGGACACAGTAAAAAGAGAATCCATCCCCGATTGTTATGCCGATCTTGGTTTTGAAACATTATCAACTAATCCTTGCGGAGAAATACCTTTATGCGCTTATGATAGTTGTCGTTTATTAGCAATTAATCTTTTGAGTTATGTTGAAAACCCATTTACAACAAATGCCAATTTCAACAGCCAATTATTTACAAAACATGTACATGCAGCTCAAAGAATGATGGATGATATCATAGACCTTGAAATTGAAAAAATTGATGGAATATTGAACAAAATTGATTCAGACCCTGAGGACGTTGAGACCAAAAGAATTGAAAGAAATCTTTGGAGAAATATCAGAGAAAAAAGTATTCAGGGAAGAAGAACAGGAATAGGAATTACCGCCGAAGGTGACATGCTGGCAGCATTAGGCAGCCAGTACGGATCGAAAGAAGCTATCAATTTTTCAACTGAAGTTCATAAATTACTTGCAATAGAAACATATCGATCATCAGTTGACCTTGCAAGAGAAAGAGGAAGTTTTCCAATTTTCGATATCGAAAGAGAACGTGAGAATCCTTTTATAAAAAGAATTAAAGAAGCTGCACCAAATGTTTATCATAACATGGGAAAATACGGCAGACGAAATATTGCAATGCTTACTATTGCGCCTACAGGTAGCGTTAGTATTTGTACCCAAACATCATCGGGCATAGAACCTGTTTTTATGGTTTCTTACAAAAGAAGAAGAAAAGTTAATCCTAATGATAAAAATGTAAATATTAGTTTTACTGATGAAGTAGGCGATTCCTGGGAAGAATATAGAGTTTTTCATCATCAATTTATTAAATGGCTGAAAATACATGACTATAATATAGATGAAATATCAAATTTGAATGAAACAGAGTTGGCCAAGATAATTAAAAAATCACCCTATTATAAAGCTACCGCAAACGATATTAACTGGATTAATAAAGTTAAAATGCAGGGCTCAATTCAAAAATGGATTGATCACTCAATAAGCGTAACCGTAAATATTCCAAAAGAAACTGATGAAAAACTTATTGGGAAAATTTATGAAACAGCATGGGAAAGTGGTTGTAAGGGTATGACCATTTACAGAGATGGATCAAGAACCGGTGTTCTTGTAAGTAATGAAGATAATAAGGAAGCAGATCCAAATGCATTTACTGACACAAAAGCCCCATCACGGCCTAAAGTTATTGAAGCAAAAGTTGTGCGTTTTCAGAATGATTATGAAAAATGGGTTGCGGTAATCGGAACTATTGATAATAAACCTTACGAAATATTTACTGGAAAAGCCGACGGTTTCTTTGTCCCAAGCTGGGTTGAAAAAGGATGGGTATTAAAAGAAAAAGAACAAAAACAAGATCAAGAACATTCACGATACGACTTTCAGTTTGAAGACAAAGATGGCTATAAAACAACGATGCAAGGTCTTTCAAGGCAATTCGATAAAGAATTTTGGAATTATGCAAAATTGATTTCAGGAACATTAAGGCATGGTATGCCACTGCCTTTTGTTGTTAACCTGGTTTCTAACTTAACTTTTGAACAAGACCATATTAATACATGGAAAAATGGAATTGTAAGAGCACTGAAAAAATACATCCCGGACGGAACTCAGGCATCAGAAAAAAAATGTCCTAAATGCGGTGACGAAGACGGTTTGATTTATCAGGATGGTTGTCTGACTTGTAAGTCCTGCGGATATTCCAGATGCGAATAAAAATTCTCTGAAAATAAAAAGTAAATGCTTAAATGATTAAATGCTTAAATAAAAAAACCAAGTATTTTCAATTACAGTTGAACCTTTTTTAGAAATGCAATTTATGATAATTAAAAGTGTGACTGTCGCGTAATGCTTTTATTCTTCTGGCAATTAATACAAATATTTGTAAATCATTCGAGTTTAACCAGGCAATAGCTTCAGGCTTTGCATTACAAGCATCCGCAAAAACAATCAGGAAGTTATAGTTGTTGTTGTTTAGCCACTCGTATGCTTTCTTGTTGTTATCAATTGCTGCATCTAAAGCTGCAAGATGAGCAAATTTGTTTTTCAGCAACCATTCTACAGCATTATCACTCCCTTGAATAGCATGTGACAAAGCAGCAAGTTCGGGATAAGAATTTTTTATAAACCAATCAGTAATTTTTTTGTTACCATTAATGGTTTCGCCGAAAGCTATAATAATTTTTGCCGGATATTGAAGCATAAATATTTTAGTTTTTACAAAAATAATTTTAAATCTCCACCAATGCAAACTTCTCAGCAAATCTTTTGTTTATACATTCAAACAATATAACTATGGGTCTTCAAAAAAGTTGTAGTTTTGAAAGTTCAATGAGTAAGCTGACAGAAATAAAATCTACTGTACAAGATGAATTGAAGATTTTTGATAAACATTTCAAATCTTCAATGAAAAGTTCCTTGCCTTTGTTAGATAAGATTACCAGATTTATTGTTAAACGTAAAGGAAAGCAAATGAGACCAATATTTGTTTTTCTTTCAGCAAATATTTGTGGCGGAATACACGAAAAAACTTATAGGGCTGCTTCACTTATCGAGCTTCTTCACACAGCTACTTTGGTTCACGATGATGTTGTGGATGATTCAAATGAACGAAGAGGGTTTTTCTCATTAAACGCTTTATGGAAAAATAAAATTGCTGTTTTGGTTGGCGATTATCTGCTTTCAAAAGGACTTTTTATTGCACTCGAAAATAAAGATTATAATCTTTTAGAAATTGTTTCTAAAGCTGTTAATGAAATGAGCGAGGGAGAACTGCTCCAAATTGAAAAAGCCAGAAAACTCAATATTAAAGAAACCATTTATTTTGATATTATCAGAAAAAAAACTGCTTCTCTAATTGCTTCGTGTTGCGCCACCGGTGCTGCCTCTGCTGGAGCAGATAAAAAAACTATTGAAAAAATGCACCTTTTCGGCGAGTATGTTGGAATATCTTTTCAGATAAAAGATGATCTTTTTGATTATGAAAAATTTAACAAAACAGGAAAACCAAGTGCAATTGATATTAAAGAACAAAAAATGACTTTGCCTTTAATTTATATGCTCAACAATACTACTTTTTCAGAGAAAAGAAAAATCATCAACATAATTAAAAATCATAGTAATAACAGTGGAAAAATTTCCGAAGTAATTCGCAAAGTAAATGAAAGCGGTGGAATAGAATACACAAAAAACAAAATGTTTGAATATCGCGAAAAAGCTCTGACATTATTAGATGACTTTTCTGATAGCCCCTCAAAAAGTGCTCTTAAAGAACTTGTAATTTATACAACAGAGAGGAAGAAATAAACTGATAACTTGCTCATTTTAGATTTTTAAGTTTGATAATTATTACAAAATTGCCATAGATTCACAGATTAAGATTATATTTCTTTTTAACATCCGCAAAGCGCTTTTGAGGCGCATAGCTAGTTTTTAGTAATACAAATCTGTTCAAACAATTTTAGTAAAAATTTCAGGTTATTATTACTGAGCTAATTTCTTTAATAAAATGACAATTTTCAAAAATTATATTTTTCTATTAATATTATCAGGTATATTAATAATTACATCATCTTTTTATTCAATTGATAATGTTTGCCTTTCTTGGCAAGAAATGGAATTATATAATTTGGTATAATAGACAAATTGGTTGTTTTTTTTAGCTAGTATTCTTCATGTGGACAAAATGGTTGCTGTTTTTTTAAACAAAATATCCAGCAATAACTTCACTATATTATCTTTGTTTAATCAAGT
>Ga0307992_1000375_pt1 | contig 28786 bp, 30 predicted proteins | sample EllFjometagen133_FD_203162 | JGI IMG/M metagenome (GOLD analysis project Ga0307992, IMG submission 203162) | Marine microbial communities from Ellis Fjord, Antarctic Ocean - #133 | ecosystem: Environmental > Aquatic > Marine > Unclassified | place: Southern Ocean | collected 2014-10-08
AACTATTGGTTTCATGTGAAAGATTTTCCAGGCGCACATGTCGTTGTTGATGCTCCAAAGTTGAATGAACCTATCATCAGGAAGGCAGCAATGCTAGCAGCCCACTTTTCAAGCATGAAATATTCTAATTCTATTGCTGTTGATTATACACAAATTAAAAATGTCAAAAAAATATCAGGTAAACCTGGATTTCATGTGAATTATAAAAATTACCAAACAATCTTTATTGACATTGATGATGAAAAGATACTTGACTATTTAAAAAACGTCTAATTTAACATAATTTAGACGTTTTTTTATTTTATAGGCAAAATAGTTGATAGTCCTTAGTAATTGATGTAAGATATGGTTATAAATAGGAGGATTAAAACTATGAAATTCGAATTACCAAAATTACCTTATGCATACGATGCACTTGAACCTTTCTTTGATGCAAGAACAATGGAAATCCATTATACAAAACATCATCAGGGTTATACGAATAATTTAAATGCAGCTTTTGAAAAACACCCAGATCTATCAACACCACTTGAAACTTTATTAGCTGATTTATCATTGGTCCCATCTGATATTCGCACTGCTGTACAAAACAATGGTGGTGGATATTATAATCACGCATTCTTCTGGCCACTTCTTAAAGTGAACAATGGTCAATTGCCTTCTGGTAAATTGCTTGAAGCAATGAATCAAACATTCGGTTCATTTGATGCATTTAAAGATGCATTCTCAGCAGCAGCAAAAACTAGATTCGGTAGTGGTTGGGCTTGGTTAATCCTTACAGCTGATAAAGGATTAAAGGTTGTCTCAACACCAAATCAAGATACACCACTTGCTGAAGGCACCCCAGTTCTTGGATTAGACGTTTGGGAACATGCTTATTATCTTAATTATCAGAACCGTCGTCCCGATTATGTATCCGCATTCTTTAGTGTAATCAATTGGAATAAGGTTGAAGCATTATATAAAGCAGCACTCTAATACAGTTTAATAAAAAGGTAGCAGCTATATAAACTATACCCTATAAAACGGACACTCTAAAAAAAGAGACTCCAGTTTTATGGGGTTTTTTACTGGTATAATAAAAACAAACCAAAAGGAGGGCAATATGGGACTCAATTATTTTACAGACGAGCAAGTCAAAAAGCTAGAATCAAATCCAAACGTTAAAAACGTTTCGAGAAAAAGCATTACCTACAAAGATACTTTCAAATCACAATTCATTCAATCATATAATTTAGGAAGTCTCCCTAAACAAATCTTTAAAGAAGCCGGATTTGATATTGATGTGTTAGGAAAAAGCAGGATTTATGGTGCATCATGCAGCTGGAAGCTACAAGCTGAACGACCAGAAGGATTTAAAGATACTAGAAAAGGAAGATCCGGAAGACCACGAACAAAAGATTTAAGTAAAGATGAAATCATTATTAGACAGAAAGCACAAATCGAGTACTTAAAACAAGAACGAGATTTCTTACTGGAACTCGAAAGGCTAGAAAGGTTAGCGATCAAAAAGGAAACATTAAGCCGCACGAAAAGTACGAAATCATCAAAAGGATGACACATAAACCAAAAAACAAACTTTGTTTAAGCTATCTCTTCAAACTCGCACACGTCTCAAAGAGTGGTTATTACGGGTATATGAGTCAAAACAACTATCGCATGTTGAAAGATGAACAAGATCAAGAAGATTTTAAATGGGTCATGACAGCCTACAGGTTTAAAAGACGCAGCAAAGGGGCTAGAGGCATTAAGATGACTTTAGCAGGCCAATTTGATATCATTATGAACTTAAAGAAGATTAGACGATTAATGAAGAAATACAACTTAATCTGTCCAATTAGAAAAGCTAATCCATATAAGCGCATGGCCAAAGCGATGCAAACCTCGCAGGTCGCTGATAACAAACTACAAAGAAGATTTAAGGATGGCAATCCCAATCAGATTCTTTTAACTGATATCACCTATTTAACTTATGATTTAAACAAGCGCGCCTATCTATCAGGAATCAAAGATGGTGTTACCAATGAGATACCTGCATATATGGTTTCAGATTCATTGGACATTAAATTTGTTGAACAGACCTTAGATCAATTAGATGAACTCATCCTAGATTCCAAGGCGTTGATCAATTCAGACCAAGGATGTCATTACACTTCTTACGCCTTTCAAAAAAAAGTGAAAGAACTAGGGTTAGAACAATCGATGTCTAGACGTGGAAACTGCTGGGATAACGCACCGATTGAATCATTTTTCGGACATATGAAAGATGAGATTAATCTCATTGATTGTAAGACACTTGAAGATGTTAAACAAGAAATAGATGACTATATGGATTACTATAACAACTTCAGGTATCAATGGAATTTAGACAGAATGACACCCAAGCAATACGGCGATAAGCTGAGAAATAAAAACAAAAAAGATGGTCGCTCAAAATCAAAGCAACCATCTATAAACCTTTATATTAAATATTAAGTCTCTTTTTTCTATTAGTCCTTGACATAGGGTATAGTTTAATACAAAATATAGTTGCTACCTTTTTTTTATAAATTAGTTATTTAAATGAGACTTAGGATAATCATCACCTTATTTAAGGGTATTAATGAGCATCAGTATTATAAACTATGCGTTTCAATAATTGCATAATCTCCATCATGTCTTCGATAGACAACATTTGTTCTAGAAGTCTCTTTGTCTAAAAAAACATAGAAATCATGACCCGATAGTTCCATAGCCGCAATTGCTTCATGTGAAGTCATTGGAAGCAATTCAATTTTTTTATTTTTAACAAGTTGGCTTGCCAAGATATCCTTTTCAAGAGATTCAGCATCAAATTCAGTTGAATATGCTTGTTTAATACCATCTTTTTCCAAATTGTGTTTCAATTTGTCTTTGTGTCTTCTAATCTGAGCAACAAGTTTATCGCTTGCTCTATCAATTGCTGAATACATATCAACATCTACAACCTCTGCTCTTAAAACAGTTCCTTTAGCTGGTATCGTAACCTCAATTTTATGATGATCTTTATATACCTTGCAAACAACTCGTACTTCAGAGATAACCTCTGGACCAAAAAAGGAAACAACTTTGTTCAATTTCTTCTCTGCATAGTCTTTGATAGCATGTGTTGGCACAAAACCATTTTTTCCTAAAACTTCAAATTTCATAGTTTTTCTCCTTCTTCTATATTTTCATTAAGTGTAAGCAAGTAAACACTGCCTAACTTAAGAGAATCCAATATCTTTAATGTAATATCTGAAACATGATCATAGTACAGAAATACACATTCTTTATACTCACTTAAATAATGCTTTAAGTAAGGTTTAATAAATGACATATAAGCTAGCCCTGAAAGATACGCATCACCTCTTATCATTGAATGATGATAAATCTGACCCTGTTCTATTGGTATGATAGATACCTTAGGAACTAACGGATTCATCATATAGCATTTCTCACAAATATGATGAATCTCAGGTTTAAATAGATTGTGAATATTTTTTTTCGTTTTTACCTTTTTCCCACATAAGCCACAAAGCATAACAAGCCCTCCTAATTGATATTAGTCGGACTTGTATCAGTTTACTTTTTATAAGCTTCAACAATTTTATCAATCAGCATATGAGGTACTTCTTCATACTTAATAAATTCACGTGTAAATGAACCACTGCCTTGAGTCATTGCTTTCAAATCAATTGCGTACTTAACAATTTCTGCTTCTGGAACTTCAGCGATAACAACTTGGAAGCCTTCAGATTGGTTCATACCAAGAACGCGTCCACGTCTCTTATTCATATCACCCATAACATCACCAACGAATTGATCCTTAATCGTAACTTCAACTTTAACGATTGGTTCAAGAATTGTTGGTTGACAAGTCTTAATTGCATCTTTAAATGCTAAACCTGCAGCCAATTTAAAGGATAATTCATTAGAGTCAACTTGGTGGTATGATCCATCATATAAAGTTGCTTTTAAATTAATAACTGGGAATCCTGCTAATGGACCATGTTCAAAAGATTCAATAAGTCCTTTTTCAACAGCAGGGAAATAGTTTCTAGGAACTGCGCCACCAAATACATGTTCTTCGAATTCGAAAATTTCTTTAGATGGTTCAAATTTAATCCATACATGACCAAACTGTCCAGCTCCGCCTGATTGTTTCTTATGTTTACCTTCAGCTTGAACTGTTTTCTTGATTGTTTCACGATAGACAATTTTTTGTTCATCAATATCTACATCAACCTTAAATATTGTTTTCATTCTTTCTAAGACATAGTTAAGGTGAGTCATACCTTGACCACCTAACAACAATTGAGCGGTTTCTTTATTTCTCTTAATCTCAAATGTTGGATCTTCAAGATTGATTCTATGTAACGCCATTGAAATCTTGTCTTCATCATTTTGATGTTTTGGATGCACTGCAATATAAATAACAGGTGTACTAATTGCAACCGATTTATAGATAATTTGACTCTTTGGACTTGCTAAAGTATCACCAGTTTCAATACCATCTATTTTAGCTACTGCAGCCATATCACCGGCGTGATATAAATCACAAGTAAATTGGCCCTTTCCTCTAAGTGAGAAGATATTGGTTAATTTCTTAGTTTCACCCTTATTTGAAATAATGATGTCTTGTCCATTACTCAACGTACCAGAATTAATTTTTAAAATATTAATTACTCCTAAGAATGGGTCAACTGTTGTTTTGAAAATATATGCGGAAAATGGTTCATCATCATGCGTTAAACGTGTGATATCATCATCAGTTTTAGCATCTTTACCTACGAGTGGTCTTAGTTCGTCTGGAGCAGGTAAATAATCAATAAGCATATTTAATAAAGTTTTTACGCCAATTGTTTTGGTAGCACTACCAACGATAACAGGCGTTAATTCGCCTTCAATAATTCCAGAGCGAAGTGATGTTTTCACTTGTTCCTCAGGAATTTCTTCACCTGATAGGTATAAATCTAACAATTCTTCTGAAGTTTCAGCAACACTTTCTAAAATCATGTTATGAAGTTCTTCAACTTTTGCTTTCTTTTCTTCCCAAATTTCAGCATCATGACTATCAGCACCATCATAAATGCGGGCTTTCATGTCAATGACATTTACGAAACCTTCAAAATCTTCGTTGTGACCAATTGGCCAACAGAAAGGTACTGCCTTTTTACCTAATTTCAAACGTATTTCTTCTAATACTTCTTCAAACTTGATATTTTCTTTATCCATCTTATTAACATAGATAATTGCTGGAATATGACGTTTTCTAATCTCACTCCAAACACGTTCAGTCCCTACTTCGACACCTTTACTAGCATCAATTAAGATAACTGCACCTTTAACGACTTCTAACGCTTGGCTTAAGTCGCCGATAAACTCATCACTACCTGGAACATCTATAAAGTTTAACTTATAGTCCTGCCATTCGACTGGAATAACGCTGAGTGAAAGACTTGACTGTTTTGATTGTTCTTCGACAAGATAATCTGAAACTGTGTTCTTGCGTTCAACTTCTCCCTTTTTCTCGATAGCCTTGCCCACATATAATAATGCTTCAGAAATACTCGTCTTGCCTGATCCTTGATGACCTAATATTGCGATGTTGCGAATCTCTTTGGTGGTATACTCTTTCATCTTTAACCTCCTGTAATCGTTTTCATATTCTATACCAATATTATAGCATATAATTGCTACCTACAAATCGATTTTATGTGAAAAATATGAAATTTCACATAAGTCACAAAAGATGCTATAATATAGACGGTGAAAATATGAGAAAACTTGCTATAAAATTAATTGAATGGTACCAAAGAGATATCTCTCCAAATAGTAATCATAAATGCAGACATTCTCCAACGTGCTCTGCTTATGCTAAAGAATGTTATGTTCGCTTTAATTTTTTCAAAGCCTCCTTTTTAAGTGCGAAAAGAATTCTTTCTTGTAATCCCTTATTTAAGCCGAAATATGACCCAGTTCCTGAAAAAAAAGTGAAGGTTAAAAAACAAAAAACCAATGATTAAAATCATTGGTTTTATTTTTCTTTATCAGCTTTTTCTTGTTGATTCTTAATCACTTTTTGTCTTGTAAATGACTCTCTTTCCTTTTCTTCAAGAGCCTCTGTAATATATTTTATGTTTCCCTCAAATCTAGGGATCACGACGTTTTCTAAAGCATTTGCTCTTTTCTGAGCTTTTCTTATTGCATTGGCCAATCTGTAGGTAGAATTATCAATTTCCGCTAATTTAACTGTCATTTCTCTAACTTTTTGAAAACATTTATACGCATAATCGAATTTTGTGTTTGTATGCCCAATACCATAGGTAATTCTAACAGGTTCACTTTCAAATGTAACCTTCGGAATCTCTACACCCATAACACTTCTATAGGTAACAGAAATGCCGGAATTGATAGGTATTGATTTTGCTATGTCACTGACGATCCCTAATGTGATATTTGCTTCCTGAAGCGCTTGATAAGCCTGTTTAAAGGTTATTGAAATTTCATTACGCAACAAGCGGACATCTTCAAAAAGACTCATCATCTCACGAATCAAAATATTTCTTTTTCGATCCATAAGTTCAAAGCCTTTATGGGCTAATGCATTCGATTTAATTAGCGTCATTAAATTCCCTTTAGTAGGAAATACTTGTTCAGCCATAAATTACATTCCCTTCAAAGCACTAATAATTGGTTTATTTACAATATGGAAACGTTCAACTGCTCTTTCGTGATTATAATATTGCTTAATTAATTGTTCATCGACACGATTGAGTTCTTCTTTAGGTAGAACTGATAATAAATCCCAACCTAAATCAAGCGTCTCAATAATTGAACGATTCGTTTCAAATCCTTGGCCCAAAAAGTGTTTTTCAAATAATTTGCCGAATTCAATGTACTTACGATCCACAGGAGACAATTCATCTTCACCAATAACTGAAGCTAAACTGCGTGCATCTTGAACTTGTGCATAAGATGCAAACATCTGATTTGCTACAACAGAATGATCTTCTCTTGTATATCCAGCACCTATACCATCTTTCATTAAACGTGATAAGGATGGCAAGATGCCAACGGGTGGAAAGATACCCACTTGACTTAATTCTCTGCTTAATACGATTTGACCTTCAGTAATATATCCAGTTAAATCGGGAATTGGATGTGTTATATCGTCATTTGGCATCGTTAAAATTGGTATTTGAGTCACGCTACCTTTAGCTTGTGAAACAATACCTGCTCTTTCATAAAGTGATGCCAAATCAGAATATAAATATCCTGGATAACCTTTACGACCTGGAATTTCACCTTTACTACTCGAAAACTCACGAAGCGCTTCACAGTAAGATGTGATATCAGTTAAAATAACAAGCACATGAATGTTATGCTTAAAAGCAAGATATTCTGCTGCTGTCAAAGCAAATCTAGGTGTTAAGATTCTTTCAATAATGGGTTCATTTGAAAGATTTAAAAACATAACAACCTTATTCATAACACCAGCTTCTTCGAATGAATGTCTGAAATACGCAGCAACGTCATTTTTAACGCCCATCGCAGCAAACACAATACAAAAATCATTACCTTTAGATTCGGCAATTTTTGCTTGTTTAACGATTTGAACTGCAAGTTCGTTATGCTGCATACCAGAACCTGAAAAGATAGGTAATTTTTGTCCTCTAATCAGTGTTGTTAGAGCATCAATAGCACTAATTCCAGTTTGAATATAATCTCTAGGGTAAACTCTAGAAACCGGATTCAATGGTTGTCCATTGATGTTTCTTTTTTCGTCGATAAAAACTTCACCTAATCCATCGATAGGGCGTCCCGAACCGTTAAATGTTCTACCTAAAATCTCTTTAGATAAGGACATTTCAACGGAGTGTCCAGTAAATTTAGTTTTAGTATTGGTCAATGAAATATTTTGAGTGCCTTCGAAGACTTGGATTGCTACTCTTTTACCATCAATTTGGACCACGCGTCCATAACGGACTGAGCCATTTGTTAGTCTAATTTCAACCATTTCTTCAAATCCTACATTTTCTACATCTTCTAAGAAAATGAGTGGACCTTTTATTTCATCTAATCCTATATATTGGAGATTCATATTGGCCTCCTTTAGTGTATTCTCTTAATGTATCTATCAATCGTCTTCACATATTGATCGAACTTTTCTAACTCATCATTTGCTACATCGTATTTCATTTTAATCACTTGTTCAAAAATACCTGTTTCAATGAGTAAGTTTAGTGATCGTCCTTCATCAATAAATGCTTTAGCTTTCTGATGTAAGTAAAGAATAGTATCCATCATCCTTAATTGTTTTTCTAAAGGAACATAAGTATCCTCTTTATGAAAAGCATTTTGCTGCAAATAACCTAAACGGATGACTTTACCAATTTCGATGATTAACTTTTGATCATCCGGTAGGACATCACTACCAATCAATTTTGCAATTTCTAGTAATTTATTTTCTTCTGATAATATACCCATGATTGCTTGACGGTTCGTTAAGAATCTAGGACTTACATTCTTGTCGTACCATTTAGTCAAATCAATAACATATTCAGAATAGCTTGTATTCCAGTTAATTGCTGCATAATGTCTTTGGTATGCAAGTTGTTTATCTAACGCCCAAAAACTTCTAACAAATCTTTTCGTATTTTGAGTCACTGGCTCAGAAAAATCCGCACCTTGAGGAGATACAGCACCAATAATTGTAACAGAACCTTCATGCCCACTTAATGTTTGCATGTATCCTGCACGTTCATAAAATTGTGAAATTCGGCTAGGTAAATAAGCAGGGAATCCTTCTTCTGCTGGCATTTCTTCTAGTCTTCCACTAATTTCTCTAAGTGCTTCAGCCCAACGTGAGGTTGAATCAGCCATTAAAGCGACATGATATCCCATGTCACGATAGTATTCGGCAATAACGACACCTGTATAGATACTTGCTTCTCTGGCTGCTACAGGCATATTAGACGTGTTAGCAATTAAGACTGTTCGTTCCATTAATTTTTTATTTGTTCTTGGATCGATTAACTCGGCAAATTCTTCTAGAACTTGAGTCATTTCATTTCCGCGTTCACCACAACCAACATAGACAATCAAATCCGCATCGCACCATTTTGCAAATTGATGTTGCATCATAGTTTTACCTGTACCAAATCCACCAGGTACAGCAGCTGCTCCACCTTTAGCAATCGGAAAAAGTGTATCAATAATGCGTTGCCCACTAATAAGTGGTATAGAAATAGGAATTCTTTTCGTTACTGGTCTTGGTGTCTTAATAGGCCATTTTTGTGCAAGTGTAAGTTCGTGAGCTATGCCATGACTATCTTCAAGTTTACAAACGACATCAAATAATTTATATTCACCATTCTTAGTAACCCAAACAACACGCCCATCCATACCTTTCGGTACCATTAAGCGGTGTTCTATCGATTCAGTTTCTTGAATAGTGCCATAGATTTGTCCAAAATGCAATTGATCCTCTAATTTAACAGTTAATGTTACATCCCATAGTAGATTACGGTCAAGCGCTTCAACATCGCTACCAATAGGAATAAACATGCCTTCGTTTTCTGATATTACTTTTAAAGGTCTTTCAATACCATCAAAAATATTTTTAAGTAATCCAGGTCCAAGTAATGAAGAAATAGGTTCACCGGTTGATTGAACTGGTTCTCCTACAACTAATCCAGTTGTTGATTCATAAACCTGAATCGTCGTATGATCATGACTAATAGAGATGACTTCGCCTAATAATTTTTCTTTGCCTACATAAACCATTTCAAGCATCGAAAAATCAACAGCGTTTTTCACGGTAACAACTGGTCCATTAATCGAATAGATTGTATTTTTCATGATTGTTACCTCCTATTTTCGAATGAATAATTTAGAGTTCTTATAGAACCATTCCTTTTGTTCTGCAAGTTTTGAATCAATGGTTTCGTCAATGACGATACCATCTTTTTCAATGGTTGCTTCAAACCCACCTAAATGTAACTTTGATGATGGCAAAACTTCATAAGTTGATTTAGTAACTTCCTTAATCAAATCAGCTAAATGCGTGTCACGATCTGATATCGTAAATAATATATGTTTTCCTTTAGCTATCTTATTCACTTTTTCAAGTTTTTCTTTCATGAGTGTTTCATATTTTTTTGATGTAATAAATTGGTAAATTTTATCTAGAACAGAGTGAAAAACAATATTTGTCATAAAAGTTCTTTCTTTTATTAGTTTTTCATCGTACCCAACACTGATTTTATTCATTTTATCTTGATGTTCTAATTGAAGCTCTTTCAATGATTTCTTTAATTCTAAATTTTTTTTCATCGTTAAATCTTCAGTAATCTTTTTTATTTCTTTGGCATACAAATAATCGATTTCTTTGATTAGACCTTCTATTTTGTGTTTAGATTCTCTTTGTATTGCCTTATCAAAATAACGATAAAGTTGGTTGTCATTATAATAAGCCATTTTATTTACCTCCCAGCTTGATGCCAATTGCTTCACTCACATAACGGTCAATTGCTTCACCAATTTTGGAGTTACCATGGCGATCAGGAATTTCAACAATGAGTTTTCTAGGTTGAGTTAATTTCAGCTCAGAAATAATATGTGGTGCAAGTTCGATTAATTTAGTCGTCACTAAAACAATGGCGATAGATTCATCACTCAAAGCGGTCTCAAGCGCGCTTAAAAACTCTTTGGTTTCATGAACAATAACACCATCGATACCTACAAGCCTCATACCTACCTGTGTATCCACATTATCGCTTATTAAGAAAAACTTCATTTGAATCCTTCTTTCTTAAATCTTACCAATGATTAGTATTGAAATTAAAAGACCATAAATCGCAACCCCTTCACCAAGGGCTACAAAGATTAATGATTTACCAAAGTTTTTTTCATTTTCTGAAAATGCACCAATAGCTGCTGGAGCCGCTGCGGCAACTGCAACACCTGCACCAAGTGCAGACATGCCAGTAGCTAGTGCAGCACTTAAGAAGCCTAAGCCTTGTGCCATTGTTCCTGTAATCAAATCAACTGGTACATCGCCTTCAGCACCAAATACTGTTGGTTTAATAAATAATTGAACGACTAAAACAGCAACAATAATAGTGAAAAATCCAACAACATGTGTCGTTAGTCTAGCCTTAGCTGACTGAACACTCACCTTTCCTCTAAATACTTTGATTAGTGGTAAAGATACCAAAACAATCAAAATCAGTGGTAATATCAGTTCCATAAAATTTAACATATACGTTCCTCCTAAATTATTGGTTAATTGCACTAAATGCAATACCGTTTCCTTCATAATATCTTGAAAACATTTCATAAAACTCAAGTCTCAATACTTGAATTCCAACAATCAAACCTTCTAGACCCATTACGAAAATGTTACCGAAGATTAAAACAATCCAACCAGAATTACCTACCATTTCCATCAAGGTCATGACAACAAGCATCATACCAGCATGAGCTAAGATGAATCCGCCGACACGCAAGAATGACATTGTATTGGTGATATATGAAAGGATAATTTCAAATAATTCAAAGAATCCTTCAATAAAGAACCCACCAAAACCTTTGGGAAACATTTTTTCCCCATGAAACACTCTTTCAAGTGGTTCTTTTAAGAAAATCAAAACAAGTGGTATCATAGCAAACCCAATAATCGTAAAAATATTAAATATGGATATTTGCATAATAAGTTGTAATGCAGCACCGACTAAAACAAATCCATATAATATTAATCCTGAAAATCCATTATGTGAAGCAATCATTTCAGCATAGTGCTTTTTCTTTATCAGTGTTACAATGTTTAAAATCATAGCAATGACAATGAAGAGTGCTCCAAGACCAATCGCTGCAATGAGTAAGGTCATTGTAAACTCAGAATCCATCACCCTAATAGGTTTACCAGCAAGCCCTAAGATTCCAGTATAGAGCGGCGTAAGGATTTCTTCATTTCCAAAGAATGAGCCATAAAGTAAACCAAACAATGCTGATGAAATACCCAGTCGCAGACCAATTGCTCCTAAACGATTCTTTTTGAATCTAAATAATAAGTAACCTAGAAGCATTAAAACTAACCCTTGCCCAAAATCACCAAACATAATCCCAAATAAGAGTGCATAAGTGATTGCTAAAAACGGAGTAGGGTCTATTTCTCCATATGATGGTAGTCCATACATCTCAACAAACATTGAAAATGGTTTACTAAACCACCCATTTTTAAGCTTTGTTGGTGGTTTAATACGCCTGTCGCTATATGCATCATTAACTTCTATTTCAATATCTTTGATATCTTCAAGAGATTTCTTTATATAATCAACATTGCCTTCTTCTACGAATCCAGCAATACTAAATTTATTCCCTAATCCAACAACATATTTTTTTGCTTCATAAATTCTATTTAAGTAAAGCAACTCACCTTTCATACTTGAAAGCTGATCACAAAAACTTTTTGTAAGTTCTTTAATATCAGATTGATATGTATCAATCATTTGTTTAGTACTAGCAATCTCATCTTGCAGTGCTTCAACAGCATCCTTGGGAGTTCCATGTACAAAATCTGGAATAAAGATTCTTTCAAAGAATAATGAAGAGAAAATATTATCAACTTCACGCTTATACTCATCAGTTGTGAAATACATACACCAACTATTGTTATGGTCGTGATTAAACGATTTAAACACAAATGGTTTGTTTTGGAAAAATCTTAATTTATCCACACTATCGTTTGGTAATCTACCAAATCTTATATTGATATACTCACAAGCAAACAAATCATCAAGCGCAATATCTAAGTTTTGAATATTTTGAACTTGAATGAGTGCATCATTATATTCATGAACATGTTCTTGTAGTTTTTTAATTCGATTTGTTTCTGTTTCTAGACTATCCTTCACGTCATGCATATACTTAAACATTTCATCAAAGGTATAATTTTGGTCTTTTTGCTCAGCCTTAGGTAGCTTAAGATCATACTTAATTTCTAGATCTTCAAGTTCCGTTAAAAGAGGTTGACAAGGATTTTCAGCGACAAAAGACGTCAATCCGTGAACTTTTTCGACAATCTCACTTGCGAGAATGGGATGAAATCCCTTTAAGTCGATAAATTTCACGAGAATGTCATCTAATTTATCTAAATTTGCAGTTAAATCAATAAATTTGACTTTTGCAATACTCATACTGTCCTCCTAATAAATCAACATCTGTTTTATTTCACTTTCATCAATTTGATATCTGATGCCTTCAATAATATTTGTTAGATTTTCAATTTCGAAATTACTCAGTGTAACAAAGGCTAGATACACTTTCGGTACATTTGTAGAGAAATACATAAACTTTCTAGCTAAATCATAGCGTATCCGACCTGCATAGTACTCTACAAATACATAATCTTTGTCACTCGTAAATCTAGAAAATTCCGAGTTAGACAAATACTTTAAAATAGCATCCGGATCACTAAGAGCGATAATTTCATCTATTTTTTTATCACTTATTCTAGTATTCTTCTTGATTAATAAAGCTTTAATCGTCGATGGGTCTGCTTTATAAAATTTTTTCAATCTATAAATTTTTATGATATTAGAAAGTTCAATTCTTGTTTGAAAGATACTTTCCAGATCTTTTAATACAGATCCTTTATAATATTTTTCAATTCGACGAAATGCTTCATCGTAATAATAATCTTCTAATGTAAATTCAATATCTAAATAACGTATATTATCATTACTACGTGTTTCAAATGGTTTGAGTAATTTATAATAAGGTGTTTTTTCTAGTGATGAAAGTAATTCAATAAAATTCGTAGCTTTAAATACCAATGACATATTAATGGATGTATGAATATCAAAAAAATATGGTACTTTTCCTTTATTTTCTTCAATTTCATCAGAAATTATTGTTCTTAGTGTTGATAAAATGACTTCGTTTTCTTGGTGTACAATATCAAGTTCATAAAATTCTACATCTTTAGTATGCACTTGTTTAATGAGCCTTATCACTTGATCAAATGAGTTTTTCTTAATTAACGCTTCTAAATTACCTCTATGGATAGAGTTCTCTTGAACATCTTTTAAGATTTCACGATAATTACCGTGTTTCTTAAGATATCTAACAAGGTCAGAAACAGAATTGAATTTCGCCATTTTTTCATATTCTTCTGGTTTAATAAAGTTCCCATAGATTGACTTGGCTTTTGTAAGAATTGTATTATTTGCCCATGAACTCATAGATTCATCTCCTTCACGGAAAGTTTATTCAAATATCTATACTGATTTAAGAAGGTTTGACTATAATAAACCAGATGATTTCTCGAGTTAATTATAACATATTCGCTGAACATAATCGAGTTTTACCTCTTGCTTAGCGCGTATAATGTTTAAATCTAAAAATGCTGTTAATCTTAGAAAGTAAACCAATTTTCTTTAATTCTTTTTGGAGGAAGAAGCCGTCCATCAGCATTGGGTTCTTTAACTTCTATCTCTAAATCAGGGATATGTTCAAAAGCTTCTTTAAAATGATCAATTTCTAATGATTTTACGAACCCAAGAATAATAAATTTGGTACCCATACCAAGTACATATTTTCTAGTATTATATACGCGTTTTAAAAATAGCAATTTTCCTTTAAGTTCATTTAATTTTTCTTTATGATCCTTTATGTATTGATTCATATCCTTTTCATAGGTATCAATCATAATTTGAGTATTATCGTTTTCATTTAATAATGCTTCAACAGCATCTGCTGGTTTACCATGAATAAAATCTGGAATGAGGATTCTTTCAAAAAGCATTGATGAAAAAATATTGTCAACTTCTCTTTTATAATCGTTAGTCGAGTAATACATGCACCAAGTCTTTTGCTTATCGTGATTAAATGTTCTAAAAACAAAGGGTTTATTCATGAATAACTTGATCTTTTCCAAACTATCATTTGGTATTCTACCAAAACGAAAAAAAACATACTCACAAGCAAAGAGGTCATCAAGAGCAACATCTAAGCTTTGGATATTATCCACTTGAATGAGTGCGTCTTTACATTTTTGAATGCTTTCTTTCAAATCTGTCAATTTATTTGATTGAGTTAATAATTTTTTCTTAAAATCATGAATAAAATCGTGCATTTCATTGAAATTATACTTTTCAAGTCTGATTTCTTGTGCAGAAATATCTAGTTGATATCTCTTTTCAATATCATCAACATCCTCTAACAATGAAATGCAGGGGCAGTCAGTACCGAGTGATGAAAATCCATGTACCTTCGATACAATATCAGTTGATAAGACTAGATGGATACCTTTTGTATCGACAAGAGCCATGAGAACTTGTTCTAAATCTTTCATGTTTGCAACTAATTCAATAAGCTTTATTTTGATTGAACTCATGTTTCCTCCAATTCTGGTAAAAGCAAAAAATTATTTAAGACATGCATTAAAGATTTCATCAACCCACAAATCTTTATGATCTTCATATTGTTTTTGAATCGCTTTTAATGTTTCTTTATATGTTAATAAATCACTTTTTTTCTTTTTCACCATTTCTTTTTCGTATTTTTCTTCTGTTAGTTTTATCTTGTCTTTAATCTCATCGATAAAAGACTGATGAAGTTTTTTAGTTTCTTCTTTAATAAGATCGTCAAGATGTTCTTTTTTCTTGACAAGCTTATTGACTTCTTCACGAGCTTTTTTATCTAGATTGATTGTGTCTTTTATAATATTATGATGCATAATTCCACCACCATTTCTATAGTTTGTTAATAAGCACGAGCAAACCAAACCGTTTGCGTTGCCTTTTGATTAGTTACCGGACAATTTTCAGTGATTAATGTCTGATCAAATGGAATAACTCTAGCTGTAGCAGTTGTGTCATTTTTGATTTGTATTTCCGCATCTTCACCAGATATACTCATTGCAACATATCCACCTTTTTTAATATACATCTTAAACTCATTATAAGTTTTGGCTTGATATGTATTTGCCTTTACATGAGCAACTGCACGAGCGTACATTGCGTCATGAATGTCTTTTAATATTTTGGGTAAAGCAGAAACAACTTGATCAGGATTCATTACAATTTTTTCGCGATTATGTCTAATCACTAATGTAATTTCGTTATTTTCTAGGTCTCTTGGTCCGATTTCAATGCGAACTGGAACACCTTTCATTTCATATTCACTAAACTTCCAACCTGGAGATTTATTTGAATCATCAATAGATACTCTAAATCCAGCATTCTTAAGTTCATTATATATCTTATCAGATGTTTTTTGAACAACTTCTTTTTGTGCTTGTATTGGGATAATCACAACTTGTATTGGTGCAACATAAGGTGGAAGTACTAATCCTTCATCATCACCGTGGACCATAATGACAGCGCCAATCAATCTTGTGGAAACACCCCAAGATGTTTGATATGCATATTGTAGTTGGTTAGAATTATCTTGAAATTTAATGTCAAAGGCTTTAGCAAACTCTTGTCCGAAATAGTGCGTCGTTCCTGACTGTAAAGCTTGACCATCATGCATCAATGCTTCAATACTATAAGTTTCAACTGCTCCAGCAAATTTTTCTTTTTCAGTTTTCCTACCAGTTACAAAAGGTATAGCAAGTAATTCTTTCCCAACTTTCTCATAAATATCTAAGATATCAAGCGTTTCTTTTCTTGCCTCTTGTTCAGAAGTGTGAACAGTATGACCTTCTTGCCATAAAAATTCTTTACCTCTTAAGAATGGACGTGTTGTCTTTTCCCATCTAACAATATTGCACCATTGATTGTATTTTATGGGTAAATCACGATAAGAGTTTATAATTTTTTGGTAATGCGTGCAAAAAAGAGTTTCAGAGGTTGGTCGAATAATCAATCTTTCCGCTAACTCTTCAACACCTGTTGTTGTTATAATTGCTGTTTCAGGAGCAAATCCTTCAACATGATCTTTTTCTTTTTGAAATAATGACTCTGGAATAACTAAAGGCATATAGACATTTTGATGTCCCGTTTCCTTAAGTCTTCTATCTAAGTCTTGTTGTATACCTTCCCAAATCGCATATCCATATGGACGATAAATGATAAAACCTTTAACATCACTATAATCCATCAATTCTGCTTTTAAACATAAATCTGTATACCACTGAGCAAAATCAGCATCTCTAGCTGTAATTGCAGCAACCATTTTTTTATTATTACTCATATTTTAAACTTCCTTATTATTTTTTCTTATTCTTCCTAAAAGCCGATGCTACAACAGCAATTACACCAATTATCACAAATGTTGGAATCTCTCTTAGAAATCCAAGGTCTATAATGCCCACCGTAAATAATGAAACCGCCAATAAGACAAAGATAAGTAAATAAGCGATATTTTTATTTACCTTTGTTGATTCGGTTTTTTTAGGTTCATAACGTTGATACTCAACATCTTCACTTCTCGTGTTTTTCTTTTTTGCATAACGACTACTATTATTCGTATCATATTTTCTATCTTGCTGATCAAATAAATCATCATATTTTTGAAACATGTTTTCTTCGTTCGTCTCTTTTTTTTTCATTTTATTTTTGAACTAATATTGTTTTACCATCAACAAAATCAATTTTACGCTCCTTATATAGATGTCCTAAAGCACGTTTAAATGCTTTTTTGCTCATCTTAAATGCCTCGAATATTTCATCAGGTGTACTATCAGTTGTCAATTGCATATCTCCTTGACGTATCATATGAGATAATATGACATTGGCATCATCAAAAATAGCTATTTCTTTTTGTGGAGCTAATGATCCTGTGTATCCTTTTTCTGATTGATAAGTTATCTTAACATCGACTTCTTGTCCATAATGTAGTATCTCTTTATGCATAGAATGGTGAACAAAAATCCAATGACCTTCTGGTGTTAATAAATTAATACCTTCTCTGCCTATCTTTTGAACCCTTGCTTTTCTCATTTCTTTTAATTCAAGCGGCTTTTCAGGTTCTAAACGCATATCTTCTCTTGAAACAAGTTTTGCAACGAGTTTACCTTTTACTTTGATTCCAACATATAGAATATCGCCTTGTTGCGGCCATTCTTCTTTATCAAATGGCAAGTCATCTACAGAAAGTAATAATTCTTTAGCGATCCCCATATCCATAAAGACACCTAAACTATCATGAACTGCAGCAACAGCTAAAAATCCTGGGTGTCCAACAGTAATAAGGGGTGTCTTTAAAGTTGCTGCTAATCTTCCCTTTTGATCAAAGTAAAGAAACGCATCAACTTCTTGTTCAGGAACTAGTTCTTGGTGCATGCTTTCATTGTTATGCAGAAAAACTTCACCCTCATCCGAATCAAGCATGAACCCAATATCTGTTTTTCTATTGACGATTAAATTATTGACTTCTCCAACTTTTAAAGACATTCTATCACCAACCTTTATTTTATCATAAAATGGACTATATTGATAAGATTACTAAAAAAAAGAGTGCCTAAGCACTCATACATCTAACTCTTGTAAAACTTCTTCATATTGTTTAATAAGTATAGCTCTGAAAAATTCAATAAGTGGCTTCAAATCTTTTTCAGATTTAAAAGATTCTAGTTTTGATATATATTCTTCACGCATTTCCAATGGGATTGAAATTGGTAAATAATCACCCATGATTAAAAAATAATTTAAAGCAAGTTTAGCTAAACGTCCGTTTGCATCTACAAATGGATGGATTTTTGCGATACTTGCATGTGCATAGGTTGCTCTTTCTAGTACATCGCCTTGAAAATTATCTATATTTCTAAAAAATTTACTCATGCGATCGTAAACCTTGACATAATCGGGTGGCTGATGTGATGCTCCAAAAATGCTGATATTAACATTTCTGTATACGCCGCCTTGGAAAATGCCTTCAACTAGTATTTCATGAATATCTTTTAATTTCTCTTCAGTAAAGGGTTTTCCTTCTTTTGCTTCTTTTTTAATGAATTCAAATGCTTCTAAGTGATTGAGTATTTCTTTTTGTTCTCTTTCACTATATTCTAATAAAGCTTTTGCATGGCTAAGACGTTTTACATCTTCATAAGGAATTCGGTTATGGCCTTCCATACCAACAGCATCGTAAGTGTAGAGTAAAGCAAATTTCTTTTCAACCTCTTCTATTTGCTTTAAGTCACATTCTTTAACTACGTTACTTAGATGCTGACGCTCTACCTCTAATAGATCTTTCTCCATTTTAACATCGCTCCCATCTTTTGCTTAATTATATCATAAAAGCGCTAACAGAGACAAGAGGAATCACAAAAACACGCGGATTATGTGTTAGTCTTCCAAGTGCCTTCTTAAGAATATTTTTGTTCTTTGTTCTGTTGGGTGATTAAATAACTGATTTGGTGTCCCAATTCCAGCAATTACGCCACCATCCATGAAAACAATTCGATCAGAAACTTCTTTAGCACATCCCATTTCATGAGTGACGATAACCATCGTCATACCTTCATTTGCTAATTGTTTGATGACTGTAAGAACTTCATCTACCATTTCAGAATCTAAATCTGATGTAGGTTCATCAAATAGCATAATTGTAGGATTCATACATGACGCGCGAGCAATTGCTACTGTTTGTTTTTTTTAACAAAAAAAGCCCCCGAGAGGACACTTAATAAATAGTTTTTATTCATGCGCAGCACCTCTACTTCCATAGGAGTGCCATAAGTATCACTTATAACCCCATGATCTACTTATGCCTAAGCGAACCATTTGTGATTTCTATGTCAAGAAAAACTTCAATAAAAAATAGAAGGGGGACTCTTTCGAGTCCCCATACCTTTTGAAAATTTAGATTTTAGTTACGTTAGCCGCTTGTTGTCCGCGGTCGCCGTCTTTAACTTCAAATTCTACTTGGTCGCCTTCTGCTAATGTTTTGTAGCCTTCAGTTTGAATTGCGCTGAAATGTACAAAAATGTCTTTGCCGTCTGCTGAAGAAATAAATCCATATCCCTTATCAGCATCGAACCATTTTACTACTCCGGTCATTGTGATACTCCTTTTAATATAACTTAGCAACTTAATGCCTAAAATCATTATACACAATTCAGTGCCAAATTACAAGGACATAACAAAAAGAAATTTTTATTAAACAAACTGACTTTGATATAAATCGTTATAAAATCCTTTTTTATCTATAAGCTCTTGATGAGTGCCTTGTTCTATGATATTTCCTTCGTTAACAACAAGAATCATATGAGCATTTTGTATCGTTGATAAACGATGTGCAATGACAAAAGTTGTCTTATTTTCCATTAATGCAAGCATTGCTTTTTGGATTTGTACTTCCGTATGTGTATCGACATTTGATGTTGCTTCATCTAAGATAAGTATCTTTGTTTTTGATAGCATAGCTCTTGCAATAACTAATAATTGCTTCTGCCCTTTAGATATATTAAGTCCTTCATCGGTTAATATCGTATCATAACCATTTGGTAAATGCGTAATAAATGAATGAATGCGCGCCTTTTTAGCTGCTTCTTCAACTTCTAAGCGAGATACAATGTGATTTCCATAAGCAATATTTTCTAAGACTGTTCCATGGAATATCCATGTATCTTGTAAAACCATCGAAAATGCTTTTCTCAAACTCTTACGTGTCATAGTCTTTGTATCTATCTGATCTAAGTAGATGTTACCTATATTTACATCGTAAAAACGCATGAGAAGATTAACAAGTGTCGTTTTTCCTCCACCTGTAGGTCCTACAATAGCAACAACTCTACCACTAGGTGCCTTAAATGAAACATCGTTTAGAATCACTTGATTTTTTAAATAGCCAAAAGAAACATGATTAAAATCAACTTCGCCTTTGACATCTGTATATTCTATTGCATCTTCTACATCTTGTGGTTCATCGTCATGATCTAAAACAAGAAAGACACGTTCAGCTGCAGCAAGTGCACTTTGAATTTCGGCAATGATATTAGACATTTGGTTAATTGGGCCAGAAAATCTTCTAGAATATAATGTAAAACTTGTTAAATTACCTAAACTGATACTTCCTAAAAAGTAAAGAATACCACCAAACACGCCAACTAATGCTACTGATAAGTTAGATACAAAGTTAACAGATGGTCCAACTGATGTTGAATAATAACCAGATTCATAAGAAGCTGTTGATGCAGCTTCATTGATTTCATCATAACGTTTTAAAACTGCTTCCTCTTGAACGTATGATTGAATCGTTCTTTGACCAGTAATCATTTCTTCAGCGAAACCATTCATTTCACCGAGCTTTTGATTTCTTATTCTATATTTCCTTTTAACGATCTTAGATAAAACTCTTGTGATCGTGATTGAAATCGGAATTGTTAATGCAAATACAATCACAAGAAGTGGTGACATGATAAGCATCATAATAAAGGATATCGTTACAGTAATCATACTTGTAAAGATATTAATTGCATCTGTGGCAAGCGATGTATTGATTGTATCAATATCATAACTCATCTTGGAGATAATATCTCCTGTTTGATTTTGATCGAAATAAGAAATAGATACTCTATTTAATTTTTCAAATAAATCTTTTCTCATCTTATAGACAACACTTTGTGAAATTTTAATCATTGAAATCGATAGTAAATAATTAAGAGCTGCACTAATTAGATAGAATACAATCATTAAGCCAGCAAAGAAGAATACTCTGTCATATTGCACTCCATTTTCCATGGCTGAAATAGTTCGACCTGTTAGAAAAGGTCCTATTAAAGATAATACATTAGCAACAATCGTTAAGAAAAACGCTAAAATCAATTTTGTTTTATAAAAATAGAGATAATCCCATAACCTTCTTAATACATATGATTTATTCGAAGCTTTTTGTGAGCCATCATTACGACCTCTACCTTGTTTACCTGCATACATCATTTTTGCTCACCACCCAACTGATAATAAGCAATTTCTTGATACATTTCACATGTTTCCATTAATTGATCGTGTGTTCCAGAAGCAAAGACTTGACCATCTTCTATAAGGAGGATTAAATCTGAATCTCTTAAACTGCTGATTCGTTGCGCGATAATAACCATTGTCGTATCTTTTAACTCACTTTTAAGCGCAACTCTCATATTCATGTCTGTTTTATAATCAAGTGCGCTAGACGCGTCATCTAAGACCATAATATCAGGTTTACCAGCAACAGCTCTTGCAATTAAGACTCTTTGTTTCTGTCCTCCTGATAAGTTCATGCCTCTTTGAGCCATTTGATAGTTCATGTCATCTTCTTTATCATAGATGAACTCAGCTTGAGCAACTCTGGTTGCTATAGTAATATCATTGTCTGTAACTAAAGTTCGATTAAACTGAATATTCCCAAAAATAGAATCAGCAAAAATTAAGTCGTTTTGAAAAACAACACCAATTCTTTTTCGCAAATCATTTTGCTGAATTGTTTTTATATCTTTCCCATAAAATTCAATAGACCCAGAATCTACATCATAAAATCTCATCAAAAGATTAATGATTGTTGTCTTACCTGATCCTGTAGCACCAATGATTCCTAATGTCTGACCTTTATATAACTTAAAGCTTATATTCTTAAGATTACTTTGTTTTTGATTATAAGAGAATGAGACATTCTTAAATTCAATAATTGGGATGCCGTCTTTTTGTTCAATAATTTCATAACCATCTTTCATATCTTCTGGCATATCTAAGACTTCATCAATTCTATTAGCTGAAGCAGTTGCACGAGATGATAAAACAAATATTCTTGTAATGCTCATCATAGCCCCTAAGATAATCGTAAAATAGGTTACAAATGCAATAATTTGTCCTTTTTCTGTAACGCCTTGATCAATACGATAAGCCCCAGCCACTAAAACTAAAACTAAACCAATGTTCATAACTGATCGCATCAATGGATTGATTCTTGCCATCGTCATGGTTGCTTTTTGTTCAGCATTCACTGTGTTTTGATTAGCTTCATCAAACTTGCCCATTTCATATTCGCTCATTGATAATGCGCGAACAACTCTAGCACCAGATACATATTCTCTTAACTTTCTAACAAGCTTGTCAACAAGTCCTTGTGTTTGAGCATATAAAGGGATACCTTTTCTAGAATAGAAATAAACGATGATGATAATGAGTGGTAGCATCGCTACCATAATGAGCGTAAGAACTGGATCAAGTAATAAAGACATCAAAATACCACCTAATAATAAAACTGGAGCACGAACGCCTAAACGTTGCATTGCAGCTGTTGCATTATACATATTATAGGTATCGGTCGTCATTCTACTAATTAATGATGGTCTAGTAATCATATCTACTTGTCTTGCAGATAAACGTTCTATTTTAGAAAATAAATCATGTCGAAGACCCTTAACGGTTATCGCTGCAATCATCTCTGCTTTTCTATTGGCAGCAACATTTAAAAATAATCCTGCAAAAGCAATGACAACCATCAATCCACCTAACATATATAAAGGCTGGAGATTTGATGATGCATCAGCTTGAAGATTCGGTATTGTTGTATCAATCATATAAGCAATAATCCATGGCAAAAATAAATCAGTTAAAGCACCTACTGATTTAAAAGATAATGACATGGCTAACATACGCCAATATGGTTTGACTAATCTTAAAATCATCCTCACGTAAAAACACTTCCCTCAAGTAAATAATATATCATATTATGGTTGTTTTTTACCAGTTATTTTTGTATAATAGTTTTGCTGCCCCCATAGTTTAATGGTAAAACGTAGCAATGGTAATGCTGAGATACAAGTTCGATTCTCGTTGGGGGCACCATTAGATAAAAACAAAAGCGACTTAGCTCAAGTCGCTTTTTTCTTCGATTTCTTTTTCGAATACAACTGGGCAAGAATATTCCTGATATGTTAATGGCTCATGATATGCCTCAAGCATTTCATAAGGGTCAATCAAAACTTCAAAAATCCATGCACTTCCGATATATAAATTTTCTTTTTCGCTTAAGAATTGACTATGATCTTCATAATGTATAATATGCGCTGTTTTATTTCTTAAATAGAGCGTCATTTTTTCATCAAGTTTCTTCCCTGTTTTTCTCTGTATGAGATTAAAACGGTTGAAGGCTTGTTCTATTAATCCTTTTTTATAATCATAGATACAAAGATCATATGCTAATGAAAGCCCATGTTCTGTCCTACTTAAAGCGGATATGTTTAATCCTTTAAGCTTTGTTTCAATCACTCCATCACTCTTATAATCCATTTTGATAATACCGTCTAGGTAATTCGTTAGAATCAAAATGTAAAACATTGTCGTAGTTAAAGGTTTATTTTTAATAGCTGTTTGCGATTTTTCCCATAAGAATTTAATTGTTTCTTCTGATTCTTCCATGGAAAACATTGTATATTGATTGATTTCTGCTAACTCAAATATTTCATCAGTCTTCATTTTCTTATATGCAACAAAATCGCCATAAAACATTTGGTTAGATAATTTAAATGTGTATATATAAAATAAGCTTAGTAATGTTATATATAAAGTATTGATGGTGAAAATACCATTAAAATGTGTATGCGTTCCAAATATCATTAATAAAACAAAGGTAACAAGTACAATAACCAAAACTGATATTGTAATAATAGGTGCAGCAATTAAGGATTTGCTAAACTTTGCACTTAAAGATTTATAATCTTCTTCATTTTTGATTTCGCCCAGATCAGGAACAACTAAACCACCAAATAAAATCCAAAGCTTCGGTTTAATTGTGAAATGCCATCTTTTTGAGTCTTTATAGAAAACAAATATCGTGAGATAGATAGCTCTCAATTTAACTTTTTGAATTTGGAAAGCTATGAAGTGACCTAATTCATGAAGTGTCAATGTGAAGTAGAAAGCAAAAATAAACCACAAAAAATATCCAAATATAGATAATGATCCTAGACCAGAGGTCAATTTAAACCATATCCCATTATAGATTAGTGTAGTATAAAAACATCCAATTAGAAAAACTGCAATAAGGGCGTATGCCCATCTACGTTTCTTCATATAATCACTCCAAAATAATTATAGCATAAAAAAAGAACCGTTTAAGGATTCTTAGCCATTTCAAAGATTAAAATAACGATTTTTATACGATATTTATATATCTGAACTCTTGACAAGTTCTAATAAATTTGCTATCATGAAAAAGCACGAAGACGTGGGCGTCGTATAATGGTTATTACACGTGCTTGCCAAGCATGAGATGGGGGTCCGATTCCCCTCGCCCGCTCCACAAGTAATCAACTGCACTCCATTGTGCAGTTTTTTTTATTGTTTTGCTTCTCCTTAAAAAAAGCCTTAGCGATGCTAAGACTTATCTCTTTATTCTTTAGGTTGTTTTAATACTTTCAAAGTTGTTAGAACTGATATCGTCAAAATATAAAATGCAAAAAACAAGAAAAGCCAGTAACTAACGGATGTAAAACTAAATGATCCATTAAATATTTTGTCCAAAAATATAAATGGCATTGTAATGAAAATCCTCATAATAAGCAAGATTGCTGCCAAAGGTGATCCTACCATCAGTGCTGCAACGACTGGTAATGACCATAATAACGCCGTTGTAAATGAACTATTGAAATATGCATAAACGGCCATCATCAATAAGGGAAAGAGCACAATTGATTTCTTATAGATAAATTTCGGAATTCCTTCAAACAAATATGATAAAACAAGCAATATCAAATATATTGAACCAACAGCACAAAGAATCGTCATGAATGTAGGCTTAATAATAAATGTATTTGTTCCAAAATTATAAGATAGAATTGCTCGAATAAACCCTCCAAAATAGTCTGCATAAAATAAAAATAATAATAGCGCGTGTGCCAACAGTGTTTCTTTTTTACTTTGAATGATTAGAACTGCAGCTACAATCAAGGTAATGGGTAATAAACTATTGATGAAACCAAAAAATCTAGTCTGTCCCCAAACACTCACAACAATAGCATAACCTGACAATGCAATGAGTATTATGTATTGTATTTTTTCAGGAATTAGTCTTTTAAATCCTTTAACGAAATTAAGCATATATATACTCCTTTTTTAATATTTACTACTATTTTAGCATTTTTATCCGTTTTTCTAGTTAAAAAAAAGAAAACCTCCAAATTTGGAGGTTAACTACTTATTTTTTAAGTGTTTAATCCCAAAATCGGGGAATTGATGATGAAAATCAATCTTGACTGTCAATAAAGATTCTATTTCAATTAATATTTGATATAGCTTTGCACGAATTTCAAATTCTTCTCTTGTTTTGGGGAGTTCAGTTTCTCTAAATTCTTGTTGAATCTCATCTAATTGTCTTAATTGCTCAACTGCCTTATTATAATGCCCAATTTCTCCACTTAAATCAATGATATACTTAGAAATGTCTAGTGCATATGGATGCAATTCCTTTATTTTAATAGCCTGCATATACATATGTCTAATATAATTTGTTTGCTCTTTTCTCATATGAAAATAAGCTAAATAACTATGATCATTTTGAAATAGTAAGTCCTTATCAACAAGCTCAACAATATCAATGAACTCTTTAATCTTATGATCCACATATGTATAATGTCTATAATATTCTTCTGTATATTCTGGATCTTTAACCAATAAGGATAGCATAAACAAATGATCAGCAACCAAATGATCTATAGATTCAACGTGTGATATTAAATCCCTTTCATTAGATGTAGGGTAGAAAATATTAAAAATAGTTGCAATACCTATAGATATAAATATCAAAGACAATTCATTTCCAAGTAATGGTAAAGAAAATGACCCTTGAATTAAAAGATGGGTAACCAACACTAATCCGGGCACAATACCTTCAGATATTTTTAATGTCCATGAAGCAAACGCGAAGATGAAGACGAAGACTCCAAATACCCAAAATTCATATCCAAACGAGATAAATAGTAAAGTTGCAAGCAAAAGACCAAAGAGAGAATCAATCAATCTCTTACTTGATATGATTACTGAATCTCTTTTTGTTAAGTGAATCGATAAGATTGCAAGAATGCCAGCAGTCATCCAATAGTCTAAATTAATAAATTTAGCGATTAAGCTAGCAATGACACCCACAAGTGTCATTTTTACTGCAGTATGAAAAAGCCTCATCAGCTACCTCACTTCTTACTTAAGTTCTTGTACTGTTCATGGAAAATATGAATATCAGATAAACAGAAAGGTTTTTCTTTCTTTTTGATTCTATCTATCAAAATATTGATTTGACTACTTATAATATCTTGAATATCCTTTGAATAGCACATCTGATTCAAATGCTTTTCATATTCGTTTTCGTCTAACAGCATATAACTGCCATCTGGAAACACCTTTACATCTAAGTCATAGTCAATATATTTAATGGCTTCGCCATCATACAGATATGGGCTTGATAAATTACAATAAAAATATACCCCATCTTTTTTTAACATACCGATAATATTGAACCACAAGTCATTATAGAAATAACATATTGCGGGTTCCTTAGTATGCCAGCTTCTGCCGTCACTCTCAATGACTTTTGTTCGGTTGTTTGCAGTTACTAACACTTCTTGATCTTGATATAAAACCACGGTTTTCTTCCATATGCGATGCAGCTTTTTATTATGCTTATAACTATGGATTGGCACAGTCATTCCTGTTGTTAATTTCATAAAACCACCTCAAATGATGGTCTTATTATATCATTTTTTATAAACTCATGATAGAAAAAGGAATTTAAATTAACCTGTATATCTGCATTATTTTGCAGATTGCTTGATTTATCTACAAAACAGACATAAAATAAGGCTAGATTCATATGAAAGGATTATAACATGGAAAAAAACAAAGTTGTTGTTATAGGTACTGGATTTGTTGGCATGAGTTATGCTTATGCACTCGTCAATCAAGGTGCTGTTGAAGAATTAGTACTAATCGATATAGATCACGATAAAGCAGAGGGTGAAGCCATGGATTTGAATCATGGTCTAGCATTTGCACCAAGAAAAATGAATATCAGAGCTGGAAATTATGATGAATGCAAGGATGCAGCTTTAGTAGTACTCACTGCTGGAGTTAATCAAAAAGAAGGTGAAACAAGAATAGATTTGTTAAATAGAAATGCTATTATCATGGAATCTATTGTAAAGAACATTATGGCATCTGGGTTTAATGGCATCATTTTGGTAGCTTCTAATCCTGTTGACATCCTAGCTTACGTTGTATGGAAAGAATCAGGTTTATCATCATCTAGAGTCTTTGGAAGTGGAACACTTTTAGATACTGCTAGACTTAGATATGAAGTCTCTAGACAAATCTCTATTGATGTTAGAAATGTTCATGCCTACATTCTAGGAGAACATGGTGATTCTGAGTTTGTATGTTGGTCAAATGCTTATGTTGGCGCTAAACCAGTCAAAGATGTTATTGAATCTATGGAAGAAATCACTTTTGAGGATTTAGATAAAATCTACTTAAATGTTAAACATGCTGCTTATGAAATCATCAAAAGAAAGAAAGCAACTTACTATGGCGTAGGGATGGCATTAGTCAGAATCACTCAAGCAATCTTTAATAATGAAAATAGAATCATCCCTATTTCTGTTTATAATAATGGCGTCTATGATTGTGATAAGGATGTCTATATTGGCTTACCTGCGGTCATTAATAGGGATGGAGTCCATCATGTGGTGAAACTTAATCTTAATGGTGAAGAATTAGTTAAGCTTAAAGCATCTTCTAAAATAATAAGAGATAATTTAGATCAGATGGAATTTTAAATATCAAACACATATCATAAATAAAGA
>Ga0307992_1000376_pt1 | contig 28739 bp, 26 predicted proteins | sample EllFjometagen133_FD_203162 | JGI IMG/M metagenome (GOLD analysis project Ga0307992, IMG submission 203162) | Marine microbial communities from Ellis Fjord, Antarctic Ocean - #133 | ecosystem: Environmental > Aquatic > Marine > Unclassified | place: Southern Ocean | collected 2014-10-08
GCCAGGACAAACTGAGGACAAACAGTTCTATGTGCTCTATGTGCGTGGCAACGAGGCTTATGGTATCAATGATTTCTTAGATAATGGTGACAGTACAGTTAGTGATCTAGCAACTGGACTCATGTGGATGCAGGATGATAGTCAGGTCGGTATGGATTGGGAAGCCGCACTGGCTTATGCTCAAACCAAAAATACTGAGAATTATCTGGGTCACAATGACTGGCGTGTGCCCAATGCCAAGGAATTACACAGTATTCTGGATTATTCACGTTCTCCCGCAACCACAAATTCTGCAGCCATAGATTCTATATTTAATTGTACCGCCATCACAGATGAGGGTGGTGAACAGAACTATCCATTTTATTGGAGCAGTTCCACCCACGCCAACATGCACAATGGCGCCTGGGGTGCCTATGTCTGTTTTGGTGAAGCCCTGGGCTTTATGGCGCAACCCGTGCCGCCCTTTACTGTATCTCTACTGGATGTTCATGGTGCCGGAGCTCAACGCAGCGATCCTAAAGAGGGATCTGCAGATGATTATCCTGAAGGTCATGGACCACAGGGTGATGTGGTGCGCATAGATAACTTTGTCAGGTTGGTTCGCGACATCCAGGTTGCAACTGGCTTGAATGAAGATTCAGAGACAGTGTCGCCCATTACTCTTTCTTTGGAGCCGAATTACCCCAATCCATTTAATCCCTCAACCACACTTGAGTACAATCTTGCTTCACCAATGGTGACACGGATTAACGTTTACAGTACGGTAGGGCAGTTGGTAGCTACACTTTCTCAGGGTCACCAGACTGCTGGTACTCATCAGATTGTGTTAAATGCGGATGGTTTAGCCTCTGGAATTTATCTTGTGGTTCTTGAAGGAGAGTCAACCCAGATCATGCAAAAAATTGTGCTTCTAAAATAATTTTCTCATCAATTCCATATTAAGAGACTGTCTCATAACAAGAGATGGTCTTTTTTTGTTTTTTGATCTCAGATAGCCACCCGTCTTCGCGCTTTTAGCGATGCCGGAAGGACAAATTCGAAGTATGACACCTTAAAAAGTATTTTGAATTCGACTTGGTATTAGTAGGACTCTATTGAGTTTGCATGATGCTGATCATATGAGTTGTATCTTACCCGGAAGGGAATCCGCGTCTCAATTATAACTAAGGCCACCCTATACCTGTAACCCTCTTTATTTCATAACCCCCCTCCACAAAGCCACGGGCGACAAGCCAATCAACGCCCCAATTCAGAAACTCATTAACTCATTAACTCATGATCCATATCCTTCGACTCCGCTCAGGATGACGAGGAAGACTGCTTCTTTTTTGCTATCTGTCTTTGGCTAGAACTTGAAGGGCAGAAACCGGTCTATCCAGATAGAAAAAAGCGGTTGCAGAGTTATCGCCTGGCTGCTTTCTTTGCAGGTGGATATATCTTGTATGAGTTTGCCCAACCCTATCTGCCCCGAGGAACTTTCGATTGGTATGACGTGCTGGCGACCTTCGTCGGCTATTGTATAATCCTTCCCATCCTGATGCTTATTTGGAAATATCATGAAGAAACTGTTTAAAATCCTGGGAGCGATCCTGGTCGTAATCTGTCTCGTGGTCATCGTTTTCTCAGCCTGGTATGTCATCAAATTCTGGCCTCGACACGCAGAAGATATGGAATTCGGCAACCCTGAGTTCAATGAAAGAGTGCTCATTGCCACTCAGGGAAGTGATTATAAAAATGATGTGGTTCAACGGTTGGCAAAAAAACTCAGCGTCCGCGATGTGTATATAAAAGTCACTGATGTTTCCAGTCTGGACTCAATTGATTCAGATGCCTGGGCAGATATAGTCATTTTGAATTCAAGTATTGCAGATAAGATGAATACCAGCGTACGCACCTTTCTCGATAGGGTGGGTCCATCGGACAAAATCATTGTCATCACAACCTCAGGCGAGGTGATTTTGTTCCTCCCAACCTCGAAGGTGACGGAATTACCACTGCTTCCAGATTGAATGAAACAGAGAAAATGGCAAACCGCATATTCCATGCGCTTTGATCCAGCAAAACCTCCAAACTCGTTCAATTTGAAACTTGATTTTTTTTCTAAATGAAGTAATTAGAACCCTGGGATTGATCACAACAAAAAGGGCTTAGAAAATGATGAAACAGAAACTTCTTTTGCTGGTTATTGGTGTGATCTTTCTGGGATGTTCCCCCATCCAGGAAGATCGTGATGCAGTTCAGAAATTTACCACAGACGGTAAGGTGGTTGCAGTATATACAACTGCTGAAAATACAGACCTCAGACTCTCTAAAACAGGGACGACTACTTTCGAACCGACTGATCAAGCCACAGAAAACGAAGTGTCGATTTTTGTCAATCCTGGAAAGTCATTTCAAACTTTCTGGGGAATTGGTGGCGCGCTTACTGATGCATCGGCAGAGGTGTTCGCAAAATTGCCGGATGATAAACAGGAAGAATTTCTCAAATCCTATTATGATGTGAATGAGGGCATCGGTTATACACTTGCACGAGTCCCCATCCACAGTTGTGATTTCAGTAGTGCCAGCTTCACCTATGTTTCTGATACAGACAAAGAGTTAAAAACGTTTAGCATCGAACATGACCAGGAGTACCGCATCCCTTTCATCAAAAAAGCCATTCAGGCTGCAGGTGGGAAGCTACCCCTCTATGCCAGTCCCTGGAGCCCACCCCCTCACATGAAGAGCAATGGTGAGATGCTTCACGGTGGTTACCTGCTCCCTGAGTATTACGACTCCTGGGCGCTGTATTACACCAAATTTATTAAAGCCTATGAAGCTGAAGGTATGCCTATCTGGGGAATTACGCTCCAAAATGAACCCATGGCAACCCAGCGCTGGGAATCCTGTATCTATACAGCCGAACAGGAACGTGATTTTCTTAAGAACCACCTGGGACCTACCATGGTTCGTGAAGGTCTACATGACAAGAAAATCATTGTCTGGGATCATAACCGTGATCTTATTGCCAATCGGGCTAACACTATTTTTGGTGATCCAGAAGCCTCCAAATATGCATGGGGAATTGGTTTCCATTGGTATGAGACTTGGACGGGCAGCGACCCCAATTACAATAACCTGAATAATGTGACAGAGTCATATCCTGATAAAAAACTTGTCTTCACTGAGGGTTGTGCAGAAAGTTTCAATCCCGATCACTATGAACACTGGCCCAATGCTGAGCGCTATGGAAATTCCATGATCAATGATTTTAACCATGGTACTGTGGGCTGGACAGATTGGAACATTCTACTGGATGAAACGGGTGGTCCCAATCATGTCAACAATCTCTGCTTTGCCCCTGTACATGCTGACACCAGGACAGGTGATCTGATTTATACTCCGAGTTATTACTATATCGGGCATTTTTCTAAGTTTGTACGCCCTGGTGCAAAGCGTATCAGTACCTCTGCCAGTAGAACCCAGTTGGAGAGTACCTCCTTCTTAAATGAGGATGGAAAGATGGCGACGATCATCATGAATCATACTGATGACCCCATTGATTATAAGCTCTACATTGGCATCAATGCTGTGAAGCAAAGTATCCAGGCTCATGCCATACAAACGCTGGTATACTAAACCAGGTAGATCCAGTTTACATCCTGAGGGAATTTTAGGTTTTTGCGGCCCTCACCTTGCCTGCCAATAAGGTGATTCCGGCAACAATCATCCATAGCAAAAGAGTGTATAATAGAATAACTCTTGTGAAATAGCCCCCACTTATTGTGTAAATCACCATATTGGACAATGTGGGAATACTGGATGATGCCATCAAAAAAACCAGGGTTGGGATGATGTCCAGAGCAGCGATTGCAATCGCAACTATTGGGAATATAAAAGCAGATTTGGCCAGTCGAGAGGTATCGGGTAGTTGACGAGCTAGCATGAGACTTAGCGAAAAGAAGGTGAGCATGAAGCCAGTCATAGAGATAAGATTCAGGTTAAAGGTCCAGATAAAGGTCTGCAATTGACCGATTTCCTCTACCTTCATAAAAAATGCTTCAAAGGCTGAAGCATCAAATGAAAGCCAGACCCTATTAAATTCGGAGGTTTCAACTCCCATTTTTCCAAATAGTTGGACGATATACGAATACATTGGAATAAAAATGAGCAAACCGAGAATGAGGATATTGCGGTTCAGTTTTTTTGCTGGATTATTTTTCAGATAATTAAGCATGATTCTATACTTCCCCTTTTTTTCTCAAATATTTCAAGTAAGTGATTACGCTTAGTTTTTACCGCAAATAACTTAATTTATTTCCTTAATAATAAGATATAATGTTTGGGAATGTATGGAAGAAGTCGACTTATACCCCCCGCTTAAATCATATCTGGAAAAGCAGGGCTATGAAGTAAAAAGTGAAATCCTCAATTGTGATGTTGTAGCCATTCGCCCAGAGGAACCTGCAATCATTGTCGAGCTCAAACTATCACTTAACCTGACCATTCTTCTTCAAGCTGTTGACCGACTCAAAATCTCCAATACCATATACATTGGTGTTCCAAAGGGCTTAGCCGTTTTAAAGAAACGACGCAAACAGATTGTAAAGCTCATGCGTATGCTGGGTTTAGGTTTAATTATAATAGACCCCACGGCAAAAATTGGTAGTGTGGATGTGCTCTGTGATCCCGGTGAATACAAGCCGCGTCAGATTAAAAAGCAAACTCAACGAATGTTGAAAGAATTTCAAGAACGGGTGGGTGATCCCAATCAAGGGGGTACCAGTATGCAGCGAGGCATCATGACGGCCTATCGCCAAAAGGCCATTGCCATCGCTGGATATTTGCAGGATCATGGAGCAACTAAAGCCTCTGTCATAGCCAAGGCCCTGGAGGAACCCAAAGCACGCAACATTCTGTATGACAATGTCTATGGCTGGTTCGATCGACTTGGACAAGGGGCTTACACACTGTCTCCACGGGGTAAATCAGAATTGCCGGACTGGAAATTAAGAAATAATTAATATCTCTATTTATGGCATGATTTTATTTGCCATTTATCATTGATTGAGCGTAGTCTTTATTGTAGATTCCCCCGAATAAAGGGGGTTTTATGTACAAGATTATATTAATACTTATTTCTCTTCTTCTGGCTAGCATTGGATTCTCTCAAGATTCTCTATATACAAGTATTTCTGGTGACACGTTGACCATCCATCATGACAGGACGGAGCGGAATTGTGCAGCTCTTTTCGTATGGGATGTGAACATACTAGACAATCTCATTACAGTTACTGAGGTTGATACCGGAGATCAAGCCTGGTGTATGTGCTACTTTGATCTCGCAGTCAGTCTGACTGGAATAAATCCAGGCACATATCAAATAGATGTTTGGAGTGATGATATTGGTTATGATCCCATATTTCACGGTTCACTTGATCTTGTTTGGGCAGGTCTTTCCGTAGCCGGACAGCAAGAATCCGATTGTATAATGATGCGTGAGGATACTTCATTTGTAGAATTGTCAGTCAATGGAGATGCCTTGAACCTGTTCTGGAATACACCCTTGCTCAATTGCATTTTTATGCCAGTCTGGAATGGTTGGCTGAGCGCCGACACTTTTCATGTCACTATGGTGGATACGGGACCTCTAGTGGATTGTATCTGTCCCTTTGAAGTGGATGTGTTGTTTGCGTCTTTTTTACCAGGTACCTATACTCTGGATTTCTGGGATGGTGAATACGGCTACCCCGAATTCAATATTGCCGGTTTCCGCGATGGTCTGGAAATTTCCGGGGATTATCAGAGTCCCTGTTATAATATCTTAGCCCTGGATGATGGCGTATTAACACAGGTCCCAAATCAGGTATTGGCTGATATTCAATTCTACCCCAACCCATTTAATGCCCAGACCACTATTTCATATCAAGTTATGGAAGCTGTTGACCTGGAACTTCAAATCTACAGTATTGATGGCACGCTGGTGCGGACCCTCATCCAGCATTCTCAGACTCAACCGGGGATCTATTCTAATTCCTGGGACGGGGGTGATGCTGAAGGAAGTCCGGTTAGTTCAGGGGTTTATTTTTTGGTGTTCCGATATGGCACTGAAAGTTCTGCAAGTCGTTTGCTGCTTTTAAAGTAGAGACAAAAGAGCCCGATTTATCAGATCGGGCTCTTCTATTCACCAGATATAAGTTATTCTATTCCCGAAGGGCTGCTTTGGTAAACATATAATCCGGAATGTCTACACCAAACTTGATGTCCTCGACGATATAGAGTGTCCCTTGTCCTTTAGCCAGTACATCCTTAAAATACATTTCCTTGGGATACCAACGGTTACCAATTTTCTGAACACTGCGTATTTCAAAATTTTTCAGTAACGTTGTCCCATTTTTTGCATAACGCTCTTCTTTCAACGGCAAGTAACGGGTCTTATCTACCCAGATTTTTCTTTGAGCATAGGTAACGTTATCTGAACCTTCTTTGGCACGCAATCTCAATACATAGCAATGTCTGTCCATGAAAATCTCTTCACCAACGACTGCGGCATCATAAATATCCAGTAACTTGCCATTATCTACCATATCTTCGTATGAGAGATCAGAGCCAGACACACTCTGTCGGAGCATATGTCCGCTAATCTGGATCACACGATCGGCTGAAGGGGTATACATCCACAGCACATCCTCCAAGCGGAGCATCTTGACACCCTTTTCGCGGGCAGGGCTTAGATATTCAACCAGGGAGGTTGTTTCACCCTTGGACCAACTACGGGATGTGATGCGTGTTTCTCGACCACGACGATTGGTGATAACCATGGTTGCCGTAGCCTCGGCTGATTCAGTGACCATCTGTATATCAATGCGACGCAATATCTCATCTGCATCTGGCTGCGCCATTAACATACCAGGCATGGCGCCTAAAAAGAGGAAGGGTAATAAGCTTCTCATGTTTCTAATTCCTTAAATAAGCTTGCCGTGTCACGTTTAAAGATTCTCAGACCGGATAGAGCTGATCCCAGGAGTGTGGCAAAGACACCAGGAAAAAATCCAATATAAAATGCTGCTGGAGTTATGTGGGCTCTGATGATGGTCGGCATCAACATGGTACTATCGCCCATCATACTACCAATGTCAAATCCAACCTCCTGTAGCCAGTAAGAGAATCCCAATCCAATTGATGTACCTACTACGGTCCCCACAATAGCTATCCCCAGGCTTTCCATAATGAGACTGCGATATACATGACCCTTGGATTCCCCAACAGCCAGTCGCAAACCCATTTCACCATAGCGGCGAATGGCACCCATGAGACCTGTATTCCACAGGACAACACCCATGGCAAAGATCATCATGAAGCTGACGATACTACCGGCTTTTTCAGCATAACCGAAATATTCAGCCAATCCAGCATCGTCAAGCATAACTATCATCTCGGGGCTAAAGCGGTCAGATGTATCACTATGGGCGGCGTTAAATGATGCAGCGAGATCGCGTGCCTTCACATCATCATAATAGGATGTTTGTAGATACCCCAGTATCTCAGAACTCCAATCGCCCATATCAAGCATGAACTTGGCATCGTTGATGTCAGCCAGAAACATACCCTTATCCATAGGTGGGGTACCAAAATATATAATACCGGCCAGGTTGAAGTTCTGCAGCACCATGGATCCATTCACTGTGGAGCTAATCAGGGTTACCTCGTCACCAACATTCAAATCCATCTGGCTGGCCAAGGTTTTACCCATGAGGATATCACCTGATTTTTGTGGCAAAGTCCCTTGCTGTAAACCAGCTGCAAGATTCCAGCGGTTTCGTTCAGCCGTATCGGGACCAAAAAAATCGATTCCTATTCCTGCAGCGCCGACCTGAGCTCGGGTTTCGCGGTTTTCATCGAAGGCATCGAGGAGACCGCCAAATTTCACCCGTTCGGACCATTGCAACCCTGGATATTCACTCCTGAGCATATCCATCAACTCAGCACCATTTTCCATGGCAAGATCGTTAGGCAAGACATCCTTTTCTTCATAATACGCTCTGGATGTAATTTTCACATGTCCGGATTCGTACATGGCTCCATTATTGAAGAAATCGTCAAACATACCCTTCATGTAGCTGAACATGAACACCGTTAACATCACGCCCATAGCGACAACAATACTGGGGAGCAAGCTGCGGTGACGATCCCGCAGCATTCCCTTCATCAGAAATCTGAACATATTATTTCCCCCTCAGTGCATCAGTGGGTGTCAGTTTTGATATTTTGCGCGTGGGTAGATAGCTCACCAACACAACAGTGAGAAACATGAGCAACGTTGTTCCAATGAGCAGGTCTGGACCGTATTTCCCATAAATCACATTACCCAACGCCATCCCGTAATCATCCATTCCACCAGGAATCGCATATCCTTTGGTTGCCATCATGTAGAAAAGGGGCGACCCAAGAATAAAGCCTGCTGTAAAGGCGATCAAACCATGCATACTGCCCTCAATCGTGAACAGAGCTATCACCTTGGCACGAGTTAGTCCCAGAGCCATGAGGGTACCCATTTCCTTTTTGCGACGGAATATGGCTAACACTTGAGTATCAAAAATAGCCAACAAGGCGATGGCAAATAAGATCCCATACATGACATTACCACCAAAGTTTTTGGTCTTAATCATGTCATTCATATCCTTCATGAGATAATCAATATCCCGGTATACCCATGCTGCACTTGTGGGACTTCCCTCAAAGGGTTCATCCAATGCAACAACTGTGGCTTGACCTTGGAGGTTTGACATCGCCTGGAGATCTTCAATGGAAATCCAGATCTGATTTCGATCCACAGTCTGTACAACCGTATTCATAATATGAACAATCTCAACTTCGCGAGCATCGAATGTGCCCTTGGCATCCCGCCAGCGAACAGTAAGTAAATCACCTACGTCAAGACCTGCTTTATCAGCCATTTTTTGGCCGATCAGGGCGGGTGTCAGACCAGTGGGTCCAGTTACGATCTTGTCAGTGGGAAGGTCCATGGCCTTTTGTCCAGGCGCGATTCCTTTTACCAGGATTGTCTGCATGCGTCCCTCAGGATAGATCGTACCCTGTCGAATGAGAATTGGTGCCGCTGTGTGGGCTGCAATGCGATCCAGAGCTTCCTCAGGATAAGGTGCATGCGAATCTTCAATGGTGAGTGGATCTGTGGGATCATATTCACTCATCCAGAGCTGACCACCATTCCCAAATTCGATATTGGTCATAGCATCATTGAGCTGATATGCCATACCATCAACCACTCCTTTTCCCCAGATCATGAGGATAAAGGCCATGGCTAATACGAGGACATTGAGCCAGGTCCGTAAACCGGCTCCGATCAGGTTGCGCCATGCAAGTTTAAATAAAATCATAATATCCTCCTCCAGATCAGCTGGTTTCGTCGGATTGAATACTGCCATCCACCAGGGTCACCTTGCGCTTCAGATAGCTAATGACCTTCTCATCATGAGTGGCAAAAACAAAGGTGGTTCCCAGTTCCTGATTCAGCTTTTCCATGGTCTCCAAAATATGATGACTATTCTTGGCATCCAGATTGGCAGTGGGCTCATCAGCCAGGACCAGCTTGGGTTGTTTCACCATCGCCCGAGCAATAGCCACCCGTTGGCTTTCACCACCACTAAGCATTTTTGGACGACTCTGAGCTTTATCTGCAATCCCAACCCAATCCAAAGCCTGCATAACCAGTTCCTTGCGCTCCTCGGCACTTTTACCAAGCAAGAGTAAGGGGAACTCAACATTTTCAAACGCGGTATAAACAGGCAGCAAATTGTAAGTCTGGAAAATAAATCCCATAAAGGCACTGCGATGTTTGGCAGCCTGAGAACCAGACAATGTGGCTAGATTTTTTCCCAGAACTTCTACGGTTCCTTCACTGGGGGCATCCAGGGCACCAATGATGTTGAGAAGGGTTGTTTTTCCTGACCCTGAAGGTCCAACCAGTCCAACAAATTCGCCTGAGTCTACATTGAGATCGATTCCCTTGAGGGCTGTAAAGTGGCCTGTCCCCACAGGATAGCGCTTCACAAGACCTTGAGTTTTGATCAGTGTGCTATTGTCCATGTTGTTTTCCTTTTAGTTCGAATTGAAGAATTAATGATTAAATGCAATGTTTAGTTGTATGCCCGTGCCAGATGGTAGTGACATTCCGGCCGCGTAAGCGATCTCAGGCATATCATAAAGTGCCACGTAAAAGAGCCAATTTCCGTTGGTGTGCTGCCACCCGATCATAGGCATATATTGGGAATCAAGAATTTGCATATCGATAGCATATAGATAGGCTGTCAATCCATCAGACAATCCCAGAGTATAGGTACCCATGAGTGCCAGCGTTCTGACCTGCCAGGGCATATCATCACCAATATTGCCCATCCTGTTGCTGGCTATTTCCAACGCCGTGTACAGGCCATTCCCGAGGCCAAATGTATAGTCTACACCTGCCATAACTGAGATCTTATCCCACTGATGAAAGGGTTCCTCCGTGCGGGAAAACATAGCTTCAGACCATAAGCCCACCACTGCATCGAAGCGTGCGTCTAAGGCAAGCCGGTTTTCAGTAACCTGGCTATGCTGCAGCACATCCATGCTGTGGGCTGTCAGACCAAGTGTACCAGCTGAAATCGGAAATTCCAGTCTGGCTCCCATGTCCCAGGGCCATTTATCCATATCCCCCCAATAGTCGCGCTGGGGATCAGGAGCATCAACCATGGTCCAGAGCCGAATATTGGCTCCATTTTCAAAATAGTAACGACCCATACCTGCCCAGACACCTGGAGACAATGCCAGAGGATCTCGGGGATCCAATTGATCAAACCATTGCAAAACCCGTAGCATGCGGGCGGGACCAAAATTGATCTTCTGTAATCCAACGCGAACCTGAGTCTTGGGTGTGTCATAGCGTAGCGTAAATCGATACAGATCGCCATCCATTTCGACTAATGAATCACCCAGGGAATAGTTGTATATATCAACAGCAGCATCAAAGCCAAGCCGTGTTGATGAGTTTACTTGATGATCCAGCCGGAGTTGCGGAATGTAACGCATGGTTGTGGGACTCTCATCGAAAGAGCCCTCAAAGGAGCTGACGTGCATGAGTGAAGCCTGACCCTTCCATTGCAGATTCAGGTTAGCACTCTCCGCAAATAGAAGTGAAAATGAAAGTAAAATTGCAGGTATGATATATTTCAATTTATTGATCCTCTGGTGGAGGTCCTGTGGTACCAAAACAAAGGAAATTCAAAAAATCAGTGGAAAGCTTGACATAGTCATCACCATAAATTTTGAGAGCGGCTTCCGAACTTGCATCAGCTCCCAACACATTCCAGACATGCAGCAGAAATTCCACACTATAATCGGGATGAATTTCTCCCCGCTTCTGCGCATCCATGAAGAATTGTTTCATGGCATCCATCCCCATCTGAGTCCATTTGCCCATGATGGCCAGAAGGTCTTCATCTGTTCCCTGAAGACTCTTTATAAAAACGGGTGTAAAATGACTCACAGCCGATTGCTTCATGGCCACCATGGCCTGCATTTTTTCCTGAAGACTTGCATCGGCATCAGAAATTCTCTGGAAAATCCTCATCCCCAGGGTAAAACGTTCAGCCAGATATTCTTCTAAAACAGCAAGTTTATTGGGGAAATACTTATAAAATGTAACTTTGGAGACATTGGCCTCTCGGCATATTTCCTCGACGGTCACACGGCCATACCCAAACTGCATAAAGAGATCTTCTGCAGTACGGAGAATGTCTCCCTCCTTTTTGGGACGATCCTGAAAGTCTGGTAATTGGACGTCTGATAGTATTCGATATGGCATAAAATGTACGCTTTCCGTTATTTTATTTAGCAAACGTATGGAATATCGACATAAATATGAACGTGTCAAGTTATTATTAACGATTTTTATCATTTTATATCAATATCGTTCATATTATTATATCTCGTATACACTATCGGAGTTGAATTCATAAACAGGAGCGGTTTTTTTAATACCTTTCAAGAACGAGAGATGTAACATGAATAGCTAATCGAAATAGTTGAATTGTCCAAACAGGAGTTCCCATCGACTCAGTAAAAAACACTTCTCCTCCTATCTCTATGATTGAGCTCATGATCATTTTTATTGCCATGGTCTTACCCTTATCATGGGCACTATCACATGCCGAGTCTCCCCAGTTAAGAAGAATCCATATTGAAAATTTTCGCTATGGAAAAGCACCCTCAATCATTCACTGTAATCGCGGAGATACCCTTGTTATCACCATGTCATCCCGAGATACAGGGCATTCGATTTATATGCAGGAATTTGATATTGATGCAAAAGTTAATCCTGGGAATGGCAAGATTCTTCAATTCAAAATCAGTGACCCGACTGCCCCACCCACCATAAGTGATTCTTTCATTATCGTAGCAGATCATCCTGGATTCTTTGGTCAGTTTGTTTCTAAAACAAGCTTCCGATGTCATGTCTGGTGCGGACCCATGCATGCCTTTGAACATGGCGTGCTCATTTTGCACCCAAATTTTCTCTTAAATGCAGGGATTGGCGCTCTCCTGGCACTTTTTCTAATAGGCATTTTGCGAAAATTCCGCACAAGACACATGCCGCTCTCCCCCGATGAGCTAGAGCAGTATGATTCTGGAGTGGATTTGTTTCAGAAATTCCCGGGATTAAAACGTCTGCTACAAAAGAGATGGTTCCAACCCCTGATGATGTCCATAGGGGCTGTGGTTCTCTATCTGATAGTGATGATCTCCATTTTTGGCACCCAGATGTCAGGGCGTAACCTGGGTGTGCTTGTCATCTGGATCGTCTGGATGTTCTTTGTGGTAACTGTATTCACACCCCTGGGTGGACGTTCCTGGTGTACCATCTGCCCTATTCCCATGGCTGGAGAATTCTTGCAGCGGCGATCGGTAACGCGGGTTCGGAGCGGAAGCACGGGACGCTATAAAAACAAATTGTTTGGATTAATGAGATCCTGGCCAAAATCTCTGGATAACGGATGGCTCCGTCTTCTCTTTTTCCTGCTGCTGGGGACTTTCTCTACCACGCTGGTGGTCAAGCCAGAAATGACTGGTTATGCTATTCTATTTTTAGTCATTCTTTCCATGATTTTATCCATGATTTTTGAACACCGTTCGTTCTGTAGATACCTCTGCCCCATCAACACCTTTATTGCCATTCATGCAACATCAGGAAAACTTGCGCTCCGTAAAACAGATGCAACCGTTTGCGAGGAGTGCCGGGCTAACTATTGTGAAAAGGGCAGTAAGGGCGGCTATCCCTGTCCCTATGGTCTCAACGTGGCAGACATTAATGATAATTTTGACTGTGGCATGTGTACGGAGTGCATGAAAAGTTGTCTCTATGATAATGTCACACTCCGCTGGCGAAAATTTGGTAGTGAAATCAGTACTCATACTTTGAGTCGAGCCATAACTGCCATTGCCATGTTCGTTTTGGGAACTGCCTATACCATTACCTATCTGGGACCCTGGGCTAAAATCCGCGATTATGTGAATATCATCGATAAAGGGAACTGGGATCTATTTGCAATCTATGGGATCATTCTCTGGCTTTTTGCTTTGGTGCTCTTCCCTCTTGCCCTGCTTCTCGTCAATTATATTTCCAAAAAAGTGACAGGCATACAAGAGAGCCCTAAAGCTTTGCTGATTGCCAGTTCGGGATCGATTATCCCATTAAGTTTATCTGTTTGGACCGCTTTTATTGTTCCCATGCTTTTTGTGAATATCACCTTCATTCAACAAGCATTATCAGATCCGCTTGGATGGGGTTGGAATTTATTCGGACAGGCTGGCTCTCCCTGGGTTCAGTTGGTTCCCAGATTAATACCCTGGCTTCAGGTCATTTTTATTCTGATGGGATTTGCCTATAGCTTTCGGAATGCCTGGCGCATCTGGTTAAAACTGACCTTGAATCGGGCGAGGGCACTCAAAGGGCTGATTCCTTTAGTATCTTTTTATTTCTTGCTGAGTTTTATCTTTATCTGGTATTATGCCAACTAGTCCAAACCAAATCACTGGGAGAAGCCTGTGAAGCAACCCCGCATTCCTGTCAATGCTGAACCTCATAAATCTAGGACCGTACTGATTGTATTGATCATCCTCATTGTCTTGATTGGCGCGCCTCTCACTATTCTGCAATATCAGGCGAAGAAAACCGGAAAAACCTTGTCTCAACTCATAGATTCTATCAAGCCTTCCCATGAAACGACAGCCTTTAACTCAGGAATAATGGGTGAAAAAATTGACTTCCTTCAAGCGCGCTCAATCGGATTCTCTTTTGAATCGCCGCCTCAAATTTCGCATTTGCAGGTGGTTGATCTTGATAAAGATGGGCTGCTGGATATCGTGGTCTGTGATGTGCTGGAAAACACCATCAACTGGATCCGACAAGACTCTCTGGGTATATTCAATGAAAGGATTCTCGCTGACAATATCATGGCTCCCAGTCATATCAATGTAGCCGATATAGATGGGGATGGGGATCTCGATCTCATGGTGGGCCTTCTCGGAATGCTCTTCCCCAGCAATGATAAGATCGGTTCTATTGTGGTCCTGGAAAATGATGGGAATACCCAATATACACCCCATAAAATCATCCAGAATATTGCCCGCGTATCTGATGTCCGAGCAGGAGATCTGGATGGGGATGGGGATATGGATCTTGCTGCCATTCAATTTGGCTATGATGATGGGGAAACCCGATGGCTGGAGAATCTTGGGGATTGGAAGTTTGAAAGCCATATACTGCAAACCCTGTCAGGTGGTATCAATTGTGAACTGATTGATATTGATAAGGACAATGATCTGGATATCATTACCATTGTCAGTCAGGAATGGGAAGAAACATATCTATTTGTAAACGATGGTGCAGGAAATTTCCAATCCAAACTGATTTATGGTGTGAGCAATGATGATTTCGGGTCAAGTGGAATTTCGCTCAGTGACTTTGACCAGGATGGGGATATGGATGTACTCTATACCAACGGAGATGCCTTTGATTACATACCGCCACGACCGCGTCCCTGGCATGGTGTCAACTGGCTTGAAAACAAAGGGAACTATCAATTTGAATTTCACCGAATAGGTAATTTTGGCGGTGCCTATAATGCCCGACCGCTGGACATCGATTCAGATGGTGATTTGGATATTTTTGTCGTGAGTTCCTTTAACCTTTGGGATCAACTAACGGCTCAGAGCTTTATCTGGTTTGAAAATTCTGGAGATATGACATTCATCCGGCATAATATTGCCAACAATCCGACCCACATTCTATCTCTTGAGATGGGTGATTTTAACGCTGACGGTAAAATGGATTTTGTCACAGGCGGCATGCATGTTTACCCGCCCTATGACCGCATGAATCGTATTACCCTCTGGGAAAATCATGGGAAATAATTTGAGCCAATTTTTCAAAAAGTACCGAATTGTCAGTCTGATTCTCACGGGACTTATTGTATTAACCATTCTCTGGTTTTTTGTTAATCGTCAGAGCTATTTGCGCCTGGAAGAGAAAATCCCACCAGCGCCTGACATTTCAATGGCATCTCAATTACTGGTTGATCATTTCACTGAAATGGATACAGAAATCCGCAGGGAGGATCTCAGCGCTGAAAAAGTAGGTGAGCTGGCTCTGTCTTATCAAGCAAACTATTTTTATGACCATGCTGAGGCATGTTACCGACTTGCCCAAGAATTAGATAAAACGGATTGGCGTTGGTGGTATTATCTCGGACTACTCAAAGAAGAATTAGGTGACTTAGAATCAGCCATTTCCTTACTCCAGCGCGCCCTCAATGAAAATCCAGACCTGACACAAGCCTGGCTCAAGCTTGGGAATCAATATTTGAAATTGAATAAATTTAAGGAGGCGGAAGAAGCCTTGTTAAAAGTGGGAGAGGGCGAACCCTACTACCCCGCGGGTCTCACAAAGAAAGAGCTTCCTAACCGTGGCGCTTTTCCATTGGATGCCTATGCTTCCCTGAGCTTAGCCACCAGTTTTCTTAAAAGAGATATACCCAAAAAATCTATTGAAATCTTGTCAGAATTAATCGAAACCCAGCCAAGATTTGGTCCTGTCTACCGATTGTTGGGTCAAGCTTACTTCAAGCTAGACGATTCCATCAATGCGCAGGAATTCACTGAGAGAGCCAACGATTACGAAAGTTTTATGCCCCCTTCTGATCCACTTTTCGATGTACTGGTTCTGCGATCAAGAAATGCTGATTTCATCCTCAAGCAATCCGATTTGGCGCTGAAAACTCAGAATTATGAATGGACCAGACAACTATCTGAATTTATGCTCCAGCACAATATTGAACCGGGAGAAGCCCTGGCAGGCTTAATTCATCACGCTGTTGAGACCTATCAATTTGAAAACGTCCCTGAACTGGTAGAAAGGCACTACCAATCGCAGATTAATAATTTCATCAAATTGGAAGAAATGGGTCTCTATCTATCTCGCAAAGATCAACTTAAGTTTGCCATTAGATATCTGACAAAAGCAAGCTGGTTGGATCCGAAAGCCATCAAGCCGCGTCTGGAGTTTATAAAAATACTGAATCGAGTTGGTGATTATGAGAAGGCGATTGAACAATGCCAAATCATTTTGAAGCTCAAGAGTGATGATGAAAGCACCCGCATCGAGTTGGGAAAGGCATATTATCTAAAAGGAGACGTGGAGAAAGCCCGCAAGCTCTTTCAGACAATTTTAAAAACATCGCCAGAAAACGAAATTGCCCACATTCATCTTGCTATCCTCTCAGAAGATGAGGGTCTTACAGACAATGCTTTGTTTCATTACTCACAAAGTATCTCTATAAACCCGCGAAACACCAACAGCTGGGTTAAACGGGGGAATTATCTACTTAAATTGGGGCGCTGGAAAGATGCGAAGCAAACTTTTAATGATGCTCTTGGTGTTCTCCCGAATGACATCGACTTTCTGGAACGAATGTCCTGGATTCTTTCAACTTGCCCCGATGAAGAGATTCGGGATGGAGGTAAAGCACTGGATATTGCCAGGCGTTTGTCTTCAATGGCTAAAATTCGTCCTGGTCAGAATATGAGTTGTGGTATTGCCCTGGCAACGTCGTTCGCAGAGGAGAATCAATTTGATAAGGCTATAGGAACGATAAAAGGGCTCATCAAATATGCTGAAACGACTCAAGTTCAAGCATATGTTCCGGTCCTGAATCAGCTGCTTTCTTACTTCCAAAAAAGACAACCCTACCGATTATCCTCTGAGAATAGAAACTAAGGGACAGATAGGTGTTTATACTGGGCATATCGGCATTCTACCACGACAGTGCAGCCTGCCTGGTTAAGGATGGCAAGATCATTTCTGCCGCCCAGGAAGAGCGCTTCACACGTAAGAAACATGATCATAGCTTCCCCTCCCAAGCCATTGAATATTGTCTAGAGGAAGCTGGAATTGAGCGTCAGGATCTGGACTATGTGACTTTTTATGATAAGCCTTTTCAAAAATTTGATCGACTTCTCACCACCTATCTGACATATGCGCCCCAGGGGTTCGCTTCCTTCATTAAAGCCATGCCGTTATGGTTGAAACAAAAGCTCTGGATCAAGGATTTTATAGCAACTGAATTAAAGTTTAATGGGAAAATCATATTCCCAGAACATCATCAGTCACATGCTGCATCTGCATTTTTTCCCTCCCCTTTTAAGGATGCGGCCTTTCTTACCGTGGATGGGGTAGGAGAATGGACCACCTCCAGCTATGGGATTGGTCAGAACAATAAAATCGAAATTATAGGCGAGTTACACTTCCCCCATTCTCTGGGTTTGCTCTACTCCACATTCACATATTTTACCGGTTTTAAAGTGAATTCAGGTGAGTATAAACTTATGGGCCTGGCCCCTTACGGCAACCCCACCTATGTAGATATCATCAAGGACAAGCTCATCGATCTTAAGTCTGATGGTTCCTTTAAGATGAATATGAAATACTTCAATTTTGCTTCCGGCTTAACTATGACCAATCGCAAATTTGCCAATCTCTTTGGGGGGCCCGCTCGTAAACCCGAGTCCGAAATCACTCAAAGAGAAATGGATCTTGCCTGTTCCATTCAGGAAGTCAGTGAAGAAATTCTCCTCAAGATGGTAAACCATGTCCACAAGCAGACCCAAAAATCCAATCTGGTGCTGGCTGGTGGTGTTGCCCTCAATTGTGTGGGAAACGGACGCATTTTGAGAGAAGGACCCTTTGAAAATATCTGGATTCAACCCGCTGCAGGTGATGCCGGAGGAGCTCTCGGAGCCGCCCTGTTTACCTGGCATCAGTATCTCGAAAAGCCCAGAGAACCTCAATCCCAACGAGACAGTCAACAGGGTTCATACCTTGGACCTGACTTTTCTGATAAAGAGATCAGGACCTATCTGGATTTACACAACATCCCTTCTCACTATAAGGATGATGATACACTGTTCAATTCAATTGCACAACTCATCGCTGATGAGAAGGTGATTGGCTGGTTTCAGGGTCGCATGGAGTTTGGTCCCCGTGCGCTGGGGAATAGAAGTATTATTGGCGATGCCAGATCTCCCAAAATGCAATCCACCATGAACTTGAAAATTAAATATCGGGAAAGTTTCAGACCCTTTGCTCCTAGTATCCTTATTGAAAAGGTCACCGATATATTTGACCTGGATCAAGAGAGCCCCTATATGCTTCTCGTGGCTCCAGTGAAGAAGGAGTTGTGGACGAACAGAGATGAGAGCCAATCAGGTTTAGCTATGATCAATTCTCCTGGATCAACTGTCCCTGCTATCACACATGTCGACCAATCTGCCCGGATACAGACAGTCCACCCTGATGACAATCCCAGATATCATAAGCTTATCAGCAAATTTTATGAGCTTACTGGAAGTCCGGTCATCATCAATACTTCCTTTAATGTGCGTGGCGAGCCTATTGTATGCACACCCCAGGAAGCCTTTACCTGTTTTATGCGCACGGATATGGACCATCTGGTTCTGGGCAATTATTTACTCAACAAGAGTGAGCAAACCGCCCTCTCAGATGATGTGGACTGGAAGCAACAATATGAGCTTGATTAGAGTGAGACCGGCATCATGTTGAAGCAGGAACTGAAAGCAATCTGGTCTGGCCGGGTCAACGACGAATTCCGTAAATTCGGAAAAACCATGGGTGTTGTCTTGTTGCTTATTGGTTTCATCCTCAACTTCCTTTCCTCCAACTATGCAACTGCTTTCATAGCGACAGGCGGTTTGCTCCTGGTCCTGGGGGCATTTTTACCCCTTCTTCTCAGACCTGTTTTTGTTTTGTGGATGAGTTTTGCATTAATACTCGGGTTTATTATGACTCGCTTCCTCCTTGGGCTTATCTTTTTTCTTATATTCAGCCCTATTGGTCTGGTATTCAGACTCATTAAAAAAGACCACCTGGATGAGGCAATCGATCCTGATGCATCTTCCTACTGGAGAATTAGGGACTCCAAACCATATGAACCTGGCATGTCAGAGAAACAGTCCTGAGATATCACAGGGAAGTAATTCTGTATGAGTAAACTGTCCATTGCCAGAGAGTTCGTCCTCTTTCTCCGAGAAAACAAAAAAACCTGGATGATCCCTATTGTTGTGATGCTATTGTTTCTGGGAGTCATTATTGTCGTGGGTCAGGGTAGTTCACTGGCACCTTTCATTTATGCCATTTTTTAGGGGAGCATCGTGAAGAGCAAAAAAATCATCTTTAGCATTCTGGCAGCACTTCTCCCTCTCGCTTTTTTAGCTCTGGTTGAACTCACACTTTGGGTTGCGGATGCTTATCCCCAGCCCCCGCTTTTTCTTGAAATTGAAGAAAACGACAAAACATTTACCCAGATCAATTCACAGGTGGGTGAGCGTTACTTCAATAAGAACATCATGCCAGTTCCCAACCTGTATCCACAAAAATTTAGTACAAATAAACCTGCCGGAACCATGCGCATATTTTGTCTGGGGGGGTCCACAACAGCAGGCTTCCCTTATGAAATGACAGTACCTTTTCCTCAGCAGCTTGCCCTTTTACTAAAGCAGGAAAACCCGGATAAAAATTTTGAAGTCATCAATATGGGTCTTTCTGCCATCAATAGTTTCACTGTGGTGGATTGGATGCCTGAGATTCTTGAGCAGGATCCTGACCTGATCCTCCTTTACATGGGTCACAATGAGTTTTATGGGGCTTATGGCACAGGGTCTACCATTTCTCTGGGCAATGATGGCAGAATCGTGCGCCTTGTTTTAAAACTTCAGAAATTTCGGGTTGTCCAGCTGATCAACTCTTTGATTCGCGGATCCACGGATTTACCCAAGGACGAAATCAATCCCACTCTCATGGAAAAAGTAATCGATAATAAATTCATCGAATCCAATTCAGTTCTTAGAATTAAAACACGAGAGAATTTTTCAGCAAACCTGGACATCATACTTAACGCCTGTCAGTCGGCTGGTGTACCCGTTATCCTGAGTAATCTTGTCAGCAATATCAAGGATCAGATACCTCTTGATGTCACATCCAATCCAGAGCAGACTTCAAGCAAAGCACACAAACTATATCTAAAAGGTCTGCGTGAGTTTCGTCAAGGAGATACAACAACAGCCTACATATCCCTGACTCGTGCGAAAAACAATGATCAGGTTCCCTTTCGCGGTAATGATTATCTCAATGAGATCCTGCAGGTTAAGGCCGGCCGCTTTGGACAGGCTATTGTGGATATGAAATCTGCCTTCAGACGTGCTTCCCCTTCAGGTATTCCTGACAATGATTTGTTCTGTGATCATCTCCATCCCAACCCCATTGGGTACCATCTTATGGCCAGGCAATTTCAGAAAGCCATGACGAAGAGCGGCTTGCTCCCCAAGACTATCGAGCAGCATATTTCCACGCAACCACTTCTAGTCACCGATCTGGACTGGGAAATTGGTGCCTTACGTGTATTCAAACTTTTACATCGCTGGCCATTTGGTAATCGTCAGGTTAATTACGCAGATTATCCACCCCTCCACAATGATAAAACAGTCCGGGTTGCCAAGGACTATCTCTTCGATCATCATATCTGGGGCAAAGCCCATAGCGAAATGGCGGATCATTACCTGAGGCTGGGAGATCTACATAAAGCCTGTCAGGAATATCTGGCTATTGTGGAGATGTATCCTGACAAAACTGAGTATTATACAAAATTGGTGGAGTGTGCCAAGCAGGCAAGGTTGTGGAAACTTGTAGAGGAGTCTTGCCAGAGAGCTCTCCCCACAACCGACTCCAAGGGAATGTTTTACTACAATCTAGCTCTGTCACAAAGATTTGCCGGTGATATGGAAGCGGCTATAAAAAATATTAAAGCAGCTATCGAAGCGCCTGAATTGACCCGCAGCCAATCAGCCAATGTTTATTACACCTATGCTCTTTTCCTGCTGGATCTGCGTAAGTCTTCTGAAGCAGCTGCAGTCCTCACAGAGTTGGTTAGAGAAGTTCCTGATTTCGTCCAAGCCCATGAGCTACTGAATAAACTGATGAATTAACGCCTGATCTATTGCGTGGCTGTTATACCTGTTCTTAAAATTTTATCTGCGTCAATTTCCCTGAATACATCATGGAGAAAATCCACATAGATTTCCTCAGTTTTTCGAATCTCAGTATGAAATGGATAGAGCGGTAAAAGGAATGCTTCGACCCATTTATTGGTATTGGCGCTACGAGCGTAAGTTTTTATTAATTTCCCTTCACCATCAAACACTTCAACATCCAGATAATATTCCTGAGTGTAGGGAATGGGAAGAAGTGTCAATGTGAGCACTGATCCAAGGGTCCCCAGGAAATATTTGCTAAAGGATTTCTCCTTCCTGAATTGCATGGATATCCTCAATTCATAGTTAGCCATAAGGGAATCTTTCAGAGCCAGCCGTTCTGGATCAGACATATCTGAAGCAAATTCTGTAAAGGCGGCAAAGCGATTCAGGTTGGAGAACTCGTTGGTCGCATCCAGCAGGATGTCATCATAGCCATCTAGAATTCTATATCTATTCTGAAGTTTAGGAACCGCATCAAGTCCCCGGGTTTGAACGAGATGTCTGGACACAAAAAGCACATCTACTGGTTCCGCTCCCAAGATTTTATCCGCGCTCAGACTACTGGCCCCCTGGATTTCCGTTTTGGATGTGGCACAGCTGGAAATCATCGTGATGATGCCGAGAATGAAGATTACTATAAGCTTTTTCATGTTATTCCCCTTTTCGAAAATGGTTCAAAACTGCTATGGATTTCTGCGCAGGGTTATGGCTCCAGGTCGCATACTGAAGTCAAAAAAGAAATTGTTAGCCAGATGAAAATCGCCAACGGTGATATCGTCCTGAACTTCGTTTAGGAGCAAGGTCAAATACTTTTTGTGGAAATCACTATTGGGAAATAATTGTCCAACTACGATTCCCTTAATGCTGTAGCCATCATTCCAGTTATCTACTTCAATTTCCGCATCAATGAATTCGGCATTCCCTACCGTTCCAGTGATTTCCATGTCAGGAGTGATGCGTAATGTGAATCGAACGTTGCCGGCTTCGGAATTCATGTTTGTGTTGTAGAAGTGTCCCTCCCCATGCCAATCACCAATAAATTGATTCAGGTTGGTTGTGTCATCCTGACCAATAGCCAGTGAACAATAACATAGCCAGAGTAATGGAATTATTTTTGATCTGAAATTCATAAAACCTTCATCAGAGATTGATTGCAGTAGCCGGCTAGGATTCGTCCTCCTCAAGCCTGTTTTTCAGGAGGATGATCCCGCTTACTAGGAGTGGACCGACAAAGAGAACGATGACCATCCCCCGCCCTCTTTCCAGTGGATTTGGGCCAAATATTCTATAGAGATGAAAGAAGTAGAAGAAGAAGCAAGAAACCACTATTAGAACTGCCCCAGCAATTCTGGGCCATCGTTTTGCGACATACGCTAACAAGAAGAAGGGTGCTGCCAACAGCGATTGCATAATAAGAGCAATGGGATCAGTAAGATTTCCGACGACGTTGAATACCAACCACACCCAACCGAAGGCGTTCAGGACGCGGGATACTGTTTTTTGAGGACCCCAGTAAGAGAGCAGAGAGCTGAGGAACCAGGTAAACCAGAGTACGGCAAGAATCAGTGATACGGAAATCTCAGCATCACCCACATTGCGATCACCTGACCTTAAGTAAGCATCATATAGAAAAGTGAATAACCCGGCTGTGAGAAAGGCATGGTATCCGGCACGTCGATCCGCCCGTCTCTGGAATTCATCCTGATCATTTAGAATTCCCGTTTCCCTAAGAATTCCAGGACCGAAGGTGCCGAGAGCAGCCAGGGTTAGAAACCACCAGTTGATTTCCGAAAGGGCAAATCCTAGAATAACCAATGCGCCAGCGGCCAGCGTTGCATGGGTTGGATGCCATTCCAATCGACTCAGAAGTTTGTTCATCATAATCCTACTCCTCCAATTCAAACATTTCTTCTACTGTAGCCCCGAGAACCTGTGCGAGGCGCAGTGCCAGACCTACTGAGGGTGAATACCGACCTTTTTCAATAGAGAGGATGGTCTGACGTGTGGTGCCAACTTTTTCAGCCAACTGCTCCTGGGTCAAATCTCCAGCCTTCAGTCGGCACAGCTTCAAATTGTTACGGATGTCATACTTGGGTCGCATATACCAATATACAATAAACTGTACATAATGTAAAGTTTATTTTACATTTTCTCTTGTATCATGTTCATCGGTACCATAACTTCACCCACGCTTTAAACATCGATTTATCAACAATCTATGGAAGGGGAGAAAAATGAAACTCAAGTTCATGGTTGTTTCAGTTCTAGTCTTTTTGACTTCATGTGGTGTTGTTGACAAAGAGGCACAGAAACTTTTCTTTGCGCGAAGTGGTCCTTTTGAAGTCACTGTGTACCCAGTCCATGTCGTCATATCAGAAACAACTCATGCAGATACATCGCTTCAAATGCAGCTAATTCGCTACCTCAACCAAAGTGGAATGGCCAAAGCCGTTGCTTCTGAGAGGGATATAGCTATTCCTTTTACATGGGGTGCCAATCAGGCAAAAATGTTTAGCAGGAGTGCGAAAGGTTTTGCAGCTGCCATACAGCTTGATAAACCGGCTACACCATATGCCCTCCTCGTCGAAACCCTGAGTATCGGTGTTGAAGAAAACATGGGTGGCGTCCACTTCTATCTTGTTGATAGCACAGGGAAGGTTGTTACTGGAAGTCTTTCAAATTCTCATTGGGAAGAATTCAAATCAATATCGCCCAGGGACAGAAATGAAGGTATGAAGGTCGCCTATAGACTCCTCAACTCTCTGACCATCGAGACACCCTGATGTAGCCACTTCCATTCAGATAGCGTCCTCAACACCAGTCGAAACACTGCCATCTGCTGCAAGAGAGGCCCCTGTTTGTCTGGATGCTGGATTCGGGAGTTGTGACGCCTTTTGATGCTGTACTCCCTGCCATCATTTCTCGTCTATTTTCCTGTTAATTGGCAGCTTCCGGGATCGTCATGGAAAGACCATCTCATAGCCTGATTCACGCACTTATTTTTCCCTCTTAACCTTTTTACTTATATGGTGTCTCAGTTATGTTGTCAGCCAATTAAAAGAACAATCGCTGACTCTAAACTTGTCTCGATTTGATAAAAGGAAATATTGATGCGTCGATCTATAAAATTTGTACTCCTCTTGCTGCTCATCTCTCTCACAACACATACCCTGTTTGCCCAGGCTCAACGTGGACAGGGAAGAGCTGGCGGAAACAGGCCCAGCTCAGGAATCGCTGGCAAGGTTCTGGATGATGTTAGCGGAGATCCCATTCAATATGCCAATGTTATGCTCCATGATAGTGATACAGAAGCAGCCATCACCGGCACCATCACGGATGAGCGAGGAAGATTCCGTATTACCCCAGTTAAACCTGGCCACTATTTCGTGACCATCAAATTCATGGGTTATGAAGAATTAAGGATCGACAGTCTGACTATTACCATGGCGACACCCATGGCTATGGTGGGTCAAGTTTTTATCGTACCTGCCACTATGTCAGGTGAATCTGTAGTGGTTGAAAGAGAACGCACCACCATGGAATACAGGATTGATAAAAAAGTGATCAACGTTGGTCAGGATTTGACTTCCAGCTCTGGAACTGCTGTTGAGGTGCTTGAGAATGCCCCCTCAGTTCAGGTAGATATTGAAGGTAATGTGGAGCTCAGGGGTAGCAGCAATTTTACAGTACTTATCGATAACAGACCTTCCATTCTGGATGGAAATGAAGCGCTCCAAACCATTCCGGCCAGCACCATTGATAATATTGAAATCATCACAAATCCATCTGCTGCTTATGATCCTGATGGTGTCTCAGGTATAATTAACATCATTACCAAAAAGAGCAAACTCGAGGGTATCAGTGGTATTGCCAACCTAAAAGCAGGCATGTTGGGACAAATGGGTGGCGATTTTCTGATTAATTATCGTAATCATAAATACACAGCCTACCTCAGTGCTGCCTACAATACTCGGATACATGAAGGTCAGGATTCAAGTCTGAGTCAAACAACAGTGGGCGATACAACCTATTCTGTGGGTCAGCTCGGTGATAATCGCTTTCAGCACGGGGGGTATCGAATTCGAACAGGTATTGACTTTAACCTCTCTGATAAGGACATTTTAGGTGTAAAGCTTTCCTCTGGGTCCAGAGGATTTAGTAGATCGGGTGAAAACTCCTTCTATGAATACACAAACTATCTGCTGGTTCCAATAGTATCTACTTCTGAGGCTATTTCAGAACGCGGAGGTGCCTATTATAATCTTGGAGCCAACTATGAGCACCAATTCAGTGGGCCAACTCACCGCCTGGCAGTCGATGGTAGCTTTAGCATTCGAAAATCGGACGAGGAGAGTACCACAGAACAATTTGATATCAACGGAGACCAGATCAGCGGTAAAATTACCAGCGAAGAGGGTCCCACGAATAGGGCTCGCCTTGAGGTCAAATACGAACAGCCTTTCGCCAATGATGGCAAGCTTGAAGCAGGCTACCAACTGCGCTCAGGACTTTCTGCAGACGAAAGTGGGCTGCAACACTGGGATCCCATCACCGAAGATTACCTAACGGTAGATAGCTATGATTACGATACAGAGTATAAGCGCAATATTCAATCGCTGTTTGGTGTAATGTCCACCAATATTGGAAAACTAGGTATTCAAGGCGGTTTGCGTACAGAGTACACCTTCAGGAATATCGCAGTGATTGATAGTATCGATTTTGAGATCGATCGCTGGGATTACTTCCCCAGCCTGCACCTATCTTACAATATTACACCAACTCAAAAATTCATGACCAGCTATTCCAGACGTATTCGTAGACCCCGAGGAGGGTTTCTAGAACCCTTTGAAACCTGGACAGATGCTTACAATGTCCGGACTGGTAATCCTGGATTGCTACCTCAATACATCAATGCCTTTGAGCTCGGCTATATGAAATATTTTGGCAAGAATATGATCTCGGCAGAAGTTTACACCCGAGAAACCACCAATCTTGTTGAACGGGTACAGAGTGTCTATTCAGAGAATGTCATTTTACACACCTTTGATAACGTGGGTAACTCACTCTCTGTGGGTAGTGAACTATCCTTAAGGGTGATGCCCGTTGAATGGTGGGATTTTAATCTCATGGGGAATATCTATCACTACGAGATCAATGACCAGCCTGCTAGCTTCAATCAGAATATTGAAAGCGACAACTACAGTGTCCGTTTTAACAATAATTTCACACTGAACCAGATGCTAAAACTGCAGCTGAACGCCATGTACAATAGTGCATCCGTTACGGCCCAGGGTGAAAGAGAAGCTATGTTCTTCTTGAATGCTGGTGCTCGATTGGATATTATCGAGAACAAGCTAAGTGCTTCAATCAATGTGCGAGATATTCTGGATACTGGAGATCATGAATTTATCAGTGGGGGTGACAACTGGTATCGTTATCAATCGTCTGATAGAGTAGCCCCTGTCTGGTCAGCCTCCATAAAATATATTTTCAACAATTACCGTTCAAGAGATAGAAATGAAAACGGTGATGGTATGAATGGTGGCGATAGTGATGAGGGAGATGATTTCTAAACTTCAACCAAAAACTTGATTCTCAACAAGACCCTCTTCGGAGGGTTTCTTGTTTTATACCAATTATACATCAAACCAGCACCTAATTTCTGCATCTTTTTCCGTCTTAATGCACTTAAAAATCTCACCATAGCTACCGCTATACTTCAAATTTGAAGTTTCTAAAACGAAAAAATATTTTGAACTTATAGTGCACGTTTGACGTACAATTGGTATTATTGAGGCAACAAGGCAATATATTTTCCAGGTATCAAACAATGCACTGTCAATTAAAAGGGGTGAAATATGAGTGATCACAATTGCGAGACTTGTCCCATGCGTAAGAAAGCTGAGAAAAAGCCCAAATCATTCATGGCTAAACTATGGCGCTGGCATACTGGCTGGTGTCCTGGTTGGAAAGCCTATCAGAAATCCCTGACACAAACATAAATTCAGAATTGAAGGCACTTTTCTGCCTGCATTTTTCAATTTGCAATCATACCAGAACCGATTAAAGTCATGCGTGATGATGAGAAATTTAAATATTAAGTCTTTTTTTCAGGATTCCAGGGGCAATCAAGCCCAGGGACCAGCATGTTTATGGAGACAATCTGTATCGTAGTACAATAATGTAATTACATATATTTTTAGATATTTAAAACCCTGCTGATCTCTGATGATAGCGGGGTTTTTTTGTTTCAGGAACCTTAATCAAACAACCAAGAAAGGGGTTGAAAATGAACCTGAAAGACATGGTGAGAGCCGGACAGAAAGTAAGAATCAGTTTTTATAGCCGAGGGAGTTTGTGGTATATCACAGACAGTGGCTTCGAATTCCCTGTACCAGTAGGAGACCGAGCTGAAGTTGGCAATGCCACCTTCCTTGCTGAGGATAAGACTATCTATTTCATGCGTTACATCCGGAAACATATACAGTTTCTGGAAGACGCACGCATGGAAGCCAAACGGAGATCATAAAACTAAAACAGGCAGAGGAATCTGCCTGTTTTAGTTTTGAACATTAATCTGATTTGGGAACTTTATAAAAAAGGAATTCCCTTGCTCTTCTCTAGGCCTCACACCCACCTCTGCTTTGTGAGCCCTGGCAATACGTTTTACAATGGCAAAACCCAACCCACCTCGATCTCGAGTCGAATCCAACTGCACCCCTCGTTCAAATATTTTTGTCCGCGCATTGTTGAAGTCAGCACATTTGGCACAAGATGAGATAATTTTATAAGAGAGACTTTTGGCTACTTTGTTAGCTCGAAAGGAGAGCCAAATGAGTCATAATTCATCAGTAGAGAAACGTGTAAAAGATATACGCAGAAACACCCGCAAGAAATACTCACAAGTGAGCAACGCTTTTTCTTGCCTCCCTTTTTTCAGGGGATTATTTTAAATATGTGTCGTCCTGAAAAAAGTTGACCAATTAGGGAGGTCAATATGCAAGGACAAGGATCATCGCTATTTCAGTCAGCCCCCGTAAAAGCCTATAGTGTAAATTTTAAACGTATGGTTGTGCGGGAGTATGAAGGCAGTACTCTCA
>Ga0307992_1000377_pt1 | contig 28731 bp, 31 predicted proteins | sample EllFjometagen133_FD_203162 | JGI IMG/M metagenome (GOLD analysis project Ga0307992, IMG submission 203162) | Marine microbial communities from Ellis Fjord, Antarctic Ocean - #133 | ecosystem: Environmental > Aquatic > Marine > Unclassified | place: Southern Ocean | collected 2014-10-08
AGTTCTGACTGATTGTTTCTTCCATAGCATTAACTGGATTATTTCTCTTTCTTCAATTGTTAGATGTTTATATTGTTTCATACACTCTAATTATATCAGAGTGTTGCACTTACTTATTGAACTTAGGATATATATATCGAATCCCTATTATCAGGATAAAAACTTAAAGAGAATAAATAGTTAACTTGATTATAATTACACAATTACTAGTTAATATAGCCGTATTTATTATTTTTTCCGTTTGTCATTAGCGGACAGACGTGGACACATATACCCACCTTCTGGATACAACATGGAGACAATTTCTTCGAGTAGTATGGATAGAGGAATGGGAATAATTTAAAGACAATCTTCAGGGCAGTTAAGGGAGTTTTCATATTCTTGCTCACATACATCATTTCCGCAAGGAGCACAAATGCCTGGACCTCCTGATGAAAATGAACAAATATCATCTACACAGTCAGAATTAATAATCTCTTTAAGGCCAGGGCAACATTGTTTACCCCCTATAATCTTCTTGCCGGTAGTAAAATCAAAATTATTAGGATGTTCACCTATATTTGCACATTCTGCTTGTGTTTCATTTGTTACTTTCTCTGAGATATCAGTTGTTAAGTTGTTTTGTTCTAAATTAGGGCTACAAGCTGACAATATAGGCATAAACAAGAAAAGCAAAATAATTTTTTTCATAGTTTTTATATTAACTTGATATTAAAAATAAGTTTAATTAATATTAATACAATTTTATCAGTTATTATTTAAAAATGGAAGGGTTATAAAAAACAGGCTTTTATGCCTGTCTCGATAAATGTAGTCCCTAGGGGAATCGAACCCCTATTACCAGGATGAGAACCCAAAGAAAGAGAATTGATAATTTAGCGATTATTACACAATTACCAATTAATATAGCCGTATTTATTACTTTTATGTTTGTCACAAGTGGACAGACGCGGACAGATATACCCACCTTCTGGATACAATATGGAGACAATTTTTCCTAGCAGTATGGGCAGAGGAGGGTGTGTGTGTTTATTTGTTTACATGTTGATTATTTTGAATCACGTTTTGTATTTAAAACAATTTAGTGTTGGATAAACCTAAGGGGCTTATATTTAAGATTTTTTTGTATTATTAGAAATATCTTTTTAATATCATTTATTCTGCAAACTTTCAAATATAAGTAAATAAGGCTATAATATGAAGGTACTATTAATAAATGGATTGGATAATTATGCAGAAAATTATTGTTAAAAAGAGGGTGGGACCATTTGTAAAATGGGCTGGTGGTAAATCTCGGCTATTAGAACAATTTAAACCATTGTTTCCAAAAGAGGGATCGTATAAAAAATATATTGAACCTTTTTTGGGTGGAGGGGCTGTCTTTTTTTATTTAGAACCAAAAGAGGCAATTATTTCTGATTTAAATAAGGACTTAATTGAAGCCTATAAAGTTGTTAACTTACATTTAAAAGAACTTTTAAAGATTTTAAAAAAATACGAAAAAAAACATAGTAAAGAATTCTATTTAAAAATAAGAGAAAAATATAATGCGGACGGTTTAGACAAAATAACTAAGGCGGCTTATTTAATTTATCTAAATAAAACTTGTTTTAATGGTTTATACAGAGTTAATAGCAAGGGTGGGTTTAATGTTCCTTTTGGTCAGCATAAAAAGTTTTCAGTTAATGAGACTGGATTATTGGAGGCTAGTAAAATACTAAAAAAATCTAAAATAGAACACACAGGTTTTGAACAGGTCTTAAAAAATGCACGCAAAGGAGACTTTATTTATTTTGATCCTCCATACTATCCTTTAAATATTAGCTCAAATTTTACTACTTATACCAAGGAAAGTTTTTTAGAAAAAGAACAGGAGAAATTAGTAAAAACTTTCAAGAAACTTGATGCTCGAGGGTGTATACTGATGTTAAGTAACTCAGATACTCCTTTTATTTGTAATCTATATAAAGAATGGAATATTACAAGAGTAAAAGCTAAGCGTTTTATTAATTGTATAGGTAGTAAAAGAGGGGATGTATCTGAAGTGGTAGTAAGAAATTATAAATAAAGTATGTGTTTATATAAAAAGAAAAAAAACTTTGCTCTTTATCAGGGTGATTGTTTGGAAGAGTTAAAAAGATTTCCAGAAAATTATTTTGATATGATTTTTGCCGATCCTCCGTATTTTTTATCGAGTGGTAGTTTTAGTTGTCAAAATGGCAAAATGGTTAGTGTCAAAAAAGGTGATTGGGATTTAAGTAAAGGTTTTCATGATGATTTTAATTTTCATTTGAATTGGTTAAAAGAATGCCGTCGTGTATTAAAACCTAATGGTACAATTTGGGTTAGTGGAACTTATCATTCTATATATCAATGTGGTTTTATTTTACAAAATATCAAATATCATATTTTAAATGATGTTGCCTGGTTTAAGCCAAATGCTGCACCTAATTTAAGTTGTAGATTTTTTACTGCTAGTCATGAAACTTTAATTTGGGCCAGGAAAGAGAAAAAAGCAAAACATACTTTCAATTATCAAGAAATGAAAAATGGTGATTGGTCGGAAGATAAAATCAAAAAGCCTAATTTACAGATGCGTTCGGTTTGGTCAGTAAATACTCCTAAAAAAGAGGAAAAACAATTTGGTAAGCATCCGACTCAAAAGCCATTATCTTTATTAAAAAGAATAATTTTAGCTAGTACAAAAGAAGGCGATATTGTTCTTGATCCTTTTACTGGCAGTTCAACTACTGGTGTAGCGGCTAATTTATATAATCGTAGGTTTGTCGGTATAGATTTAGAAAAAAATTATTTGGATGTTTCTTTGCAAAGATTAAACGTGTTAGTCTAATTAAATTAAATATATGAAATTTCTTAAATTTTATCAGGAGGTTTTGGGGTGTAAAAACGAAGATGAAGTTTTTACTTACTTACTAAACAATCTTAAACCAAGCAATAAGCTTTGGTCTTATTTTGTTAATTGGGAAAAAGTTTTTGAAAATACTAGCAAAATTGAATTAGCTTTAAATAGTTTAAATTATTTAATTGGAAAAGATGACTTCGATAAGGAATTTAAATTTTTAGTGAAAGAACATCCTGAAATTATAAAAGTAATACCATCATTAGTTGTTCGTGATGGCAAAAATAACACTAAATTTAAAATTTTGGTTGATTATAAAAAGAAGAAATTGGTCTACGAAGACTATGATTTTTCTAAGGAAAATATATCGGATGAAGATATTAGAAATTATTTATTATTTGTAAAAGAAACTGGGCTTAAAGATTTAATAGTTTCTCAAAAAATTAAGAATCTTGTTGATTATATGATTGGTGTTGAAGCTGGTCTTGATAGCAATGGACGTAAAAACAGGGGCGGACATTCCATGGAGGCTATTGTTGGCTTTTTCGTGGCTGATATCTGTAAAACAAAAGGATTTCAATTCTTAAAAGAGGCAACGGCTGAAAAAATAAAGAAAGAGTGGAATTTAGATGTTCCAGTTGATAAATCATCTCGTCGCTACGATTATGTTATTAATTCTGGCAAAGAATTGGTTATTTTTGAAACTAATTTTTATGGCGGAAACGGATCCAAATTAAAATCAACAGCTGGCGAGTATCGTGATTTATATAATGTATTAGATGGAAAATATAAATTTATTTGGATTACTGACGGAAATGGTTGGAAGTCCACGACAAGACCGCTTAGAGAGACTTTTAATCATAATGATTATATTTTTAGTTTAGATATGATTGAGAAGGGTATTTTGGGGAAAGTAATATAAAAATTCTAGGAACACTTGAGAAGGATTCAATTTATTTGCAAGGATATTATGAAATTAACTCAAAAAATACAAAGAGCAATTAATTTGGCTAGCCGTCTACATGCTAGTCAAGTCAGAAAGGGCGATAATAATTTACCCTACATAAGCCATCCTTACTCTGTAGCCTGGATATTGAGCAACTACACCAATGATGAGGATATTATCGTTTCTGGCCTGCTTCATGACGTCCTAGAGGACGTTAAGGGCTACTACTATGATGATATGGTTCGTGATTTTGGAGAAAAGATTGCTCAAATAGTAAAAGGTGTTAGTGAGGATAAGGACCCCAATGTTGAAATTGATGAAAAAGCTACTTGGGAAGAGCGTAAGGCAAAATATTTATCCACATTAGAGCATGATAGCGAAGAATCTTTAATGGTTTGTGCGGCCGATAAGATTCATAATCTTCAATCTATGATTGATGCCTATCAAGAGAAGGGAGAAGCACTTTGGGATAATTTTAATTCTCCTAAAGGAAGAAAACTTTGGTTGTATCAAGAAGTTCTAAAGCTTTTAAAGATAAAGCTAAATAGTCCTATAGTAATTGAATTAGAAGACGTTTATAGACAGGCTGAGAAAATATTGCTATAATATTATTACAATTGAATAATCGTTTTATAAAGAGTGCAGAGAGGGAACTAGCCCTATGACCTGCCAGCAACCCCGGAGGAAACCATTCGGAAGGTGCTAATTCTAGCCTGATAAGGGAAAGATAAAGGTCGATTTTTATTTTTATCAATAAAACTCTTTCCTTTCTCGGGAAAGAGTTTTATTGTTATTAACTATAAAAATATGAAAAGAAAATTAGTAGATTTAAAAGCAATAGGTTTAAAAAATTGGCAGAAGATATCCAAAGAAGAACGACTCAAGATTTTAAGACCTATGGTTGAATATATTAAATCTAAAAATAAATAATATATATATGAAAAAAGAAATAAGCAATGAAGATTGCAATGCAATTAAAAAAAATAGAAATCCTCAGAGTACGTTTGGATTTATACCACACAGACTAGAGATGAAAGGGTTTCCAAAATTTAATAATTTTCCTTTTAATATTCTATTTATGAGCTCTGCTAACATTAATGGAATAGATATGTCTGGCACTGCTTGTTATTATCCTGATTTTTCCACATTTCAAGAAAAAGAAGATGAGCAGCTTATGGTTTATTATAATCAGTATGATGAGAGTAAAGATTGGAAGGTGGTGATTATCTACGATAAAAAAAATAAATTATGGAAAGGATTAAAATACAATAAAGATGAATGCAAGGGAGAGGGAAACGGGTCCGGATGGAAAATGTTTTTTGTTCATTTAACAGCATTAGGGGTAATAAAGGGAGAAAAAGTAAAATTTGATGAAATTAAATAGATAATTTAAATAAAATAGTGGTTTTGTTTAGTTTTAGGTTAAAAAGTAGTATTATATAGGTATAATCAATTATGCTGTATACTTTATCAGTTTTATTTATACTAGGAAGCTTGACATTTATATAAATATGGAATATACTGGTATTAGGATGTTAAATAATAATATAAAGTATATGCTAGAAAATAAAAGAGAAAGATTTAAGAGGCTGGCTTCAGCTAGGACTAATGAGGTATTAAAAAAATTAAAAGTATTGAGTAATTGTTCTAATAAAAGTGCTTATTCTTATACTGCTGAGGAGATCGACAAGATTTTTAATACCATTGAGAAAGCCTCTTTGGCAGCAAAGTCTCAATTTAAAGTATCTAAAAAGAAAATGAATACGTTTAAACTATAAATATGAATAATTATAAAAATAAACCAGATTGGTCTTTTCAGGATAAGGCTATAAATAATATTGTAAAAGATTTTCAAAAAAATCCTTTCTCTAGAAATTTGTTAGTTATTCCAACGGGTGGTGGCAAGACGTTAACGGCTATTCGTTCTGTTGATAAATTATTAAAGAAAGGATTTTTCAGGGGCAATAAGAAAGCCCTCTGGATCGTTCATACAAAATCCTTAAGAAAGCAAGCAGAAGATGAAATCGCTAATAAATTAAATATAAAAAAGTTTGGTTTAGATAGCGGCTTGAAAGACATCCTTGAGGTTAAAATGAAAGGTAAGGCATCTGAGGGCTTATCTAGCTCAAAGTATGAGGATTATAAATTATTAATAATTGACGAAGCTCATCACTCCGCCGCTAGGACCTACAAAGATTTTTTTGATATAAAAATTGGTATATTGGGGTTAACGGCAACACCATCCAGAACAGACGATTTAAGTTTAGATTTTGAGAAAGCTTCTTATTCTGTAACTTTTAGAGCCTTGGAAAGAAAGGGCGTTATATTAGCTCCAGATTTTATAACTGAAAATACTGATATTATAGTTGATGCAGACTCTTTATCTTTTGATATTAATTCTAGAGGATTAGAGAGTTTTAATACCGAAATAAGAAATGATTTTATAGCTAGGAGAATAGTTGCTTTAAAAATAAAGTATAAGCTTAGTAAAATTATCGTGTTTGTTGGTACTAATAAACATGTAAAATCTTTACACAAGAAGATGGTTACAATAAATAAGGTTTTGGGTAACCAGTTTGGTCATGTGGGCTATATTTATGGTGGTGATAATAATGAAATGAATATAAGTAATGAGGATTATTTAGATAAGCATAAGGGTATAAATGATTCTGTCTTAATAAACTGTCAAATTCTCAACGAAGGTTATAATGACCCCGCTATTGATGCCGTGGTGATGGCCACTCCAACCAATTCCATTTTATATTATATGCAATGCATTGGCAGGGTTGTTCGTGCTAATTCTGGCAATATAGAAAATAAAGCAAAGGTAATAGAGATGATAGATAAATTACCTAATGTTAGATATAAAATTGATAATCGTTGGTTGTATTCGGAGATTTCAGACTATTTGGAGCCAGAAGTAAGGGATGTTCCTATTATAGATAGACGTGATTATATAGATAATATAGACAGAATAAACAAAGAATATAAATTAGAAATACAACTAGATTCTTATGATGGTTTTGACGAAGATTCCTTGCTAGTATTTAATAGTATTCCTCAAGAAGATCAAGGCATTTGGAGATATTTATTTTTCTCTGGAGATGATAAGGGGAGGTATATTTCTATTTTTAATAATATTTCTAATAATATTGGAAAATATTATGAGAATAGAAATTTTGATTGGACCATAAAGAAAACGTTGAAAATTCCAGAAGATGATAGGTATTTTTCCAAAAGAGATTATAGAGTAGGTTTCTTTAAGGCTTTAAATGAAGCTTATTCTCAGAAGAATAATAAAGAAAAAGTAACAGGTTTAATATATATATCGTTTCATAAAAGGAGGATTAATTGGCTGTATAAAATCTGGAGGATGTTATTAGTAATTTTTAGTAAATAATTAATTAATATAATAATATGATTAAAGAATTTAAAGAAGTTGATTTACCATTAGAATCTTTATTGTTGGATCCTAATAATCCTCGTTTTTCAAAAACAAAAGATTTGGAAACGCTAGAAAAAAACTTTGGTGATGCAGATGTACAAGAAAATGCTTACGAAGAGATGTTAAAACCGTCTAATAATTTCGAGATTGAAGAGTTGGCTGATTCTATAAGAACTAAGGGTTTTTATCCGGTAGACAAAATTTTTGTTAGAGCAATAAAAAATAAATATTTAGTTGTTGAGGGGAATAGAAGGGTAACAGCAATAAAGTATTTATTGAAGAAGGGTAAATCAAAAATAAAAAAATATAAATTAGAGAAAGGCCTAGAAACTTCTTTTAAAAAAATTAAATGTGTTGATTTAACTGAAGATACAGAAGATGATATAAATTTGATATTAGGCTTGAGACATCATGGTTCAATAAAAGAATGGAAAGTTTGGCCAGCTTCTTTTAATCTATTTAATAGATATATGAAGGAGTTTTCAAAGGAGAACGGCACAGAAGAAATGGACGTCGATTCTTTTGTCTTAGATAAGGACATTCAAGACAGAGTTGCGGATATGTTTTCTATTAAATCGGAAATTGTAAAAGAAAGGGTTCAGGCGTACAGAGTTTATGTTCAATTGTATAATTCAAATGCAAATTTTAATGATAATAAATTTTCCATGATTATTGAAACGCTCAAGAGCAAAACATTAAAGAGGAGGTTTGAATTTGACTCAAACAAATGTATTTTTTCTCAAGATGGTCTAGAAATGTTTATTAGTCTGTGTATGGGCTCTGGCGGTAGTGCTCCGGTAATAACAAGCGCCTCGGCTGGGTCATCAACTATTAGACAGTATGCTTATGTGGTTAATACTGGTCAAGAGAATTATATAAGAATGATTGAGGAGGATGGTAGGCTAGCTGAGGATGTTAAATCTATGATAAGAGATAAAGAAACTGAGAGAGATTTGATAAATATTTTAGAGAAAGTTTTAAGCGAAGTGAACAAAATTAAGATTGGTGATATTAAATCACAAGAATTAGCCCCAGAAGAAAGTTTGTTTATTAAGAAGATAGAAGAGAAGTTGTCTCAAGTTAAAAAGGCAGCAGGAGAAAAATAATATTTATGGATTCTAAGGAAAATAAAATTATTAAAGAAGTGATTAAATATTATAGATTAGCGCCAACTGATTTAATGGGCATTAGTCGTAATAAATATATAACTATACCTAGACAGGTGGCAATGTTTATAATTAAAGAAGAATTAGGACTTTCTTATCCTATGGTAGGAAAAATTTTTAATAGAGACCACACTACGGTTATGTATGCTCATAATAAAATTAGAAAGTTATTATTAGTTGACCCTGAAATAAAAAAAGATATAGAAACTATAAAGAATGGAGTTGATATTGGCGCAAGCCTTAAATCTCGCTTTATTTCTTTTAAAAATTTAATAAGTAGTAAGAAATCAGCCAACCAAAAGAGTGTTAAATGGAATCCAGTCTTCAGTCAATGTCGTATGTGTAATACTACTGATTTTGAATATGCTAGTGAAGGATATTGCCAGAGATGTTTTCCTAAGAGAAATTTGGAGAGCTCTAAGAAAATAAAAAAAAAGTTATTTAAGATTCATAACTTTGATCATATAGCAACAACATCAAAAATAAGGCTGGTTAGTATATTAAAAATATGGGATGAAGGCCAGACTCTCGGTAGTATAGGGGTTAAATTCGAGTTGAGTAGAGAGCGTGTGCGCCAGTTAGTGCAGAGAGCGATTGAATTGGAATATAGCAATAATAATTCTAATAGTCGCGGTGAAGATTTTTTAAAGTATTATAATAAGCGCAGAAAAGAGAGAAGCATGAAGGTTCATTTGATGCATAATCCAGAAAGGCCACCCAAGGTAAAAATAGAAAGGTGGAGCACGGAGCACGATTTTTGTTTGGCCTGTGGGACTACAAAAAATAAACATAGGTCAAAGGGTTATTGCACAAAATGCTATTATAAATCAGATTATTTTAAAAAAGCACAGAGTAAAAGTTGGCAGAATAATAAACACAAGTATAAAGATAAAATAAAAGAATATCATAAGAGGTATAATCAGCGTCCTGAAGTAATAAAAAGAATGAAGGAGTATAATGAAAAATTATCTCATGGAGGTAATAGGGAGGCTGCTTTAGAACATGATGATTATAAGTGTACTCAATGTGCAATGACCAGAGAAGAAAGTTACAAGAAGTCAAATAAAGATTTATATGTTGAACACGTAAATGGAGATTTTAATAATAATAGTTTAGATAATCTAGCGACTTTTTGCTTTAGGTGCCACAGTAAAAAAATAGCAATAGCTAATAAAAAAAATAGTGAAAAAATAAAGACAATGAATTCCTTAAAGGTTCTAGATGTTATAAGGCAATATAATATTAAGTGCCAGAAAAGCATAGATTTTAAAACAATTACCCTGCTGCTGGGAGGAGACCTGGGAGAGGATGCCATTGATAGATATGTTAAATATCTTTTAGATAATAATCATATAAATCAAAAATATGGTAATTATACAGCATCTGATCAGATTCTTGTTTAATTACTTACATATATAAACAATAAGTCAAATGCTAAGAATCTTGATATTAGAAGGTGACTTAATAATACAGAGGATTGCGGAGAAATATAACATAATTTGTAAAAAATATTTGACTAAGTAATATAAAACTTTATGCCCAATCTTTTAAAAAGAATAATGAATTTTAAAATTTGTAAAGCAGAGATTAATTATAAAAAATTAAATCCCAGAAATTGGAAGAGACCATCATTTAAACAGGGATTAAGGTTTTTAATCATTTTAGCTATCTTTTTGGCCGCCTGCATAACTCTTAAGGATGAATATGAATATCAATTTGGTGGATATTATGACGACTCTGTATATGATGAGTCTGCGTATGACGAAGAATTGAGTGATTTAGACTGTAATGTAACGGGTATAGAGATTCATGGTGATTTGGTTACTTATATAAGCCCAGAATATTATGATGAGGATGATAGCATTATGTATGATGAAACATCTTCAGATGATGTTGTTTATGCTCTTATGGACGCAGAATCCGACCCTAGTGTAAAAGCTATTTTATTAGAAGTAGATTCTTATGGTGGTTCGCCAGTGGCTTCTTATGAAATAAACCAAGCATTGCATAAAGAAATTAGTAAGCCAGTAGTTGCCATGGTTCGTAGTGCCGCTACTTCTGGTGGCTATTTAATTGCAGTTGCAGCCGATAAGATATTTGTTTCTCCTTTTTCTGATGTGGGCGGTATTGGTGTTAGCATGTCATATCTTGATTATACAGACCAAAATAAGGAAGAAGGGTTAAATTATAATTATTTATCTGTCGGTAAATATAAGGATTATGGAGACCCCGACAAACTATTAACAGAAGAAGAAAAAAGTCTGATTATGAGAGACTTGAATATAATTTATGATGATTTTGTAAAAACCGTAGCCACTAATCGCAATTTAGACGTTAATAAAGTAAGGGAATTAGCTGATGGCTCATCTATGCTAGGTCAATTAGCTATAGATAATGGACTAGCGGATGAAATTGGTGGCATTACAGAGGTAAAAGATTATCTAAAAGGTATCATCGGTGAAGAAGTTAATGTTTGTTGGTAGTTTGTTTATAAGGCGTCGTATATATTAAACATTATGAAAAAAATTTTTCAAATTGTATCTCCAATATTTTTTTGGATATCAATGGCGATTGTAAGCACTCTGGCACTTTTTTTGATGTTAATAAATTATAAAATAACTATTATTAATTCGGTTGCTGCCGCTGAATCAAGTTATATATTGATTCATAAAGATAATCGAGAGGCGGTTGTTAATGGGGAGCCTACGAGTCAAAAAATAGATTTTATAGATTGTAGTTGTGAAAGGGAATTTAATGAGATGTACCCTATTGTTTGGAGTGGTCGAGTGATAGCATCTTTTGTTAGCGGCGAAGATATTGGAGTTCAAAAATATAATGAAAATGATAAGTATAATAAGTTTTATGTTATTGGTGGGGGTATGTTTTCTGGAGAAACTGGTATTGATGTTAAAGTAACTGGTAGACTCGTTGGTGTTACTTGTGCTTATGCTAATACTATTTTTGGAGAATGTGTTGGATTAGTAGAGGCAGATCAAATTTTGTCATTAAATTAAAAATAAGAACAGGGTCAAAATTTAAATTATTAAATTTTATTATAAAGAAATATATAAAAATAGGCATTTTAGCCTATTTTTATATTAAGTAATATTTTAATCAAATATTTATTTAATTTCTTAACTATCTTATACTTTTTTAGAAATAGATTGAAACTTTCTTTCTATATAAATTTTACGCCAGAAAAATCTACCGAATAAATACCCGCTAATTATCCCTAGTAGCCAAATAATAATACGGAGGAACAATGGTAAAGCGCAGCCACCATAAAAAACAACTGTCCATCCTCGCTCCGTAGCCCAGTGTAAGTAGTTAATTTCTATTAGAGCGTGCAAATTGAAGCTTAATAAGAGCCCTAATACTATTGAGAATATTGTATATAATATTTTCTTTAATTTTGTAGGCTTGCCAACCTGTCTTAAAAACATATTATTTTTCCCTTTTTAAAAATAAGTATTAATTATCTAGACTCTCGACGTTAAAATTTATTTTAGCTTCCTTGATTAATTTAAAGTTGTTGTTTTCCCAAACATAAAATCGAGTAGTTAGACTAGGGTTCCATTTTTTTGAGTCGTTATTGTAAAGTTCGTAGATATTATAAGGAGGATTAACCACTAAAAGTTTACTATTAATATTATAGTCCATTCCCACCTGGGAGCCCACGCCATCGTACACTCGACCGTCTAATGAGTCGATTACGGCAATTGATTGGCATTCCGTTCCGCAGCCCCAAGTCGCTATTGTATAATGACCAGCAAAATTAGGTCCATTGCTTTCAGCGGCTGTCAGTACTGTTTTATAAGTTCTTGCTCGATCATTACTATTAAAATCAACCAAGGCTGGTTTTTGTGGGGTGCTGCCCCTATTATTTGAATCATAATCAGAAAACTTTGGCATATCAATATCTTTACTTACTAAAGATTCTTTTGGTGTTATTTCGTTTATCTTTATGTGCCACAAAGAGTAGCTAACAATTAAAATAACTAGACTTAAAAGTAAAAATAATGCAGAAACCTTCTTCATAAAATAAATTAAATTTTAAGCATTGTGTGTAGCCTCAAACAAAGAGTTAGCTAATTTAATGTCCAGAACACAGTGTATAAATAATTTTTCTCAACAATACCGGCAGGGCGCTATTTGTTAATTTTTATTAAATACTTTAAAGCTTCTGGGGACATATTAGCCATTTTCTTAATTTTATTAAAATCAAATCGGTTATAACGATATATTCCCCCTTCTTTTTCTTTTTCTTCGTTGCCTTGTTTTTTATTAAGATTATTAACTAAATCAAATATTGAATTAATTAAATTACCCCAAACTTCAAGCTCTGGTTTATACCAATCTATCATCTCATCCTTGTCTTCTTCCGACATATCTTCTTGAGACTCCCTCCAGTCAATCATCTGATTTAAAATTAGATATATTTGTTTCCAGGAATTTTTTACTATGTTTTTATAGTAATAAGTTTTTTTATTAATGTAGCTAAAAATAATCATTAATATAATTAGAAATAATACATAATACATAATAAATTAGTTATTTTTTAATTATTTTATATCTTTCTTGTAAATACATTAAATCTTTCTCTATATTATTCAATATTTTATGGTTTTGTTTTGTGTTATCAGGATTTTGTCTTATCAAACTTAAGATAGCTGATAGCGTGCCAAAATAATCATCGTTTTTGATATGGAATTTTAAGTATTATTTTCTTTCTCGCATTATTTTAGTAAGAATAATAAAAAGATATATCTTCTAATAAACCTGCGTTATAATTTGAGCTTTCTAAAATATATTTAATAAAGTTTGCTTTATTTTTTTCTGTTTCAATGTCAGCATCACTATTACTTTTATCTGGATAATCATAAGAATAAGCAGTAATGTAACTACCTAGTTCAGCCTGATTAGTAGAATTATAAATTTTAAAAATGTCACGTCCGTAAGAGCTATAGTCATTATATTTATTAGCTTCAATTCTGTATTTTTTTGTTGCTACATACAGACAACTCTTTGTTTTTGGAGAATAAAATATAACATCTAATGTTTCTTCTGATGGTAATTTTTCTTCTAAGGATTTTGATAAGTCTATACAAGAGTTATTTTTGTTAAACAAATCATCTTCCTCTTCTTTAGTGTAAACAACTTTTTTTAAGCTAATTTCTTCTTTGATTTTTTCAAATAAATTATTTAATTCAGGCTCTTCAAACAGAAAATGAGCAGCAACAATAATTGCTAAATCTTCATTGCTGTCAAAAAATTCATTACTAGATTTATCAAAAATTGATACATCTTCTTTACTAAGTAAATATTTATAATTATCTAAACTTTTTAAAACTTCTAAATCTTTTTCCCTGCTAACTAAATCTTTTTCTAGCCCAGCATATTTATTATTACCTTCCCCCCTTGTAACAACACTATTTTTAGAATAATAATTGTAAATAAAGATAGCGGAGATAATTATGATTGTGGTGATAATTACATTTCCAATGATAAATAGTACTTTTTTCATATATTTTATAAAATTAAAACAGCCCGAAAAGGCTGTTACTTTAATAACTAATAAAGGTATCTATTTTTATAAGATTTTTCACATTTTTATTTCTTAATGCTATACTAAATATAGCAAAAATGGGGTAAAAATTCAATATATAAGCACAAGGGTCTGGATGGAATATGTTTTTTTGTTCATTTAACAGTGTCAGTGACAACAAAAAGTTAAAATTTGATGAAATTTAATAGATACTATAAGTAGGAATAAATATATAAAATAGTATGTCGCCAGATGAATATCAAGAATTAGAAGAAATTTACGATGATTTTAAAAATTATCAAAAAGTAGTTGATACTAGTCTTTTGGCTAGCTTTGCTTATTTAGATGTAACCAAATTTTCAACATTAATGTCGAGGATTTTTAACTGGCAACTAGCAAATAAACTACCAAAACACCAGCAAATTGAAATCAATTATGCAAAATTATTATCATTTTTAGATGATGGCAAAAGTATAAAATTTAATATTTCTGTAAATCAAGAGAATGAGGCAACTAAACAAATCCAAGAAGTTCTTAAAAATACTATAAATAATATAACAAGATTACTTGATTTTTATTGTGATAGATTGGATTCAAAAAAGAATTTAATTTTAAAAAAAACTAATAAAGCAATTCCTATATTAATAAATTGGGAAGATTTGGAAATAAAATTTATTAATGATTATGAGATTGAAATTTATGTGAAAGGAAGATCGAAAGGAAAATTTACTCATAAGGATTTTGGTTGTTATAACAACAGAAGAAAAGACAAGGAGCCAGATAAACAATGGGTTTTTTTAAAAGAATTGTCGGTCAGAGAGGGAGAGTTTGATTTAAAGGGCTTAAGGATTGAAATAAAAAAAGAAAAACACAGGCAGTATAAGATGAAATTAGCAGCAGTATTAAAAACTGCCTTTAAATTAAGTGAAGACCCCTTTTTTGTTACTAAAAACAATAAAGAAGCAGAAAACTATAAAGTAAAATTTAAAATAACCCCAGTACCTCTTTTAAGAGGTGGTGGAGAAGTATTTGGCCTTGAAGAAGCTGATAATGAGATAGGTGATTTTTTTGATGAGGAAACATCAAACTCTTCAAATTAATTTTCATAAGTAGAATTTAATATTTTATAAAATAGGAACGCCATATATTCTTGAGAATATGGTGTTTTTTTATTTTCACGTGAAATTTCACATTATAGGGTAGAAGGTCGTGCCACTAATTCTCATAACTGGGAGCGACCGTAAACAATTAGCCAGGAGAGAAAATATACGGACACCTAATCCCGTAGCAAAATCAATTAGTATAATTTAATAATTAACCACCAAGACCCAGACTTTTCCTGGGAAGGGTAAGTACTTACAACTATAACTTAGTCTAGATTGCTCAGGGAAAGGAAACGGCTATTGGGTGTGGGGATATTATATAAAATAGTTAAAGTAGACATTATGAATCAACATCAAACAAGGATGGGGGTCCCAAGTATTTTCACTAAATCAATAGGAATAACACCTGAAGATTTAAAATACATTGATTTTGTAAGAGGAAGAAAATCAAAGGCAGGAAAGTTGAAAGAGATTATCAGCGTTTATAAAAGTAAAAAATAAATAAATAATATGAGTAAAATAAATAGAGCTTTTCTAAAATTAAAAGAAAAACAAACAGACTGGGGGGATGTAAGAATTCTTAATACTTGTGTCGCTGGAAAACACTACGGGAAAATGACCGTTGGCAAAGCATTTAAGACATTAGTGAGCAGGGATGATTATGATACGGAAGATTTTAACGAATTATTGGATTTTGCGTACTCACTGACTTGCGAAAAACATAAAAAATAGTTAAAAACCATAAATTTAACCTAATAAACACGGGGGTCTATTTTTTGGAAATCGCCCATGTGAAAAAAATAACACTTTTATGACTCCTAACACCTTTTAGAGTAAATTTAAGTAAAACATCAATTTTATGGCAAGACCAAAAAAGAACAATGCTGACTATTTTAGTCACGATAACTCAATGAGAAACCACAGAAAGATTAAAGCTTTAAGGAGTAATTTTGGTTCTGATGGATATATGGCCTATGTAATGTTTCTTGAAACCCTAACGGGGTCTGATAATTTTATGCTTGAATTAAAGTCTGAGCTAGATTGGAAATTAATAGCAGGTGATTTTGGTATAGAAGTTGAAAAGATGAAAGAAATATCAAAAGAAATAGAAGCATTGGAACTCATATCTTTTAAAGACGGGTGGGCATCCTGTAGTAGTTTAAATGAAAGGCTACAGCCAATGATGGAAAAGAGAAAAAGAAATAAAGAACTTGCCGCTGGAATGCTACGAGATAATAATGGAAAGTATACTAGTGTCCGCTCTAGCGGTATTTCTGTGACAGAAACTCCACAAAGTAAAGTAAATGAAAGGAAAGTAAAAGATTTATTATTAGCAGACAAGTCTGCCAATGATAATAATCCTATAAAGCCAGAATTAGATAATGAAGCTATTAGTGGAGGAAAACTTGATGGTTTATATAAAGGAATGGGTTTACCAAAATTGACTAAAAGTTTTCATTATCAGTGGCAAGAAGAGGCTGCTAATGCTGTTAAGCAATTTGAAGATGGAGAGAAAAATACAACCAGTATACATAAATGTTTTAAGGAGCATCAATCACAAGCTCGGCCTGCCTTTAGTGATTGTAAAGAAAACAATAAACTTCAATCAGCTTATTTCTTCAAAATTTACAATCAGTTAGTTGATAATATTTCTAAAAAAGATACTGCAGCTATTTAATCCTCTGTACTCTAGAAACTATCAATACTACGTGTGTAAAAATTGCAATAACCTATAACACTCATTATTTAAGTAAATTAAATAAAAATAAGCCAATCTATTATCTAATATTAAAGTAATTATCAAAAATCTATTTACCTAAACAACCCTTTAAATAATTGGAGTAATTAAGAGTTTTTACAAAATTTAGCCTTAATATATTGACCATTTTCCTAGCAGTTTTTACCTTATTTATTCTTTATTTTAAAATTGTAATTTTATCTAGTATTAAATACTTATTCTAAATAATTTAATAGCAAAAAGTCTTCAAATATAAGCCTAAAAATGATATAATGAGTATGTATCGCATAGTTAATCTATGCTCCCATACTGCTCATTAAAAATTTAATGAAAGCTGATTCCATTCAAAACAACCTAACAAATAAACACTTTCTAAGCTCTAAAGAATTAGCTGCTTATTTTAATGTATCGGTAAGGACAATTCACAGAAGAATAGAGAGTAAGGATTTGCCTTTCCATAGAATAGGCGGCTGTATTCGTTTTAAGAGAGAAGATGTAGACAATTATTTAAGCAAAGTTTTAGTGGAATCAGTATCTAAATAAATATGAGTGCATATAAACGAGGCGAAAAATGGTGGATTAGATTTAGATTTAATCATCAAAGATATTTCAAGTGTAGTCCTGATAACTCTAAAGTTGGAGCTAGGGCTTATGAGGCGCTTTTACGTCAGAAACTAGCAAGAGGTGAAGCTATTGTTGAAGAAAGAAAAGTTATCAAGTCAGAAATGCTTAGTTTCTCTGATTTTTCTGCTCAGTGGTTAGCAACTGATGTTAAGAATAACAATCGCTATTCAGAAGTACTAAATAAGACAAGTATTCTTAGAGCTCATTTAAATCCCTTTTTTGGTAAGATGTTACTTGATGAAATATCCAGTCTACATATTGAAAACTTTAAAGCTAAGAAGATTAAATCTGGTTTAGCTAATAAAACTATCAATAATCACTTAATTGTTATTAGTAAATGTCTAAAGACTGCTCAAGAAAGGGAATTGATAGAGAAAATACCAAAGATAAGACTACTAAAAGTTCAACCACAGAAATTTGACTTTCTTACCGAAGAAGAAAGTCAGTCATTGTTGAGCTCTAGTGATGGCTTAGTTCGAGATATGATTCTTATAGCTCTTAAGACTGGTTTACGTTTCGGTGAGTTAATCGCGTTGTCTTGGGAGGATATAGACTTCAAAAACAATTTAATGATTGTGAGGAAGTCATTCTCTTGCGGAAGATTGGGTGGTACTAAAAGTAATAAGATTAGGTATATCCCATTGTTAGATGAAGTTTCTGAATTATTATTAGCTAAGACGAGTAGAAATGGCTTTATATTTACAAGAGATGGACAATCTTTATGTAAGGTCTCTTGCTTACGGTGGCTACATAAGGCCTGTAAGGCGGCTGGTTTGAGAAATATTGGTTGGCATTCTCTAAGACATACCTTTGCTTCCCATTTAGCACAAAACGGGGTTTCAATTACTCTTGTCAAAGAGTTGTTAGGGCATTCTGATATAAGAACAACAATGCGTTATTCTCATCTAACTCCAATGGCAACTAGAATCGCTATAAACACCTTAAACGGGAAAAGTGGAGACATAGTGGAGACAATTTCAAGTTTGGGAGAAGTGAAAGTGTTAAAAAGTCTTCCTCTACAAGTTGTAGCAGCTTAGAAAACCCAATAAAAAACAGGCTTTTGAGCCTGTCTCTATGAATGTAGTCCCTAGGGGAATCGAACCCCTATTACCAGGATGAGAACCTGGCGTCCTAGCCGTTAGACGAAGAGACCAATTTGGTGATATCTTGATTACCTTTTAAAAAGTCGGAGGCTGATAAAGCGTTCCGATTTTCACGTTGTAATTTTAATATATGTAATGAATTTTGTCCACACCTAAGGCATAACTGACCATCTTCAATATAAAAAGAGCCAGCTGATTGAGAATTATCTGTTTTAGTTACTTTAGCCTCAATAATCTTCAGTTTTTCTTCATTATCTAAAACTAAATAAGTGCCTGGCCAAGGGGTATAAGCTCTAATTTGTCTTTCTAATTTTTCGGCGTTATTTTTTGGATTAAGACGTCCGTCTTCTTTGCTGATTAAGCCTACGTAACTAGCCTGGCTTTCGTCTTGTTCTTGAGGGACAATTTTATTATTACAATAATCAATTAGAGTCGCTGGTAAATTTTCAGCACCTAGTCTTGATAATCTATCATGTACATTTTCTAACGTTTCGTTTTCATCTAAAGATATTTCTATTTGTTTTAATATTGGTCCAGTATCAAGACCGGCATTCATTTTCATAATGGTGACACCAGTTTTTTCATCACCGTTTTTAATTGGTGCCTGTAAACAAGAAGCGCCACGATATTTTGGTAGCAGGGAAGCATGTACATTGATGCAGCCATGTTTTGGTAGATCAAGGATGCTTTGGGGAATAATTTTTCCATAGGCAATAACTACAATTAAATCCGGTTTGAGAGAGGCGATATCTTCTATGGCAGTTTTAATTTTTTCTGGTTGGAAAACGGGGATATTTTGTTCTAAGGCCAGTTTTTTTACGGGGGGAGCGGTAAGCGTATGTTTGCGGCCAACGCTTTTATCTGGTTGCGTGTAAACAGCTATTACTTCAAAATCAGGTGATGTCAAAAGACTTTGCAGTCCGGGGACGGCAAAATCGGGAGTGCCCATAAAAATTGTTTTTAGCTTCTTATCCATGTTTATAAATTAGCCGATTGAGCTGGGAAAAGCAAGTTTTTTTGTTTCCTCTTTTAATTTTTTATAGTATAATTTAAGCAAATTAATTATAAGATTATTTATGCTGATTACTTTAGTTAACATCTTGTTACAATTCGCCCAGGATATTGGTTATTGGGGCATTGTTTTTCTAATGGTCATTGAGAGCTCCTTTATTCCTTTTCCTTCGGAAATTGTGATTCCTCCGGCTGCTTATTTGGCTGCTCAAGGAAAATTGAATATTTATTTGGTGGCTGGAGCCGGTATATTAGGTAGCTTAATTGGTGCTTTGGTAAATTATTTTTTAGCCTATTATCTTGGTCGGCCGCTCATTTATCGTCTGGCTAAAACAAAATGGGCCAAAATATTATTGATTAAATCGGCACAAATAGAAAGAGCAGAAGAATTTTTTAATGATTATCGCCGTGGTTCTACATTTTTTGGTCGTTTAGTTCCAGTGGTAAGACAATTAATATCTTTGCCGGCTGGCTTTGCTAAAATGCCCTTAGCACAATTCATTCTCTATACTTTTTTGGGCTCAGGTCTCTGGACTATAATATTAGCTGCTTTAGGTTATTTTTTTGGAGCCAATGAGACTTTATGGAAAATTTATTATTCGGAAATATCTTGGGGTATTTTCGTAGTTGCTTTTATTTTCATCCTATACTTTATTTATCGGCATCGGAAAAAATAATTATTTAGAAATAAAAAAATATCGGCGTTGAGGCCGATATTTTTATTTAGCTAAATGATCAATAAAGAGGATTCCATCGAGATGATCTACTTCATGTTGAATAACTCGTGACAACATTTCATCTGCTTGAACTTTCTTTTTTTTGCCGTTGCGATCATAGTAATTACAAGTAACATGTTTATGTCTTTCAACTGGTCCATAAATAATGCGACCCTTTTCATCTATTACCGATAAACAACCCTCTTCCTCAATCGTTTTTCCCCAGGATCTTTTGGTGATTTGTGGATTGATAAGGAATAATTGTTTTTCTCCTGGTCTAAATATGACCACCACTCTATCATTAATGCTGATTTGTGGGGCAGCTAAGCCGGCACCATCTTTTTCCAGCATCGTTGTTTCTAAATCATCAAGAAATTGTTGAAAATTTTTCTGGGTGATTTTTTTTGCTGGGATAACAGCTGATTTTTTGCGCAATAGCGGATGCGGGTGATGAATAATTTCTTTTATATTTCCACTCATATATTTAAGATTAATTTTTTTATTGTCTTTTTATTTTTTGCTTAAGTTATGTTTAGACCTGATTTTCTTCAGGACTAGTCTCTTTTTTAGCCTCAGGTGTGGGGCTAATTAGATATTGATCGGCAATTTTGAAAAAATATTTCCAAGCAGCGCCGTTATTGCACAGTTCTTTAGTATCATTCATGGCTCTTTCCACTAGATTGGGTGCTAAATTTTTGCAAACTTTAAAAACTGCTCCTCTTTTAAAATTGGGAATGCTTAATTCTTTGATGACGCGCAAAGCTAACTCTTGCCAAGGATAGGCTGGTGCTTTTTTGCTTTGTCGTGTTTTTAATAAGGCAGCGATGTTTTCCATAGGAGTATAATTAAATTGGAGCTACTTGTAGATTAAAATTTACGCTTAAATAGCCAACCCCAAAATCGTTTTGATAGGCTAATACTTCTGGCTTAAAATCTTCTCCGATAATTCCTAATAGTAGTGATAGTTGTTTTAAAGCACCTTCTAAAACTTCATCGGCAAGCTTATCATCTATGGTCATAATTTTTTCAATACTATTATTGGATTCGTTTAAATATTCAATTAGACGATTATCAAAGCGGGCTCCTTTGGGAGAATAACCTGCTGGGGAATTCTTTTTTAAACGATGAGAGAGGTCGCCCACGGCAATAACAGCAATTTTTTCTGATCTAGTATGAAGATATTCTCTTAGTTGTTTGCCAAATTTGAAATGGTAATCGCGATTTAAATTCATGGCTGGGAATAGCGGTAAAACTTTAGTGTTTTTAAGATCGCCGGTAAGTAATTGTAGGGCCACAGCTGAGCCATAATCAAGATAGCTTTGGCTGCTTAAACGAATAGCATTTTCTGAGTTTTCTAAGATATTTTTTATGTCATCCGCTAAGGCTAGGGCTGGTTGAAAAGTTTTTAAAATTGAAAGTAAACCAAACTCTGGGAAGCTAACTTTTAATTCAGGGTGAACATTAAGGCTAATATTATTATTTTGCAGGTCACCATGGGGGGAAATAACAATAATAACATCAATCTCCGCTTCTTGTAAGCCAGCAGCGACATATTTGTAAGCTTCTAGAGTTTTGTCTAAAACTGCAGTATTTTGTTTGCCTATTTCCGGAATCAGAAGAGGTGAAGGCGGCAGAAAAGCACTAGTAATAATGGGCATATATTAATTTTATTGTATTTTAAGTATATTATAGTTTGGCCATTTATTAAATATTGACTGAAATTACGTATTATGTCAATGTTTAATCTTTTTAAAACCTCACTTTTTTAAATTAGCGAGGTTTTAATTATTCTAATTGGATTTAAGTTTATTTATATAGCTGGATTATAGGTCATTAAATTACCGAGTGGATATAGGTAAAGTAGTTGTGGCGAAACAGTAATAATATTACTCCATTTATAACCAAGTTTTTCAAAATCATCGCCGCTAAGGAAAGGTCTTTTTTGTTCGTTAACAATTAAGTAGACAGCATTGGAGCTATTTGATTTCAGTAATTCTCCATCTTCAAAAAGTAGGGGGCTAACTTTGGTGTATAAGGCTAACTCGGTTCTGGTGGCCTTAATAATATTTTGTCCTGGGAATTTCTTTTCAAGTAAAACTTTATCAATAATTGGGGCTTTAATGCCATCTTGTACAAAATAAACACCGCCGCTGTCTGGGTCGTGTAGTAGGGCACCAGTTGGGTAAGTGGAGCTAGCAGTTAAGTTCAGACCATTTTGATAATAACTTAAATCTTGGGCGGTAGCAGAAATGATTTCAGCTGGATTGAAACCGAATTTTTTTAAAGTAGCTTCATTATCAAATTTTCTTTTGGTGTCATCAACAATGAGGTAAAGGTTCTGATTGGTTGAAGATCGGACAATGGAGTAGTTAGGTAAGCTAATTGGTGAACCTTTTTCATAGCTATCTAATTCAATCGCATTAACAGCAATAATTTTATTGAGATTATAACGAGAAACTAAAGCACTTTTACTTAAGAATGGCCTTTTCATGCCGTCTTGAATCAACCAAACGCCAACTTCGCCTTCAGCTTGTAATAGTGAGCCATTAGGATAGCGGGCGGCTTGAGTGGGAAAGTATCTTTCGTATAACTTATATATATTATAATTACCGTTAAAGACATGAGGTGTGTAGTTATATAGGGCGGCCGTTGCTTTATTGGCCGGGGTAACTGTCATGTTTTTGGTGGAGATGGTGCCGTAGGGATTACTAAAAGTATAAGTTTGTCCGGCTTTATAGGTGTAGTGATCTTGTTCGTTAATATAGGCTAAGAACTGTAAAGCGGCGCTATTGATTTGTTTTCCGAAGCCTTTGTAGTATGGATTGCAAGTCCAATTGTCTGGACAGCCATATCCGGTTGCCCAATCAAGATGAGATTGAGTGGGGCTCGAATTTTCAATTAAACTAGCTTCTTTTTGTAGCAGAACAATTAAAAATTTAGGGCTAACAGTGGTGATTCGACGACATTTAATCTCTTTTTCCACTTCAACTGGATTTTCGGTGAGAGTAACACCAGTGCAATCGTAATTATTATTAGCGGCATCATAAATAATTTCAGCTGCTGTTTTAAGGGTGCCGTGAGCATTAAGTGTTTTATAGTTAGCTAAATAACTATTATATTTCTGTAAAATATTTTGAATTTCTATAAGACTTAAGCTGCTGTAATCTAAAAGTTCAGCATCACTGATGATTAAATTAGGATTGAAAGCTGGATCGACTGTCTGAGCTTGAGCAGGACTAATACTTAACAAGATAAAACTGACGACAAAAAAAGATGCAAGATATAAAAATTTGTTCATAAATAAAAGGATTATTAATACAATTATAGTATATTTCAGGTTTATTACCAAGCTTTAATTATTAATAATAAAAAACACGCTATTAATAAATTTTTAGCGTGTTTTTTATTACGTTTATTTTTTATTTTTTATTTCTTTGCGGGTAATTAGAATGTTACTTTTTGTGCCAGTGTCTATTTTAATTGTATCTCCTTCTTGAACTTTGTTCTCGATAATTTGCATGGATAATTCATCAAGAATGAGACTTTGAATCACCCTCTTTAAAGGACGGGCGCCGTAAGTTATATCATAGCCTTCGGTGGCCAGAAATTTTTTTACCTTTGGTCCGATTTTCATTACAATATTTTTAGCATTGAGACGAGTTTCTATTTTCTTTAATTCTAGGCTGACAATTTTTTTCAAATCTTTTATCTGTAAGCTTTTAAAGAGGACAACCTCATCAATGCGATTAAGAAATTCAAGTTTGAAATGTTCTTTAAGAATTTTATCAATTTTCTCTTTCATCTCTTTGCTTCGCGCTTGATCTTTTTTAGCAGTTTCATTTTCATCGCCGAAACCAATGGAATACTGTTTAATAACTTCGTTGCCTAAATTAGAAGTCATGATAATAACAGTATTTTTAAAATTAACTACCCGTCCCTTTGAGTCCGTGAGGCGACCATCATCTAAAATTTGTAAGAGCATATTAAACATATCGGGATGAGCTTTTTCAATTTCATCAAACAAGAGTACGCTGTAGGGATGACGTCTTACTTTCTCGGTCAGTTGCCCGCCTTCATCATGCCCAACATAGCCAGGAGGGGAGCCAATTAGTTTAGCGGCTGAATGTTTTTCCATGTATTCGCTCATGTCTAAGCGGATAAGAGCGCTTTCGTTGTTAAATAAGAATCTGGCCAAAGCTTTAGCAAGTTCTGTTTTACCAACACCGGTTGGTCCGATGAATAGGAAAGAGCCAATTGGTTTTTGCTCTTCGTTAATACCGGCACGAGAGCGACGAATCGCTTTAGCAACCGCATTGATGGCATCTTCTTGTCCGACTACTTCTTTATTTAATTCTGTTTCGGCATTAACTAATTTTTGTAAGTCATCGGCTAGCATTTTATTAACGGGGATACCAGTCCAGCGAGCGACAACCTTGGCTACATCTTCTTCGTCCACTTCTTCCTTGAGAATTCTTTGTCCTTTCTTTTGAATTTTCATTAATTCTTCTTGTAAAGATTGGATTTTAGCTTCTAGTTCGGGAATAAGACTATACTTAATTTGTGCCACTTCAGTTAAGTCAGAACCTTGGCGTTGTGAAATTTCTGCTTTAATCTTTAATTCGTCAATTTCTTTTTTGTGCTGACGAATTTTGGAAATAATATTTTTTTCATTATTCCAGTGCAGTTCTAGTTGAGTGGATTTTTCTTTTAGGGTGCTTAATTCTTGGTTAATAGAGCGCAGTTTTGGTGTTTTTTTACCGTTAGAAAGTATAGCCGCTTTATTGATTTCTAATTGTTTGATGGTTCTTTTTAATTGGTCTAATTCATCTGGCATTGAATCTATTTCCATGCGTAGAGAAGAAGTGGCCTCATCAATTAAATCAACCGCTTTATCTGGTAAGAAGCGATCACTAATATAGCGATTAGATAGTTTAGCTGCCGCGGTTAAAGCATCGTCAGTGATGCGAACACCATGGTGAACTTCATATTTTTCTTTCAAACCGCGTAACATACTAATTGTATCTTCAACACTCGGTTCATTAACCATGATAGGTTGGAAACGTCTTTCTAGGGCAGTGTCCTTTTCAATATATTTTTGATATTCTTTGGTGGTAGTAGCGCCAATAGTTCTTAACTCTCCACGAGCCAGAGCCGGTTTTAACATATTAGAGGCATCCATAGAACCTTCCGATGAACCTGCTCCGATAAGAGTATGGAGTTCATCAATGAAAAGAATAATACGTCCGTTTTGATTTTGTACTTCTTTTAGGACGGCTTTTAAGCGGTCTTCAAATTCGCCTCTAAATTTAGCACCGGCCACTATTGAACCTAAATCTAAGGTAATGATCTCTTTATTTTTTAAGTTTTCTGGTACATCACCAGCTATAATTCTTTGGGCCAAGCCTTCAACAATAGCAGTTTTACCCGTGCCTGCTTCACCAATTAAAACCGGATTATTTTTAGTGCGTCGCAAAAGTACTTGCATAACTCGACGTACTTCCATATTGCGTCCCACCACCGGGTCAAGTTTTTCTTGGCGGGCTAGTTCGGTCAAGTTGGTGGTATATTTTTCCAGTACTTTAAATTTTCCTTCAGGGCTAGGGTCAGTAATTTTGGAATCACCACGTAATTCTTTTAAGATTTCAGTAACTATTTGATAATCAATTTTAAAATTAAATAAAATAGCCTGAGCTGGTGAAGAGATACCAATTAGAGCCAGAAAAATATGTTCGGTGGAAATAAATTCATCGTCCATACCATCAGCCTCTTTTTTAGCTCTTTCTAAAATTAACGCAGTCTCATTAGTTCCGGAAACGGCTTGAATGGGACCACTTTGTAGGCCAACTTTACTTTTTGGTAATTTTTTAACTTCATTAACAGTGAAATCTTCTAAAATATCAGGGTCAACCTTCATTTTTTCTAAGATAGGTTTTACTAAACCATCGGATTGTTGCAATAGAGAAAGGAAGATGTGCAACGCTTCAATATTTGGTTGGCCAAAATTAGCTGCTATTGCTTGAGCATTAATGATTACTTCTTGTGATTTTTCTGTAAATTTATTAAACATATGGTAAATTTTAGATTATTTAATTTTTAGCACTCATAACTGAAGACTGCTAAATTATATAATAATATAGCTTAGTTTTTATGTCAATTGTTGTTTAATTTTGATGTTTTTTCTTGTTAATTAAGTTTTTTAATTTCGCTTTATTTTAAGGCTAGTTTTTTGTTATATTTATGTTATAATTAGTGCTGTAAAGATTTTATATACTTTTTATTTTTTTGTTTTATGAGATTATCTCAATCTATGTGTTTGAAAGTGCTATTCATTGTATTTGTTGCTGTTTTAATCTTTCCGGGGGTTGTGCGCGCTGCGGTTACGCGTTTAGAAGTTAATTCGCCAACATGGAGTGATAAAGATTATGTTAGGAATAATCAAACCGTAGCAGTTACTTATGAATTTGATATTGACGATTACCTTGGGTATGAGTGTGATGCTGATTTATTAAATGAAGCTCATGCGGTTGTGGCGACAGCAGATTGTTCTTTTGCCTATACTGTTGGGACTCATAGCACCACCACTTTAATTAATATAGGAACACAGTCCGAAGGCCTTTATGGCGTTAGGATAACGTTGGGTGGTGAGACGGATACTAGCTTGACTTCTGTTATTGTGGATAATACTTCTCCTACGACGCCAACCATATCATACCCTAGTGCAGCTGGGATTGCTTTACAAGGAAATACTGATATAACTATTAGTTGGGCTGCTTCAAGCGATACCTATTTTGGCCTGAACCCAATTGGCGTATATTATTCTTTAAGTGGAACTTTTGTGGCGGACACTGTGCATATTATTAGTTTATCGGAAACGGCTACTTCAACGATATGGACGACGCCTGATGTCAGTAGTAAGACCATTAAAGTTTTAGTAAGGGCTACTGATTTGGCTGGTAATGATGGTTTTGATGTATCTGATAATGCCTTTGTTATTGATAATGCGAAACCTAGCGTTTCAGTGTATAATCCTCTGGATAACGCTACTGATATGGGCCTTGAGGATGATTTAATCTTGATATTTGATGAGGCTGTTGATTGTCATTTTGGAAATGTGGTTATTAAAAGAGCACTTGATAATTATGTCGTGCAGACGAGCTCTGCTCTCTCGGGTTCTGTGTCGGGCTGCGGAACGAGGGATATTGCTATTAGAAACGGTGGTGGTTTAGAATCTGATACGGCTTATTGTGTGAATATTGATTCAAATGCGTTTGCTGATTTGGTTGAAAATTATTATGAGGGCATCTCTGATAAGAGTACTTGGAATTTTACTACAATTGACACAACCCCTCCAACCATTACTTCTGCCACCGCTAGTCCAGACCCAGCCAATGACACCACTGTTACAGTCACTGTTGTATTCGACAAGACTATGAACACTACAGTCTCACCAACTGTTACTGTCACTGGCTTAACTGGCTCACCAATTACAGTTACTCAATCAAGCTATACTGGTTCTACTTGGATCGGTACTCTAACTATTTCTGATACCAACGAAGACAAAACTGCTACTATTTCAGTCGTTGGAGCAGAGGACTCCATTGGCAACACTATGAGTCCTAATGTCACTGCTGGCATTTTTGCAGTTGATACTATTAGTCCAGCCATTACTTTCTCTGATGATGTTGAAGTTGGCCCAGTTACATCTGATGCCATACAAATTGATGTAACTGAAACTCATGGTTCAACATATAACTATGGTTTCAGTGCTGATTCTACCTGTAATGCTTCTGATACATATGGCAGCAGTTTCACTTCTGCCACTCCATTTAATATCACCACTGAAACTAACAATGGTGATTGGATCTGTGCCAGGGTAGTTGATACCGCTGGCAACATTAGCTATCAAGCTAGTGCTAATGATCTACTTATTAATCTCACCAAACCAACCGTTACTTCTGCCACCGCTAGTCCAGACCCAGCCAATGACACCACTGTTACAGTCACTGTTGTATTCGACAAGACTATGAACACTACAGTCTCACCAACTGTTACTGTCACTGGCTTAACTGGCTCACCAATTACAGTTACTCAATCAAGCTATACTGGTTCTACTTGGACTGGTACCTTAGCTATTTCTGATACCAACGAAGACAAGACTGCTACTATTTCAGTTGTTGGAGCAGAGGATTCTATTGGCAATACTATGGATGCTGATGTAACTGCTGGCACTTTTGCAGTTGATACTATTAGTCCAGCTATTACTTTCTCTGATGATGTTGAAGTTGGCCCAGTTACATCTGATGCCATACAAATTGATGTAACTGAAACTCATGGTTCAACCTATGATTATGGTTTCAGTGCTGACTCTACCTGTAATTCTTCTGATACATATGGCAGCAGTTTCACTTCTGCCACTCCATTTAATATAACGACTGAAACTAACAATGGTGATTGGATCTGTGCCAGGGTAGTTG
>Ga0307992_1000379_pt1 | contig 28700 bp, 16 predicted proteins | sample EllFjometagen133_FD_203162 | JGI IMG/M metagenome (GOLD analysis project Ga0307992, IMG submission 203162) | Marine microbial communities from Ellis Fjord, Antarctic Ocean - #133 | ecosystem: Environmental > Aquatic > Marine > Unclassified | place: Southern Ocean | collected 2014-10-08
GTGAAGCTGCCGAGGTTCAACTCCTGGAGTATCATCCAGAATGTCGCCATGATCCCAGTGATGTGGTTGCCTGTACTCATATGAGTATTCCCCAGGTAGAAGAAACCCATGCTGTACTCATCAGTCGCCCCTTCTGGATGTGGGGTGCTGAGATTGGTTCCAATGATCGAGGTGTGGTCATCGGGAATGAACCGGTATTCACCAAAATGCCTGTCCAGAAAGAAGGTGGTCTCACAGGGATGGATCTTTTGCGTCTGGCATTAGAGCGACGCAGCTCAGCCCGAGGTGCCCTGGAAACCATCACTGAATTGCTGGAGAAACATGGCCAGGGTGGCAATTGTGGCTATAACAATAAGTCGTTCTATTATCACAATAGCTTTCTCATTGCCGATCCCAATGAAGCCTGGGTCTTGGAGACCGCAGGACACCTGTGGGCAGCCAAAAAGGTAGAAGACTACTATGCTATCAGTAATGGTCTCACCATCGGGAAAGATTTTGATCTTATGCATGAAGATCTGATCTACACGGCTCTGGAAAAGGGTTGGATTAAGAAAAAGGCGGATTTTCATTTTGCCAACTGTTACTCTGATACTTTTTATACCAAATTTTCTGCCTGTGCCACACGACAGTCCCGTTCACATCAATTGTTAAGAACCAAGAATTATGCCCTGACGGATGCATTTGCTCACCTGCGGGATCACGGAGAGGGACCCTATCGACCTGATAGCCATTTCCTTATGAACCATGTCTGCGCCCATGCCGGAGCCAGTCCAGCCAGACAAGCTTCCCAAACGACTGCTTCTTTTGTAGCTCACCTGACCCAGGACAAGGAGACGTATTGGGCAACAGCCACTTCCAGCCCATGTACATCCATATTTAAACCGATCTGGTTTGGTGATGATCCCCTCCCCACATCTTTCGTAGGGGAAAATTTGGAAAAATTTGATGATGATATTTTCTGGTGGCATCATGAGGAACTCCACCGCCAGATTTTGCTCGATTTCGAGCACCGCAATACTCTGGTGAGGCAGGAATTTGAAGTGTTGGAAAGCCGCTGGTTGAAAGAGGCTGAGGGTCTGGATTCAGACAAGCAGGCTGGACTCACCGCGGAGGCTTTTAGCCTGGAGCGAGAAACGGCAGATGCTCTTATCGCCATGCTCGAAACTGAAAGTGTCGAGCTTAAACCTCACATCCCATATAGACGTTTCTGGAAGAAGCAAAATCAACTGGTTCATTTAGGTTTAAAATAATTAGGTGATTCAGAATCCTTTGGTCAAAGGATCTTCGTAACGAATTTAATTATCGATAGGTACTATATTTTCGTCTACAACATTTGACAGTCGATAGCGGACAATACTAGAGGTCTGTTCATCACATACGTAAATCAAACCCCTTGAGTCTACTGCTACGGCTACTGGTTTTTTCAAGACACCTACCCCTGCATTTTTGTAAGCCTTGCCATCACTGTTGAATACTTCAACTTCATTGCTTCCCGAATTCACGATGTAAATATTCTGGTCACTGTCAACCGCAATATCATGAGGATTCGAAAATCGGGAAATTTCCATGATCTCATGGGTAGCAACATCAAAAATTGACAGATAGCGACCATCACTATGGCGCAATATTGCGTTCGCTGAGAAATATTCACTGTTCTGAGAATAATAGATAGCACCGGTATAATCAACATCCAGACCTGTGGGCTGATTAACACTACCCACTCCCATACCAAAACCGGTAACCGTCCGCCCAAAGATTCCCTGATGAGCCCACAGAACATCATCCAGCTCCCAGTGGATATGATCAATCATTCCGTCTTGATCCATAGGGGAGAATCCAGTTGCAGGCTGCTCAGCTTGCCATTTAAACGTGAAGACGATCCCCTGATATTCAAAATTAACCACACTGCCCGTCTGGTATTGGGTAGCGCTGTTGTACTCAGAGAATTCCTGACTTTCCAATTTCAGATAATGTGCTCGGGCAAGATCTATACGGATGATGCGATCCTTATCTTCCTCTGTTGGTGCATCAGCGGCATATATATAGCGCTCGTTACCCTCCGTGGCACTCATAGCGCGAAATCTGGAATTTTCTCCGTTGTAATAGGTATCCAGGTATTGATTGAGTTCACTTGCGGCATCAAAGAAAACCGAAGGCTTGGTGTACATATCCATGAGCGCAGGATCTGTGGACCATTCAATATCCAGAATCTCCCAGTCCTGATGATTGGCAATTTGTAGCCATTCCAAGCTTCCCTGGGTCAAATATTGGGTCTCATCCGTTTGGGTGTTCACGAAAGTAGCTGCCGATGAGACTGCTGCTATACCGACATCATTATAATACTGATTCCAGCGGTAAATGGTGTTGGAGCCATCTATAAAGTAGACATTCATTCTGGAATCTATATCAACATCGATGGGGGTTAGGGGTTGTGCTGTATCAGTCATCAAATCAGAAAGCACATCGAAGCCTTCAAGAATTTCACCATCCTGTCCAAGAACAAAGATACGTTCGGCAGCAGAATCAGCCACAAAGATGTGACCATCCAGCGCGATGGAAATTTCCAGCGGCGTCTCAAATCCCCAGGTTTCATCCCAGATGGGACGTTGCAGAAGATAGCTGGTATCACCAGCAGCAAAGTTTTGAGGGATATATATTTCTGTGGGCAGAGGCGTGCGTTCAACACAGGACAACGCCATCATTGAGAAAATCAGCACCCACAAGTTCATATACACAATTCTGCGCATTCTCATAGTGATAACCCTACGCTTACGCGAATTGGATTGGACAGGTGGATGAAATTGGTATAGGCGTAGTCAAGTTTCAAATTCACTCTTCCCAGTGGAGCGTTGATACCCACCCCATAGGAGAAGGTTTCCTCATCTTTGTTAAACTTATACCCACCTCTGAGAAATAGTGTATTCATGAGCACATATTCGCCACCCATTACTACGTTTTCCGCATCATCTACGGGATGATTCAATTGAAGGCTGCCAGTAAGAATCTGATTTTTAGTATCCAGAAGTTCCATGGCAAAACCGACACGAAATACTGTGGGGGCAGTAAATAATTGGTATTCGGTCTCCGAACTTATCTCGTCCCCAGTAAATTTATCCAGTGTCCGTTTCACATACGTTCCATCCAGACCAGCCTGGGGACCAAAATGTGAAAGGACTGCAGAGAAGCGCAGTGATTTAAAGCCGGTCCAATAGAAGGTGCCCAGATCCATTAACCAGACATCCATCTTATTCCCGGCCATGTGTTCTTCCACATGTTTGGCTGTCAGTCCAAAACTAAAACGGTCAGTCATTTTTGCGCTGTAGGTCAGCGCGATGAAGTTGTTTTGGAATGTGAAATAGTTTCCGGTCCCATCTGGCAAATACTCTGTGGTCTCCATCATGGGTTCCATATGGAGCACACCAGCGGTGAGTCCCAGATAGTGATTGCCATAGACATTGCCAGTAACTCCAAAAAAATCATACTTGATATCCGCTGGCCATTCTATATGTGTGGCCAAAAGCTGGATCTTATCAACCTGTCCTGCGGCTGCAGGATTGTAATAGGGGGCGCTGGCATCCTGTTTAAGGGCGGCAACGGCTTCACCCATACCAACGGCCCGGGCACTGACTCCGATCTTCAGAAAGGTGAATACGGAAGTTCCTACCCGCTGTCCACCAAGGATGGGGAAAAAGTTCTGTCCATAACCGATCGAAACGGTGAGGCAAAGAAGAGTTAATATTATAAATCGACGAATTCTCATCAGAATTTTACCTGAACTCCAATTTGAATTCTACGTGGTGACCGGTTCCTGGATGGATCATAATTTGGGTTAGGACTCCCGATCATACTGTAGGAGTATACTTCACCAGGACCATATCCACGACCAGTGAAGGGGTTGATACGACGGGGGACGATCTGGTCGAATAGGTTCTCAATTTCAGTATATATTTTGTAGTCTAAAAAGTCAGTTCTAATGGTTTTGTACAGCTTGATATCTGTATTGCTAACTGCATCTGTTAAATAGAAATAGGGGTTATCACTTTCACTGGAGCCTCTGTAATATGAAATACCATCAATAACCTCGATACCACCTGGGTAGGCTGCAGTATCCGGCAGTGACCGTGTGTATCGACGTCCTGATTCAAATTCAAACCGGATGGAGGCACCCCACATATTGGGACTGTTGTAGGAGACATTGCTGAAGAACTGTATTGGTTTGTCCCAGCTCATATAGGTCTCACCCAGATTTTTCTCACGTAGCTCGCCAGCCTGAACCAGATAGTTATCCGCCGGAGTTGAACTTTTACCGGTAACAATCGAATAATTGAAGTTCACGTCAGCATACCAGTATTCCCAGAAACGACTTTTGAGCAATAGCTCTATTCCACGGGCGCGAGAATAATCCGCATTGAAATACATGTTGAACCTCACGTTTGAGTATCTGGGGTTGGGGTGTGAAATCGTCTGTGAGGTCTCGTAGTCAAACATGTCTTTCCAGTAGGCCTTGACTTCCAGAACCTGATCATCATTGAAGCGATGCTTGATCCCAAGTTCATACTGTACAGTAGTTTTGGGATTCAGATTGGGATTGCCAAATAACTGATAGGTAGATTCAGAAGAGGAAGTCAGTTTTGAATACACATACTGGAATGTGGGCAATTGGGAGAAGTGTCCATAATAGAAATAGAGTACATCATTGTCAGTGACTGGATGAGAAATTCCAATACGTGGGCTAACCCGTCCTTTGAAACGCGTGCCAGCGAATTTTACGGTTTCATCGCGATAGCGTTGCAGTGCAGCATCTCCAAAGATACCGGTGGAATCTTCCAGGGTCGTGGAATACAAAAGAGCTTCCTCGATGGTTATCCAGCCGGGATCGATGGTCTCAACACCTCCAGGGGCATCGGGATTGATAACATTCAGTTCATCGACGATATAGTACTTACCTGGCACCCAATAGTCATAACGAACACCCAGATTAGCAGTCATGCCTTTGAAAGCAATACGGTCCTGGACGTAAAATGCTCCAAAGGAGGTTTTGGCCTGATACAGGTCATAGTTTTTTCCCAGACCGGTTACCCCAGCCCAGGGTTCATCGATATCAATGACCTGAATATTAGTAAAGGTGTTTTCAGCCCCCAGCTTCAGCTTATGGTTGTTCTTGGTATGGTAGGTCCAATCGCCATCCATACGGTAATTAATGCTGGAGATATCATACCACTCCGAAGAGAATCCTGTATCATAAAATTCATCACCATAGTTGATGCGGATATTGCCATCATCATCGGTGACGACATATTCAATGGGCTCCAGATCAAGGCGTTCCTGATAATCAGACCAGTGTAAATCCTGAACAGCGCTGTGTTCCAGAGAAGCAAAGCGACCCAGAGTAATTTCATAAAACGATCGCGGACTCAGAGTGTGGGTCCAGCTTAGATTTATCAAACGTGCTTCCCGAGTAATGGTGTTGTAATTTTCCAGGATTTCCATATAACGATAGGGAAATGATGTACCGGAAAAAGCACGACCCATAAAGTAGCCCTGGTTGATATTCATGGATAGATCATAGGACGCTAATAATTTTTTCTGAGGGGTCATGGCCCAGGTCATCTTGTACATGGCGTGCCAGTCATTGTTCTGTCGGGGGGCCAGACGATCCATGAGTTTATCGGCTCCTGCTTCAGACATTCCTGGCAGGGCTGCCCAATTCCGATGGGGATACAGCCTGTCTGCTGAGGGAAGCAGAGAATCATAGGTTTTACCGTAGGCGTTAGTAAAAAAAGATATCTTCCCCGGCAGGTTAATATTCAGAAGAGGCAGCAATTTCCCCAGAAGCAGTGAGGGTCCACCAATATTGAATTCGAATTGATCCGTATGGTAGAGATCTATGCCATCTGGGTTAAGACCCCAATTGTCACTCTGGTATTTTACCGAACCGTCATAGGTTTCACGGCCTTCTTTTAGCTTAACATTGACTACACCTGACATGGCCTGGCCATATTCAGCACTGTAGCCACCGGTGACCACTTCCAATTCCTCAATGGCTTCAGCATTGATATACAGATTGCCTGAATAACCTGATAAGGGATCTTTAACGGACATGCCATCAATGATATACATGCTCTCATCAACGCGACCACCCCTGATATGAATCTCATTGTCGACCTTGGTTACACCGATCTGAGCAACCAGAATATCATCAACGCTATTCACTACTAATTTATCAAAATCTTCAGAATTCATTTTGACCATTGAGGAGGTTTCATCGCTATCAAAGAGGGGTTTTTTACCTATAACCACTACTTCTTCGCCAGCGCTGAGGACAGTAACCTCCATCTGAAAATCAATGGCGTCTCCTGAAAAGGGCGGGGTTACATCAACACCAGTACGGAGGATCACTTTGTAGCCAATCATGGTAGCCTCAAGGTTATAGCTGCCCTTGCTCATCCCGGTGATTGAATAGTAGCCATCCAAATCTGTGGCCGTTCCGTAATAGGTGCCTTTTACAATGATATTGACCCCTGGCATGGGTTCACCATTGACATCGTAGACATGCCCAGAGATGCTACCTTTTTGCTGAGCAAGAAGCATAAGGGGCAATAGTAAATATGTAAGTAGGCGAATCATCATTCACCGAAAACATCATTTAAGAGATAGTCAAAAAATTCAACTGAATTGTGATTGCCATCCAGTAAGGGCCAGTAGCTATTGTGCAAGGGAATTGTTAACAATACTGATTTTCCAGAACCAGCAATAGTGGGAAAGTCGTGAACACCGGCTACCGTAGGGTTTCCAACCCACTCGTCAGCGAAATAGCCACTATCTGGATCAGGTAGACGGTAAAGGGGTTGATATCCCAGTTTATCCGTTTCATTCTCAAATCCTAGCATAGAAACATAAATGCCCTGGTAATCATCAGTCCGTAGATCAGGTGCCCCTTCAATCTGGGCATGAAGGGTACGATCTCCGGCAAGCTCATAGTATACCGGATTGATAGAAAAAAGACTATCGATTGGGAACCAGGTAAAAGAAGTATCAGCAATGTGGGGAACGGCAATAAAGAAATTTCCGCCTCCCAATACATAATTGTAAATACTTGCTTCAGCCTCTCTGTACAAAGGTTTTCCTGTGTATGCTCCATTCCAGATCACATGTTTAAAGCTACTGAGACTTCCGGTAATATCAGTTTGGGAGTAGGGTAAACTAACATCGAGTTCCCAGACGGTAAAATCCTGGGTATCTAAAACTGTGCTTATGATACCTGACAACCAATCCAGAGCTCCATTCTGACTATCTTGAAAGAAATCATCAACAATCAGAACATCTCCCTTGATCTTCATGACCTTCCAGTAGTCCGGTTCATCGGTATTTGCAGCATCAGGGAACTGAATAACGTCACTCTCGGCACCAGCAATATCACGGGCTTTGATAAAAAAGGTGTGAAAACCTGGAGTTAATTGGGTTTCAGTTAGCGTCAGGCTGGAAAGTCCTGGATCAAGACGCATCCAGCAAGTATCACACAATGAATCCATAGCGAAGAATAAATCCGTAATTGACTCGCGACCATCCTGGTCGAATACATCCCAGATAAAGGTGCGTGTTGGGAATGTGAAGGTTGTATCACTCCTGGAATCCTCCGTAAGTTGAGGATTGCTGAGAAATCGGAAACCCATTTCAGGCCTAGAGTTTTTAATGGGTAAAACAACATGTTCCGGCGTGAGATCGACAGCATTCTCACTTGAGGTAGGTGGAAGTTTATAAATTTGATTGCCCGAAACATGGGTTATGTGGGAAGCCAATTCAGTTTGAATTCCAGGCGTTTCCCCCTCGGATAAAAGTAAATCTGCAACATCATATTGGTAGCTACTATCGCCCACATCGGAGAAAAATTCATCATCCACACTTGACAGTGCTGGTACATCATATTCCCAGCGTGCTGTGTTGTCCACTGCCTTGACTTCAAAGGTGAACACATCAAAGGTCGTTCGAATGGGGACATAGAATAAACCGGATTCCTGATTGGTATAGGTCCAGTCCTCCTCATTATTCCATTTATAATAGTATCCAACGACCTGTCCATCCTGATCTTCACCCCACCACTTCAATACTTGAACACTGGTCATGGTATCAATAAAGGCCTGGGTTAACGTGTCCAAAACTACCAACGTATCAGGTACTTCACCCAGCAGATAGGTCTTGGTTGTATCGTAGCTGGTTTCACCACTGGTGCTATCAACTAATTCCTCAATCCCTGAGATAACGTGATAGATGGTATCCCCGGCCATGAGGACCAGATAGGTCTCGGGAAGACGGTTGTCCAGAGGCATAGAAGGATCATCATACTCAAAAAACGAGCATGAAAAAATGACCAGGACCAGGGCTACTATATAAATATATCGTTGCATAATTCAATATAGCTGGCAGGACGATGACTGATCGTCCTGCCAGCATTTTGAGTCGTTTATCTCAATAAAAGCATCTTTCCTGTAAGTTCATTTCCACCGGATTCAAGACGATATAGATAGACACCAGAGCCTACTAACTTGTTAGATGTGTCCATTCCATTCCAGACAACTCTGTGTTCACCAGCTCCCAGTCTTTGGTTTACCAGAACATTCACTTCTCGTCCCCTAAGGTCAAAAATTGAAAGCCTCACAACGTCACTATTCTGGATAGAGAAACGGATGTTTGTGGTCGGGTTGAAAGGGTTAGGATAATTTGGCTTTAACTCAAGGTTCCTGACGAGTTGTGGTTCATCTGTATCGATTGCGGTCAGGTCAAAGACAACATCGGAGACAAAACTGGGTTCAATTTTATAGGAGGTGGAATCGGAGTAGTCGCCATGATGATGGTAGGGCCACCCAGAAACATACTTTATATGGGTTCCAACCGGGGGCATTTCGTTTTCAAAGGCTACCCAGCTTGTATCATTACTGTTTGATCCCATTTTCACCTTGTTGATTCCACTGAGATCACTATCAATACTCCACCCATAAAAAGGCAGATCATTTTCAACAACATAAACATCTGCAACCGTAATCCAGACACCCTCCCATTGTTCACCTGTAGTGGCGGCACGTAAATCTGCAGGGGGAATGGTATCTCCGGGGACGGGTGCTATACCTAATGAAAGAATGGGTTGGGTGATATCAATTTCAGTGTGATTCCCATCATAGTCATCCTGATCATACTCTACAATTACTCCAGTCGCCTGGACTTTGCGACCTATGGGAAGAAAACCCAGGGCAGTAGGATCATCACTATAGCAAATCAGTCCACTCCAAGGCCCACCAGTAGTTTCTTCAAAAATAAATTTTACTCCATCACCTGCATAATGCAATCCAGTTGATACGGTGACAACTCCCTGGACTGTGATTATCTCACCTCGGAAATAAGAAAAATCAGCAGTATCATTTTCCGTTACTGCCAGCAGATCACTGTACAGCATCTGATTCACACGCTGAATTCTGGTAATGCCGTCTTCAGCAATATCACGTGCCAGGCGAGGTTCAATTTTGAAGTTACTGAATCGGTAATTCATAATACCGGTTATGCTTGATAGAGCAGCATTTTGGGCGGGGAACATATAATATTCCCATGAATCTCCAATTCGACAGGTATCTGTTCCAACATTTACTTCCCATTCGCCATCACCCAGGTCTGGAGTGGCAATATTGACGTCTTGGACTTGAACCAGACAGCCTTCATAAGCCTCAGCATCGGTTCCACCGGTTTTGATCTGGCCCGGGGTGACAATGCTGGGAACCATGGGATTTGCTGCTTTCCCATAAGCCAATACTTCAGTGACATTATTGATGCGGGTTCTGCCAAAAATATCTTGAACTGTACCTGTTAGCGTGACACTATCGCCCTCAGCAATGGTGTGGACAGGGCCAGCAGCTGAAGTGAAATCGAACGAGTGCCAGCCATCATTACGATAAACCAGAATTCCATTCCAGGGACCTTCTGCATCCTGGACATAAATAGTCCGGTTATCATCAGTACCCCAAAATTCTGCTGTTACGATACCAGTGATATTAACCACCTCACCATCCAGGGGTGACATGCCCGAAGGATCTGTGGTGTACTGGATATCATATATGGGAGTGATTTCTCCACCAGAAGGCAATACCGTATAAGAGTGGATACCACTGGTTTTGGAATCTCCCTCTGTGTCCTCAGCCACAATGTAAAAATCGATGATGAAGTCGCGGTCGTGCCCGGGAATTTGAGCAGTATAGACATCACCTTCTGAATGGGTCATGGCAAGGCTGGTCACATCGGAAGTATCTGTCCCCATATAAGAATAGTAGGACAGGCTAGCGCTAAAGCCGATGGTGTGGGTGATGCTCACAGAAATTGTCACGGTTTCGCCTGTAACCGGAGTGCTAGGATCAATGGTAACTTCAGCGGCAATTACCGGAGCAGCCAGTACCAGGTCCTCATCTGTTCGTGGGGCAACCTTAAAGGCCCCAAAATTGTAAACCAGTGGCCCGGTGATAGATACAAACGTTTCACCAATTTGAGGTTCCAGTGTATACGTCCCCGAGTTGTCGATTTTCATGGTATCCACACCATCAGTTACCCACCATTCGCTATAATCAAACTCACCAACTCTGGATACATTTTGGATTTGAAGTAGCACACTTTCCCAGGGTTCCCAGTCGGCTTGATCCAGGGTCAAAATCTCTGGCTCTGGAACGGGATTGCCTGATGAATTGATGGTAACAATGGGCAGGCCTTCTATTTCAGCCATTTCGTAATACTCTACATAAGTTCCCTGTACAGTGACCTGGTCACCACGGGCTGGTTCTACCTCAGCACCAAAGATAAAGATTCCAGAATACATGCCGCTGCCATCTTGTAGATGAAATCCACTACCACTATGGTCTTCATCAACACCTGTGGTAACAATTCCAGAAATTTCAACCTCGGTGCTGTCATCAATCAAATCGGTTTGAATATCATAAATGGTTGTGGCAGTCTGGCCCACTACAAACCCTACTACCAGAAGTGAAATAATTATCGCTCTTTTCATAATTTGTCTCCCTCTATCATTTGAGAATCAGGAATTTACCTTCTTTAACTTTTCCATAAGCAATACTGCCCTGGGTCTTGTTTTCCACTGTGAATAAGTACAGTCCGGAGACCAGTGCTTGTTCATGACGCGTGATGAGATCCCAGGCATGTTCACCCCCTGCAAAGAGGGGTGATTTACTTTCATTTATATTCTGTATATCAGCTCCCTGATAGCTGCTTTCATCGTGTTCAATCACATCAATGAAGTCACCAGCCAGGGTGAATATTCTTATCTCACAAACTGCAGGCAGATTTCTAAACCAGATCATCCTGCCTCGATTGCTATAGTTATCCCAAGCTGCCTGCCCACGATAGGGATTTGGATAAACGCTAGGAGTTTCGCTCCAGCCTTCTTCCGTTGTGGTTCCAGGATAGACAAACACGCGATTGGAGGCCACTGCACTCTCTAGACTTTCCAGGTTTGCATCTGGATCCCCTTGATCAAAGGCAGAAACCGCAAAATAATTCAACCAGCCATTCTTGATATTGTCATTTACAAATTTATAGTGATAGACAATTCCATCGATGGTCACACTGTCCGGTTCTCCGAATTCATTCTTAATCAGTACCGGATTCAACCCGGTATTATAGCCAATGCTTTCACTGCCTTCATTGATGATGTCATATTCAGCCAACACGGTAAACTCAACCTGATCTGCACTGACGGTTTTGGGAGCACCATATATACGATACCCTTCAAAATCTTTCAGTTGGCTTACGGGATCGATAAAGGATTCAGCATTGTTCTGCCAGTAAATGGTTACTTCACCGTCATTCACTTCCATGGCCATTTGTGGAATCGGCGGAGGCTCAGGCAGGATATATCTACGGATAATCGCGTCGTTATCCATATCCTCATCACCATCGAGGATATTGTTACGATTTTTATCTTCACCATCATAGGCCTGTTGGGCCCAATCAGCATTTACATAAAGATTGTTTCGTCTGGTGCGGCCATCATTGCCGCTGCTGGCCCACCTGGCGGCTACGACAGAAAAAACAACATTCACAGATTCACCTGGTTGGAGCACCCAGTTGGTTGAACCTTCATTGACGGGACTATTGCCCAAAGGACCGGCTGAGACCAGAAACAGCCAGCTGTCAGGACTGTTGGGATAGCCCTCCAATGTATACGCGGGATCGCGGGTAGTGGGTACTCTGGTGGACATTTTGACATAGCGTTGTTCATCAGTCTGGGGCATAAAGAAAGCAGGATAGGCATCATTTTCAGCTGTGTTCCAGCGCCATTGGTGATAATTGGTTTCCCAAACGGTTCTGGGAACGCTACTGCCCAATACCTTTATACCCAGATAGGATTCAGCCCAACTATCATCTCCATCGTAATCATAGTGATAAGCTATATCACGTTTCATACCTAGCTCATCTAACGTATGGTCAAAACCATCCAGATTATCATACCAGTTAAAGCCGCTACCTGGTTCGTAATAATTGGTATAGTTCATATTGACGGCAGAGGGATCAACCCAGATGCCAGCATAAATATCTTCGATTGGATCCTGGGATAGATTGGTAATGGTGTAATCCAGAATAACAAAGGCATCTGCAAAGGAGAAGTTCCAGGCGTAGCTTTCCAGGTGGACTGATATTCCCAGTTCATTGTGATTGGTGATGTTGGAACCCATGTCAGTGAAATCACTGATAAAATCCTGATGGGAAATTGCTTGAGGTGAAAAATAGGGATCTGTGGTTAAGGAGGATCGTTCCGTAATACCTGTTGTGGGCATAAACTCGAAACCTTCGTCACCTGCCTCAAACGCGGCATCTACCACTGCAGTAGAGACGCGTCGTTCACCATTGACGATACCGCCAACCCATAAACCGGCATGAGAAAGATGCTCAACTTGCTCTCGCAATATTTCTGAATTCTGCCTGTACAAACAGGAGGGTTGAATCTTGCCATCAATTTTATTGAACTGGTTCCCCAGTAATCCAAAATTTGTAATCGTCAGGCCCAACTGACCCACATCAGTATATTTATTGAATACATCAGCTGCGAATTGAGCGGTGGCTGTACTGGTTAAGGCGAGTATCAGAATTGAGTGAATGATGTATCGGTGTTTCAGCTTTTTTCTCCTAATGAATTAAGCTGAAGAAAGAGCAATTTAGGGTTGTGTTTGTAAACATATATTTGTGTCGCATCCTACCTTTTCGGCATTTTATAGCTTCCGAGCTCAGGGTTGATAACATTCGATTTTACGAGATAGATGTCAATGCTTTTTTTGGGCTTATCGAGCCCTATTCACCAAGGTTTCAAAACCTCATTGTATATCATTTTTAGTGCCCGTGCCCATGATGGAGAATCGACAAGCTCTTCCTTGGATTTTTGGTCATATCGAACATGCAAATTATTGCGTTTCAATTGTATCAATAATGGCAAGCGGTTTGCATGGTGCTTACTATCATTTTGATGTGGATCATACTGAAGATTGATTCGAGGCATTTATTCTTTATCTTGGAGCACATATGAAACCCTTACCCATTCTTGCCATCATTTTTACACTCATTCTTATCATCGTTTTTGTCTTTGTTTCCTTGGGGCAAACGCAGCAGATGGTGGTGGTCTATGAGGGAAATTCAAATAGAGATTCCGTTGAGATGACCCCGGGGAAATTTCAGTGCAGCGAATGCGGGATGCTCATACACGATCTGAATTTTGGCTCACAAGTCGTTGCTCCAGATGGGAAAACCTGGTTTTTTGATGACCATGGCTGTATGGCGGCCTGGTTAAGCGCCAGACCCTTTAAAGATGAGGCCATCATCTGGGTCAAAGATTTGCCCACTGGCGAGTGGATCGATGGAAAAGTTGCTTGGTATAGTCGCACGGATCAAACCCCCATGTCGTATGGATTTGGAGCATATAAGACCTATCGGGAGGGTCTCATTGATTTTACCACCATGCAGCAGGCCATGTTAAAGGGTGAAACCATGGCAAATTTGAGTTATCGTAAGCAGCTCATGGAGAAATAGTGGAAACTGTCAATATTATATCTATCATCACCATTGCCTTTATGGGATCATTTGGTCATTGTATTGGGATGTGTGGCGGCATTGTCATCGCCTATTCAACAGCAGGTCTGGAGAAGGATCGCAGCAGAACAGCTCAGGCAATCTCTCATTTGCTTTATTCCCTGGGAAGAGTCACGACTTACACGGTTCTGGGGGCTATATTTGGAATGCTGGGCGGCGTAGTTGTTTTTAATAACACCACCAACGGTATTCTCTGGATTGTGGCTGGTGTGGCTATGGTGATCGCAGGTCTGTCCCTGTTGGGGAAACTGCACGTGTTAAAACTTTTTGAAACCTCCTTTGCCAGCTCGAAGTGGTATCAGACAATATTTAAAAATCTCTTGAAAAGCGAATCTCTCCTGGGATTCTATCTCCTGGGAATGCTCAATGGGCTATTGCCCTGTGGGTTTGTGTATTTCTTTGCCATCACTGCGGCCAGTACGGCCAGTCCCGTCTATGGTGCGTTCGTCATGTTCATCTTTGGCTTGAGTACCATTCCCGCCCTCTTCAGTCTGGGCTTTTTTGTCGGTCTTTTTAAGAAGCTCAAATTCCGTCATGTCATGACTCAACTGGCAGCCCTATCTGTGATTATTTATGGGTTCTATACTCTGTACAATGGCTATCGTTATTTAGTAGAACCTGCGCGTACTATCTTGGAGTGTCACTAAAACAACCTTCTCCTGAAGTCAGCCAAACCCTAAGCTTATGTCATCCTGGATCGTCACACTGAGCCTGTCCGCCGTAGCTAAGCTACTTGCCGAAGGCGGGCGGAGTCGAAGTGTATTAAATCCATTTTCCGTCTACAACTTCGACTTGCCTACGCTTCCCCGCCGCCTTTGTTAGTGACCAGCTTTGGCAAGGCAGGCAAGCTCAGTCTCCGGTGGCTGAGCCTGTCGAAGCCACATACACTTCCATAAAACAAAAAATCCGCCACAGCGGATATTCATCATTCCAATTGTCAGTAAATTTTATTTAAAGAGTGCTTTTAAAGATCCCCAGGTACGTGGTACCACATCCAGGGTGGATTGGATGGTAATTACATCACTCTGTTGGGAATCACCGTCTATATCCCAGATTATAAGCTGATAGAAATAATTGTACCCTGAAACCTTGGCAATGATAGAGTCATCAATAAAGGTATAACCGCTTCCCTGACCCTGGGCATGGAGGAAACCGAGACTATAAAATTTATGTCCATTCATACTGCGCTGAATTTCAAACTTATCCAGGCCTTCTTCAGTAGTAGTGTTCCACTGGATAATGATGCGGGACTTATCGGAATACCCGCTAAAGCCACTCAGGGTAGCATTACCAAAACTGCTGGTAACCAAGATCATCATCACGAGTATGGTGTTGAAATATTTCACGAAGCGAAACTAGTTAACAGGTCAGAACAAACCAATCTCTTTTTGCTAATTATCTATGACTATTTGATTTGGATCATACTGACTACTCGGTGAGATCGACTATAGATATTCTGTCTCTGTACCTCGAATACGAAATCCATCTTATCAAGTGTTTTCACTTTCTTTCATCTTGTAGCGTCAGCAATTATCTATAAAAAAAAGAGGCTTGGCCTTACAAGCAATAAAAACGTCACAAATATAACGTTTTGCTTTGTTTTGATCTCTCTCACTAGCTTAAAATGTTTTTCAAAGTCAATAATATTTTAACTACATTCAAACAATTCAATAACAACTCAATGGCTTCATGTGAGATGGCCATATAATTTTAAGTCAATCAGGAGATATTTTATCCTGATAGCACAAATAGCATAGCCATTCGTAATAGTTATATTGAATCATGTATATAAGTAAACCATCAGGACATATTCCGTCATTTGAATGTATGAAAAAGATCGCCTGCGCACCTTTTCGAACTTCTAGATATCACTCCTTAATTTCCATTAATCTCAACCTGGAATCCTCTTCTTAAGCAAACACATCCAATGACACCAACCACACTCATATCCACCAGAAATATTCATAAATCTTACAGCAATACCCTGCTATTTAAAGACCTGTCCGTTAATATTCATGGAGGTGAGCGCATTGGTCTTATCGGTCCCAATGGTGCCGGAAAGTCAACCCTCTTGAAGATTTTGGCCAGCCAGGAAGAGGTGGATAGTGGAGAGCTATCCTTTAGCTCCGGGATACGTGTATCCTACCTGCCCCAGGTTGATATTTTTGATGAGCAACTATCTATCAAAGAGATTATTCTGCCACACTTTCCCGACCATCTCGCAGAGTGGGAAATACAGAAACAGCTCAATGATATCCAAGATCAGATCCAGTTTTCGAGTATGGAAATACTTGCAGGGACATTATCCGGAGGATGGAAAAAACGCCTCTCTATCGCCTGTATACTGGCACAGGAAAATGATCTGGTTCTCCTAGATGAACCGACCAACCATCTTGATCTCCAGGGAATCCTGTGGCTCGAATCTTTTCTTCAGAAGGCACGGTTTGCATTCATCCTCATTAGCCATGATCGTTTTATACTGGAAAACACCTGCAACCGTATCATGGATCTGGATCGTCGCTATAAACAGGGCTATCTCAAGGTCCGGGGCAATTACTCCCAATTCCTTCAGGATCAGGAGAAATACCTGAACGATCAGCGTATAGAAGAACTGGCCCTCTCAAATAAAGTCAGACGTGAAGTCGACTGGTTGCGTCATGGACCCAAAGCCCGTACCACCAAAGCCCAGTATCGAGTGGATAAGGCTTATGAGATGATCGATGATCTCTCTGAATTAAAACAACGCAATAATATGCAAACGGAAGCTGGACTCAAATTTGAAGCCGGTGATCGTCGATCAAAAAAACTTCTCCATGCCAAGGGAATCAGCAAAACCAGAGGGGGGCAAGCCCTCTTCAAGGATCTCGAGCTATTTCTCTCTCCAAAAATGAAAATCGGCATTATGGGTGTCAATGGCAGTGGCAAAAGTAGCCTCATAGATGTCCTGCGGGGAGAGCTTGAAGCTGACTCAGGGGAGGTTGAAATCACCCAGGGAGTGAATCTGGTGACACTTGATCAAAACAGACTTCTCCCAGAAGGTAAGTTGTCCCTCAAGCGTGCACTGGCTCCTGATGGGGATACCGTCATTTTCCATGGGACTCCCCTCCATGTCAGCGCCTGGGCTCAAAAATTTCTATTTCAAAAGGAACAACTGGAACTTCCTATTTCGCAATTATCAGGTGGCGAAAAAGCACGCGTATTACTGGCGAAGATTATGCTGGAGACGGCAGAAATACTGATCCTGGATGAGCCCACCAATGATTTGGATATACCCACCCTGGAGATCCTTGAGGAGAGTCTTTTGGAGTTCAGCGGTGCCTTGCTCCTGATTACCCATGATCGATACTTGATGGATCGTGTATGTGATGAAATTATTTACCTCGCTGGTGATGGCCTCGTGAAGGTATTTGCTGACACCTATCAATTGACAACCTATCAGAAGTCCCTTCAGATCACCCAGGAGCCCGTTGAAGTTCGCAACCCCAGCGACAACAAACTTCGTCATCATCAACTTAAAACACTACGCAAAGCTTTTAATAAAACTGAACGCAATATTGATAAAGCTGAGTTAAAGAATACTGAGCTTGAAGCAAAACTTCACAATCCTGAAAACGCCTCTGATCCTGCCACACTTGCAGAACTATCTCAAGCTATCGATAAGTTAAATGTCGAACTTGAATCTCTTCTGGAAGATTGGGAATCTCTGGGGGAAGAGATAGCTGAGCTGGAAGGTTAACGCAGGTTGAGCTCGTCGAAACCTTTCTTAATGTCACGCGGGGTATTGGTCATTCCGATACTTTGACGGAGGTTGAGCTCGTCGAAACCTTTCTCAATGTCACGCGGGGTATTGGTCATTCCGATACTTTGACGGAGGTTGAGCTGGTCGAAACCTTAATCAGTGCCACAGCGCGTATTGGGCATTTCGACAAGCTCAATGTCCAATACTGAGATTTACTGGGGTAGAGCCGTTTTCCTGCAAATTCGATCGTAAGGACAATACGCACAGGCGATTTTCTTATCACGTGAAGTGAGTGGGAAGTTGTTGTCTGCCAAAGCCTGAGCATACCTCAGCGTTTCAGCTTTTATACGATCGACAGTCCATTCTCCCCCTTCACCAACAGACAGTGTTGCCTTTGATCGTGGGGGTAGCGTATCCATAACGGGATGATCAGAATCAACATCTCCGATGTATCCCTTTATCCCAATGTAGTCATTCCTGAAAGATTTAACCTGCTCATAGGTTAGCACCACATCCTGCTCTGGATATTGGGATTTGAGAATCAGATAATAAAACAGCATCTGACTGGTCCAGAATTCTTTACTCTCTTTTATGGCGACTCTGCCAGTTTTATAATCAGTGGCCCAGACATTATTCCCAGATTTAAATACCCGATCGATTTTTCCGCGCAGGGAAAGTTTTATATTGCTTCCTTCAATGTCAAAGGATGGCCAGGATTTCTCATCATCCTTATCTCCAAAAGCTTGTTCATGGAGCCCTACCTCACCAAATGAGGGCAATACCTCAAGCTCTATCTTGAGCATCGCAGCAATCAGGTTCTGTTCCACATCCTGAAAATTTTTGAAATACACCTCTCCCCACTTGTTGTGGAGCAGATCCGCGTCCAGATCAATTTCCTTTTCTTCCAGGAGGGTTTTCGCAATCTCTTCTAATTTTTCAAGGGCTGCGGGGAAATCCGCAATGGCTAATAAAAACCCACCATCCCGACCAAAGCGCTCAAGAACCTTATGGACCAGATTGCCTACTTCAATTTCCTCACGCTCGGCAATATCGGTTTCAGCGGTTTCCAGGCAAAGCTTGCGACTATACCAATAGCGCTGAGGGCATTTTATCAGCTCGTCAAAAGCAGAAGCAGAGATATGATCAAATTCCCTAATATCATGCTCATACAGCTGGCCTTGCCATTCGGCCTGCTCTTGCAGCAATTGATTGTGACGGATGTGACGTCGAGATTTAGGAGCCGCAAACAGTTTTCCAGAGAGCTGGAGGTATTGCTGGTCCCGTGTAAATGGTTGCAGTTTTGGATACGCCAGCTTTTGCAAATATTGACAGAATGTACTCTCCTGAAGCGTTGCCCCATCTGAGTTCCTGGTTGGCGAAGTGATATGAAGGTGACCCTGTGGGAAACCTAACCACTGCTTAAACAAATAGAGATTCAGAAACCAGGGGTTCAACGTGGCAGGTTTTAAGTATGGATTGGTATTCATGGTCAGGGGGAATTGCCCTTCAGTAAGACCCATGACAAAGAGATGACCTGATTTCAGGTTAAGGGTATCCAGGAGAGAGATAACATCAATGCCAAAGCCCTGACTTGATGAGGCAACCTCAACACCGCGCAATCGCTCACGTAACTCTCGATTCAGGTCTCCCAGACTGCCCTTGCGACTTAAATATCTCTCCCAATCATTGCGTATTCCCAGGATAGCATTTTTCAGTGAAGTATAGGATTTTGAGGCGACGCTACCTGCATCCAGTCGATGGGCAAATTGAAAATCTTTGAGTATCTCCAGCACCCAGTCCGCAGCCTTCAGTAGTCCAAGTGGTTGCCCAATTTGCCATGTCTCTGACAAAAATGAAAACAACGCCTGCGTTGTTTCCTGGAGCTTCGGGTGAGACACCATCCCTGGTAAGCTTTCACTGACCTGGGTGACACCCAGCTTGCGCATTTCGATGTCAAGCTTGAGTCGCGCATAACCCTCTGCCCCACTTGGAATAACCAGGGGATGGAGCCAGACTGACATGGCCATATCCCAGGATATTTGTTTACGGAGGCGCCCCTGAATAAGCGCAAAAGCCAACTGGGTTACGGGTCGTTCCATGACAGGCTCGCGCTTGCTTAAACGCACCGAAATACCCTGTTGGTCAAAGACCCGCTTGATGGCAGGGACATATCTCTCCATGGAAGATACCGCTATTCGAATAGCAGTCGGATCGACCTTGTTTTTTATAAGTTTTCTGATTTGATGCCCCACCAGGACCGCTTCCTCATAAATGGAAAAGCAGGATGTGTAGCTGTGTAGCTTATCGTCGGAAGGCATGTCCTCCTGAGTCATCCAGGCTTCTATAGACATGTTGAATCCCGAAGTGGCCTGTCCATCGCTGAGTGGATCGAAGAATATCAGATCATGATTTTGAGCAAGACCCTTTAAAAATTCATAATCAGAGGGAGAGGTGGAGTGAATTGAGTTCACAATGATTTTCGTGGTCTCAGGGAAACGCTTGAAATCAATATTCTGTCCAGGCGTCTGTATCGCCTGTTTTTCACACCAGGCTAAAAATTCAGAGAAAAACGCCTGTTTGCCCTCTGCAACAGACTCTCCTCCAGTTGCTTTATAGAATGCCTCTGCCAAACGGTTTACTTCTCCCCATTGTAAGCGCTTCCCGGAGAGTTGAGCGATACCTAAGCGAGTCAAATAGGGGGTCAGTCGCCGACCAGCTGGTTCTGTCATTTTGCGAACTTCAGCCAGGGTCATGATTTGCAGTCGGGGATGATTGAGACCCATTTTTGCCAGAGATTGAGCCAATAATTCTCCACTATTCTTAGTGGGCTCAATAAGTAGAATTTCCGCCAGGTCTTCCTGACGTTTCAAAATATCAATTAAGCCAGGGTTCAGAGCCTGAGCTCCAGGCAAGGCTGGTTTTAGGTTCTGCCCGTGTTTATGGCCAGCAAGACCAGAAAAGTATAAGTCCTCTTCAAAGTTGATTGGAATGAGTTGATCAAATCGATGAAAGTAAAGTTCTCCCCGAGCCTCAATTCCATATAAATATTTGAGCATCCAGAGATAGGTCTGGATTTGATACCAGTAGGCATGTTGCCTTAATTGATCCAGGGCAGGTAACTCTTTATCTGTTTTATAGTCCAATACAACCCACTCATCCCCCGTTTGATATAGCAAATCAATGATGCCTGAAACCTTAAAGACATGGCTGTTGCTTTTCAGGTACCCAAAGACCGGTAATTCTGGTAAACGGCTACCTCTTGGCAGATCCTCCATTTGTTTGGAAAGCTCGCTACCCCGATAAATCCCAAGACATGCCTGGAGATCATTGAGAAAGCCTGCTTGTGCCTCTGCTTCAACAACACCCTCATCTTCCAGAAATAACTTGATATCATCCCCATGGTTTTCAGGAAGAAACCATTCCATTTCCATGGCTCGGTGTAGAAGACGACCAAAGGTGAGCGCCGAGGTCTCCAGCCCTAGATCTTCACCGACCCGCCGTTCATCAGAGCCAGAATAGTGGCGCTGATCCATCCAGGTCATGATGGTGTGGGGCGAAATTTCACTGTAAATCAAAGGCTGCATGACGGGGTCAATGGGCACAATATCTGCCCCCTTCATGACTGGCTTCGCCGCTTCGGATAGGAGAATATCTGCGCCCAAAGAAAGATCATAAACGATATCTTCGTTTGATTTAGCCTGCCACTCCTGCTTTAAAGCGAGGGGATCGTTAAGAGCCAGATCCTTATCAATCTCCAGATCGAAGACAGGTTGTAGATAACGGCTCCAGCGTGAATTGGATGAAGCTTTTGTGGCAGGTTTAATTTTGGCAATAAAGCCAACCCCATACTTGGCTCGTGTTACCGCCACATAGAACAGCCTCGTATCTTCAGCTTTTTCTTCTGCCTTTGTCTGCTCCTTAATTTGCTCGTACATCCAGGTTTTGTGACTGGCCGTTTTTGAGTCCAAAGTGATACCGGCCTGCCAGTCAGCTTCATGACGACCTAGAAAAACACCACTCGTATCGTTGGGGGTTGGAGATTGCATCCCTGGCAACAGGACCACGGGAAATTCCAGTCCTTTTGCCTTATGAATGGTTAATATCTGAACTCTGGCAGCACCTGGCAACTCAGCCTGACCGGCGTCACCATGCTGTATCTGATATTTCAGGTATTCATGAATTTCCCGAATCCCCAAACCATCCAGGGATAGCTGATGAATCGTGTTGATGATTCGATCCAGATTTGCCAGTCTTAGTGCTCCACCAGTTTCAGAAATCCAACTCAGTCGTCTCTCATCCTCAGAGAGAATCCTCTCAATGAGACGATCCAAAGGCTCCCTGGCACTTGCCTGTTGCCAGTCTCTCAGTGTGTCACATATGTCAGGGTTCAAATGTTTGAGACCCTTCCAGACCCAACCTGAGCTCCTGCGGTCTGTGGCCACATCTTTCAGACGCTGGATATCAGCATCTTTCATAACAAAGAAGGGACTTCGTAGAATGCCAACCAAAGCCAGATCATCCAGAGGGTTTATCAACACACCAATTAAATGGTAGATGTCAAAACTCTCTTGCTGCTCAAACAATCCTTTGCTGGACAAGACCTCAAACTCAATACCCCGGGAGGTGAAAATTCGGATGTAATCCAGGATGGGGGTAAAGGCCTTGAGGAGAATGCCAATGGTGGGACCATGCTTCGGCTCCAACTTGTTCTCCTGAATCCAATTCAGCCATTCCAGAGTGAGATCAGCCGTCCTATATATATCAACTGGATTTCCTCTGGAAGCGTCATCATCCAGCACCACACTCAGGGTACAGCGGGATACATCCGTATAATTGTCATCATTTACTATGCTTTTAGCTGCACTAGAGGGGCGAAAGACTGTTTCATATAGTTCGATATTTTCGAGATCCTCATCCCCTGGGAATGCTGAACTGATCAAAGGATTTATAACTGTTGAGACATATTTTTGAGATGAGCGGTAGGTTTCGTCAGCTGTCAGATACCACCCACCCTTATCCTCTATAATGCTTCGAACGCGATTCATAACCTGAACATCTGCCTGGGTGAAACGGTAGATGGACTGCTTGGTATCGCCCACAATGAAGAGACCTTTGTCGCGAAGTACTCCGGTTCCCGCTTCTGCGATAAGTCTTACAATATCCCAACGGACGTCATTGGTATCTTGAAATTCATCAAACAGAATATGGGGGTATCTTTGACCATAGATGGCAGCTATGGACGGGTCATTCAAAACCGCTCGTGTTTGCAGCATCACTTCATTGAAGCTGAGAATACCTTCGCGTTTAAGACGCTGATTCAACGATTCCCAATAGCCTTCAAAGAATCTTGCGAGATGATGATTCACTAGACAGGCTTCCATATCCCACACACTGGGAATCCCATGCATCAGGGTTTCATAGGGAAATAGCTCCTCGGCTTCATCCTTGAAATCCTTGATATGAACTCTGATTTCGTCTTTAAAATTCTCTGGCCAAACCTCCGATGGAACCATAAGCCGCTTAAAATAATTTTTTCGATCCTTGGTTAACACGATACGTCGAACAAGCTCCAGTAATGCTAGTCCATAGTGATAGTCATCTTCAATGGGATTGCTCAATAATGCCAGGAGGTCGCGTAAATTCCTATACTGATCATGACTGGTATCCTGCATCTCATCTGGAGTAGGAAGACCATCAACCAAACGAATCAAAGCAGGTTCAATCTGCTGCAAGGCCGATGGTAGAGGATGCTTCATTGTAAACTCGGACTGGAGGTTTTCAGGAGAAGTATTACGCTGGTGTTCAAGCCAACCCGTCATAAGCTGAGCATGAGATTGGAGTTTCTTAACATATTCACTGATGTGACGAATTGAGAGATGGTCTAATAAAATTTTTAGATCGGGGTCACTATTGCGACTACACTTCCCCAGATACTTCTCCCAAGTTTCCAACTCCATACGCTGGGTATCAGCCTCATCCTGAATCCGAAACTCGGGATCAATATCCAGTCGTTCAGCCTGTTCTCTTAAAATCTGGGCACAAAATGAATCGATGGTGGAAATGGCATTTTTTGAAAAGGTGGAACGCAGATGCATTTTGGTGCTTTGTGATGCGGATCGAAGATAGGATCCAAAACGTGCATCCACATTCTCCACAGCTTCATTATTAAGCAACTTGTTCAAATCTTCATAAATGCGGCCAGCCATTTCAGCGGCGGCTTTACGAGTGAAGGTGATAACCAGAATATTGGATGCGTCTTTTCGCAGGTGGGGTGTATCATGTTGCTGCTGTCTGGCAAAATCATCCATGATGGCAGCGTATCGTTTTGAAAGCAGCCAGGTCTTCCCTGCTCCTGCACATGCTTCAATAAATATATTGTTATTGAGATCAAATACTTTGCTTAAATTAATACTCATGATGTTTTAATTGTAGAATGGTAAAGAAGTTTACTTTTCAAGCTTACACGCACAATATGTGCAATACTATCGTGGGATATTGGTTACGATTTTTGATCAATGATCAGTAGTAAGCGTGGTGAGAAATCAGCCTTTAAATCAGCCATGTATTTTTTCACGCCTGGCATGGCACATATTCTATGCACCCCCTCCTCGAGGGCTAAAATATCGTTCTCATCAAGGGTTCCAGCGACGGCCTGTTCACATTGGGATTCGAAGCCCTGGAAAGCTGCATTCACCATGAGTGACATACGCACTTCTTCATCAGGTGTGCTTGCTGCTATCCCCTTAGCCAGCTTGGCCCACAACGCAGGTTGATCCATAAAGCTATGCATAAAGTCTTCTACTTTGTGAGTGCTTGATTTTTTCTCAGTGCCTCGCATCTGTTTCGTATTATTATATATTTTATATGCAAGAATTATAAACAAGCCAATTGAAACTACTGCTGCAAATATGTTTACTATATCCATGCTTTCCTCTCAAGCAAAACAAGTTTTATATATTCAATATAGAGTCTCTATCCCAAAGCATAACTTAAAACTCATGGACCGGAACTAACTTGTAAACAAATCCAGAATATTACCAAGTGCACTTGTCTCGGATTTATAAATCTCTGTGTATTTGCAGTTCATACAGGTCACCGTCGTAAATTTTTTATTTTGGATGTCAAATATTTTTGAAAGCCCACCACCTGTAGCAGCAAACTGACCCGTTTCGTATTCGTTGTTTTTACATTTGGGGCATTGCCAATTGCTATGTTGCATCAAGCCATCCTCATTGCTGTTTTCAAATTGACGAACACTCATCTTCTAAAATATTGAACCGTATTTCGAAATCAAAATTATGTGGATGAATGTAGTTAATAGAACTCCTAAGCACAATACTCATGCTTCTCCTGCCTTAATCACTCAATTTCTGTCTTGTTGCGCTTGAGCTGAACCAGTGTGGCCCCCAATGCAGCAATCCCCATGCCTATTCCTGCCTGCCTCGTTATCTTTTCATCGAGGAAAAACCAGGCAAGAATAGCAATTTGGATCAACATGGTGCCATTGATGATACTGGACTCCATGGCGCTGATAGACCGCAGAGTATGGTTCCATAATGTAAAGGCAAAGGCTGTATTAACCACTGCCAGCCAGATCAAATACATCCAGTTTTGCGTACCGATTGATGGGATTCCCGTATATAAAACGCCCGTTACCAACAATATGCTAGAACCCACACCCATACTGATGAAAGTGATGACAACAGGGCTGATATTTCGCTGACGATTGATAATCCGCCCAAGAATTCCTGCACCAGAGTTCGCCAGGACACCAAAGGCCATGACCATCAATCCCAAGCCCTGATTTCCTTCGAATGAAATGGGGAAAAAATAGAATATGATCCCGATGATAAACAGAGCAGTCCCGAACCATTGTAATCGACTGGGGACTTCATTGATAAAGGCAACACCCATGATAGCTACCAATATGGGTGTCAAGTTTAACATGAGGCTCACACTCACTGCTGGTAAAAGTGACAGTCCTAAAAACTGAGTCCCTTGCGTCAGAGTATAAAAAACAAATCCCAAAAGCACCAACTTGCCCCACTGCTGATTGGAAAGGTTCTTTATTTCCTCAACATATTTCTTTTTAAAGATGAAGGGCACAAAACATAGAAAAGCCAGGAAGTATCTTAATCCTGCAAAGGTGATGGGGGGCATATCCGCTAGACCCCATTTGATAATAATAAACGAGGTGGACCACAAAAAAGTGACGAGAAGCGCCTGGAGAACAGCAAACACATGCTGCAGTCGATGATCTTTCATGCTTCTCATGGTTTCCCCAGTTTCATATCAGGCTGACACAAATGCTTCCTAAAAGGACGTCAAAAATGGTTTTGTGTGATAATTAATTTATCATTTCTTTTTTAAAGCCTGCAGAACTTCTTGAAGTTCTGGCAAGTTCTCTGCGTTCTTAAAACTTGAGAGTCGCTTATAGATATCTGCAGCCGCAAGATGAAAGCCTTCTGGTAATCCTGCTGATTTAAGCGTGGTTGCGATCTCTTCCATTTCCCCAGAAAACCGCCAGGCTTTAGCTGTAACTCGGCGGAGACGATTTTGAGTGCGTTCAATAAAATCGGAGCCACCACGGGCCCATTGTTTTTCAAGGTCCTCCCGCACGCCCAACTCATCAGCAGCTGCCATAATAGCGCAGAGCAGGGCAGTCGATCCTTTGGTATAAGCTGCAAAACTCATTTTAATGGCTGAGGCTCTGCCTATTTCAGGTCCCATGAGCTCAGTTTCAAGCAGGCCTCCGTGAAAGCAGGTGGCAACCTCAGCTGCCTTCTGACCGGCCAGATATAACCAGGTACTCTCTGCCTCCCAGGCAGGTCCTCCGATGATGCCGCCATCCACAAACTCAACATCCTTTGAGTTCATTAATTGGTGAATGGATTTCGTCTTTTCAGGAGAGATGGCGTTGACATCAGCAAAGATGCCCTTGAAAGAACACGCCAGGATTTGACGCGCAACCTCAACGGCTGAATGAGGGGGACAAACCGAGATGATGATATCCGATATATCACACAAATCCGCCAGGGTATTTGATTCTGAAAGATTGTGAGCGGTTGCTCGTTCCCAAGTTTCCTTACTGCGACCAGCGGGCACCCAAAAGGCCTGGTGACCCGTTGCCTGAGCTGAGACTGCCAGGGAAATCCCCATGGCACCAGGGTGCAGAAAACCAATGTTCATATTAGGCCACTTTTAATTGAATCTATATACCCAGGGCTTCATCTGACTGTGGTTTATCTGGTTCCATTTCTAAAACCATCTCAGGATTTTCTACCAAGTTTTTTAATAACTCTAGAGCCTTTATACTGTAGAACCCATCATTAATTCGTTCATCAAAACTATATTTAATGGTCATCATATCTTTTACGGCGGGTCGGCCGCGCTCATCAAGAGTCATACGTGGCTCGTTGGCACCCAGAGCCATAAAAATAGGAATCGTTCCCCATTCATATAAATGGTGATAGGCCGGCTGTAAACCAATGCTCCCCAGATTTGCGACAAAAAGACTTCCATATAACTCGTCTCCATCAATCATGAATCGAGGTAAGAGACCGAAATGATTGAGGGTTTTCAGCAACCAGGTAAAAAAGCTAACCATGAACATGGGCATCAGAAAAACCAGATCCATCTCTTTGTCAGAAGTTGACTTAGAGCCATCACGCCCTTCTTTGATGCCCCCCTGAATCTGCCTCACCGTCTCTTCAAAAGTCCAGTCCGGGTCAATTTTTTTCTTAACCACAACAATGGGCGCATCATCATGCATCTCTTTTTTCATCGAGAAACTGACCCAGATTCCATCATGCTGCCAGATACGTCTTCCGGCAACGAAACGATTTAAATTGGGTCGTTGCTTTAATACCTGTGCAGCCCTCCAAATAACCAAATGCAATATGCTTGACTTGAGCCCCGTTTCCTTTGAGAAATCTTCTACAAATTTCCAGGCCTTCTCCACCTCGATATGTTGCTCGTAGTATACCGATGATTCAGTTCTGCCATGCATGAGAAAAGGCATAATACGGCGCGTGTTTGGCAGGTTTTTAACAAAGCTTCCATCAGGTCTCCAGCGAAAAGGCATCATTCAACTCCAATCTAATATTCGAGAATATAACTAAACTGCATGGCTCGTTCCAGTGAACGTTCCTCGGCACCAATATTTCTCCAGGTATAGGCGATGCTGGAGGAATTGTTCAGGGCAAACTGGAATCCCATATTCCAGGTGGCGCCAACATCTTTTAAAAATAGATGATCAAATTCTATTGTGGTCATAAGTCGTCGGGAAATTTGCTGTTCGGCACCGAGAAAGAAAAAAGTATCATCATTTCCATCATAGTGTGCCGACTTATCATGATAGGCAAACAGATCTGTGGTTGCCATGCCTCCACTTATCCGACCACGACCAAGGTGCAATTTCTTGAACCGATCATATTTATAGGATGCAACCACATAGGCATTGCGAGGCGGGCTCCATCGGTTTTCAACGACTTCCACCGAATTGGTATCGGTGGTCACTGTCCAATACCTGCTATTGCTTTCAGCTCCAATAGCCAGCGAAGGTAAAAATTTCCCTTTTTGCTCAAAGATGCGAAACTTGGTGCTTACGAAGGGCAATTCAAATCCAAAATCATCCATATTGTGACCGAGGAACTGATTGACCTGAAATTCTGCTCCAAACTCCCAGCGATTCCAGATGCTCACTGCACCTGCTACTCTCAGGTTCCCCTGGGCATCATTCTGGATATCCAGACCAATAAATCGATTATCAATAACATCTGCAGTAGGAACGTCTATGAGTCTGCGAACTCGAATTGGATACGCCTTGGGTAGC